>Ga0209745_1000558_pt1 | contig 22833 bp, 26 predicted proteins | sample BarGraNGADG00312_FD_184495 | JGI IMG/M metagenome (GOLD analysis project Ga0209745, IMG submission 184495) | Arctic peat soil microbial communities from Barrow, Alaska - Barrow Graham LP Ref core NGADG0004-312 (SPAdes) (version 2) | ecosystem: Environmental > Terrestrial > Soil > Wetlands > Peat...
AGGCCGGCCTGGTTGCGCCCGCGGCGTCGAAGGTTGGGGCTTCCAACGCTGAGGTTGATGCGAAAGCCGGGGTGGAGCACGAAACGATAACCAAGTCCACGAGTGGACCGGCAAAGGCGGAGTCTAAGTCCGAGGTTAAGGCAAGCAAAGCAAAGTCCGGAGGCAAAGGTGGAGCCTCCTGAAGATGTCAATCGCCAGGCGATTGACCGGGCGATTCGTTTCATAGAGCACAGGGCGCGCAGCAAGTCGGAAACCCGCGACAGGCTCATGCGATGGGGATACAGCAGTGACGCTAGTAATCAGGTTGTGGCCTACCTCGAGAGTTGTGGTCTTCTGGACGACCAGCAATTTGCAACGGTGTTTCTAGGGGAGATGCTGCGCAAGGGGTTCGGGTTCAACAGAGTCCGAGGCGAGCTCCTCAGAAAAAAGCTTGAGAGGGATCTCGTAGAAGAGGTCCTTGGCGAATACTCACTTGATGAGGAGCTCGGAAGGGCAGTTGGATTGGCGGGCCAGCTGGCGGCGAAGTTTGATATCGACGATTCGACGATTCTGAGGCGCAAAATGATGGGTTACCTGACCAGGAGGGGTTATTCCAGGGATGTAGCGCTGGAGGCCTGCCGGCGAGCATGCGATATTGACACTTAAATAGGGCCAGAATAGAATAAAGCAGGCAAAAAAGGCGCGTTAATATCAGAAATTGATATATACAAGGGACATGGCATCAGGCTTAGAGGAAGAAAGAACTCGATTGAACCGGAGTCTTTAGGGACAGCTGTTACAGTCGAGAAACTTGTATAAAATGCGCCGAGCAGTGCTCGGCGCATTTTTATCATAGAGAGGGGGTCATTAAGATTATCTATGCGATCGTCGGAGTGGCGTCAGTTGCAATCGGCGTAATTGCCGGGTTTCTTGGGAGAAAATTCCTTGCTGAGGCTAAAATTGCGACTGCGGAGGCAAACGCAAAGAAACTAATAAGCGATGCTGAAAGAGAAGCAGAAAACATAAAGCGTGAAGCTCAGGTTGAGGCTAAGGACACAGTCCATACTATGCGGACCGAGGCTGAACGTGAGCTAAAGAGCCGACGAAGCGATATGCAAAGGCTCGAACGCAGGTTGAGGCAACGGGAGGAGACGTTAGAGACTAAAGAGTCCGAAATAGATAAAAGAGACAAAAAAATAGCTTCTTGGGAGGAGCATCTGAAGTCCCAGGAATCCAAGCTGATGAAAGCCGCCGCCGAACAGAAGCGGCTGCTGGAGAAGGTCGCCCGAATGTCATCCCAGGAGGCAAAGGACCAGTTGCTTGCAAGCGTGTCGGATGAAGTTAAACGCGAGAGCGCTGTGTTTATAAAAGAGGAGGAGGTCAAAGCACGAGAGGAGGCCGAAAAGCGGGCACGAAAAATAATATCGCTGGCGATTCAGAGATGCGCCTCCGACCATGTGGCCGAAACCACCGTTTCAGTTGTGCCACTTCCCAGTGACGAGATGAAGGGCAGGATAATCGGTCGCGAGGGCCGGAATATCCGCACCTTTGAGAACCTGACCGGGATAAACCTTATAATCGACGATACCCCGGAGGCCGTAATACTGTCGAGCTTTGATCCGATCCGCCGTGAGATAGCCAGGCTCACGTTGGAAAAGCTCATAAGCGATGGGCGCATACAGCCGGCCAGGATCGAGGAGATGTATGAGAAGTCACGGGCGGAGGTGGAGAACGAGGTGAGGGAAGCCGGTGAGGAGGCCGCCTTCGAGGTGGGAATCCCCAACCTTAACAAAGAGCTGGTCAGGGCCTTGGGGCGCCTGAAGTTCAGGACTTCCTACGGCCAAAACGTTCTCATGCACTCGCTAGAGGTCTCCCACCTTTCCGGTATAATGGCCTCTGAGCTGGGGCTTGATCCCAAGCTTCCAAAGCGTGCGGGTCTCTTGCATGACATCGGTAAAGCAATCGACCACGAGGTTGAGGGTTCACACGCTCTAATAGGGGCGGAGCTTGCCAAGCGCCTCGGCGAAGCCAACATGATTTCCCACGCCATAGAAGCCCATCACGCTGAGGTGGAGATAAAGACCATAGAGGCGGTTCTGATCCAGGCCGCGGATGCTATTTCGGCCGCGAGGCCGGGGGCGAGAAGAGAGACCCTTGAGAGTTATATCAAGCGTCTCGAGAAGTTGGAGACCCTTGCCGACTCTTTTCCCGGCGTCGAGAAGGCTTACGCGATGCAGGCGGGCAGGGAAATAAGGATAGTTGTGCAGTCGGAGGCGGTTGATGACCTGCAGAGCGTGACGCTCGCCCGTGACATTGCCAAGGAGGTCGAGGAACAACTCGACTACCCCGGGCAGATAAAGATCACCGTAATCCGGGAGACGCGGGTCGTCGAGTACGCCAAGTAAGTGACTTGTATTGCCTCCGGCTCAAGAAGATGCGGTGTTTAGGCCGACCATGATGTGGTAGTGATGGATGAGCCCAACCCCGGTGGGGACCGACAACTAATCGATTTTGTCTCCAGTATCACCGATGCCGCGCGCTTCCGCATCGAGGAGAACCTTCCGCACGGTTTCGTGCGTCTAAAGGTTGCTGAAGCCGAGCGGCGCCAGGCGCAGCATGACATCCGTTCCGTTGAAGACATAGTCACCGAGCTTGTCCGAAACTCACGAGACGCCGGGGCCAGGAACGTCTTAATCGGCTTCCAGAAGGAGCAGGGACGTTACCGGAGGGTCACCGTGATCGATGATGGATGTGGCATACCTGACGACATGCACAATCTGGTGTTTGAGCCTAGGGTCACATCCAAGAGCGAGAATTTCGATATAGACCGCTTCGGTGTACACGGCAGGGGAATGGCGCTATTCTCCATTCGTTCCAGAACTGAAAATGCGGCTATAGTCTCATCACTGCCGGACCGGGGAACCGCCATCACTCTAACTGTAGACACGGAAAAGGTGACTGAGCGCTCTGATCAGGCGACGTTGCCACTGATGGAGGTAACGGATGGAACTGTCGATGTCGGCCCTGGGCCGCATAATGTGCCGCGTGTGCTCCTCGAGATATCGGTCGACTCACCCGGGCTGGACGTTTACCTGGGGTCTTTTTCCGAGATTCTGGCAACCGCAAGGTACCTGGACTCCAAGAAATCGAGGCACGCGTCCGGAGCAATATGGTTTGGGTTATCGCCTACGTCTGACGCCGGAACGCTTGCCGATATGGCAGAGACTCGACTGGGCTTGCCTGTATCAGAGAGAAACGCATACAGGATTCTGGGTGGCGAGATAACGCCGCTGGAGCCAGTATACGATCTTGCCCGAGCATCGGCAGGCGATTTAATCGACACAATCGATGAATCGTCAAAGAGGGCGGGCGTTGCCGAAAGGGCGGAACGGAGCCCGGGAGCGCGGAGCCCGTTGAGGAGGTTGGGTCAGGCGGACATGGATGAGATCGCCGAAGGCACATCCACCGTGGTCGAGAAGGTGGTAGGCAGGTATTTCCTCAAGACCTCAGGGCCGGCCAGGGTCCGGCGCGGCCGGGGAAAGATCATCATATCCCTGTACGTAACGGACGAGGAAAGCGACGAACATTAAAGGTCCAGCGGAATCACCGGGGAAGTCGAATGCGATGATCGGGCGCCGTAGCCTGTTGATCATCGCCGCAGCGGTTCTGGTGGTCCTGTCAGTCGGTTTCCTGGTTTACCTCAACCGGTTGAACGCAAACAGGGTTCAGGAATTCAAGAAATCCGCCAAGGACAACTGGACTAATATAAGCAAGCAGGTGGACAACGTTACGGCGTCGCTTGCCAAGGTGGCGTCGACCGCCGATCTTTCCGACGTCTCGAAGGCGGCCGGTCAAATGGAAAAGCTGATTGCCAGCATAGACCGGTCGCATAAGAAGGGTCCGGTACCATCAGGATACGGCAAGTTGTCCGAGGAGCAGAAGGCCGCCATCGACGCCTTGAAAAGTTACCTGGTAGAAGTCGGGGAGCTGGCGTCAAGCGCGGACGAGAAGGCATTTCAGGAAAACCGGGGGATTCTGGAGAACCGCTCCAGGAAGGCGTCCTCAGCCGTCAATAAATTCCTATCGAATGCGAATTTCATGCGAGTGAATGTCTCCAACGACTTCTACCAGGCGACCTTGGCGATGGAGACTGCCTGGCGACCTCCCATAAACGCGGACGATCCAGAGGCGCAGGAGGTATATGACGCGGCAAATGCTTTCTTGAGCGCGGACATAAAGGAGTCGAACTTCGACAAATTATGGTCGATGCTTAGCACCAGGCGGATCATGGCACTGAACCAATTGCAGTTGTCGAAGGAGGTAGTAAGAAGTGGATGGCGGCAACTCTGGGGTGACAAGACTCCGGTTGACTACTACTTGAGCAGGCCTAGCATCAACTTCTCCAACCCTGAGACGGCAACCATCAGGGTGGTCGTCTATTTGGAAGGAAACTCTCCAAAGGTCGAGAGCCTGCGCTTGGTCAAGGAGGACGGAATCTGGAAAGTCGAGACATACCCGCCCGTCGGCTGGAACTGATACCGCGGGTTCTCCTGGCTACTTCCGGACCGGGTTCTGTCAGGCTCACGCTGTGACTACAGCATAAGATGTTGTGCCAGAAAGTCAGCCTGCATCTTCACCACTCTTACCGCGACTCCCTTGAACTAATTGATCGATGTTGAGCTCCTGCTGTATTTGTTGGGATGCGTGGGCTATGGCAAGCTTGCTCTTTTTCGATGGGGAAGGTAAAGTTTTAGCGCTATAGGGCGCCGGGCGCTGCGGCCGGAAATCAAAGAAAAGATTTCGGTTTGACCCCATATGGATCGCGTGATAAAAGGATCGTTCGGGGGGCTGTTCCAACCTAAGGTTTAGAGACTTATAACACCCGGCGAAAGGAAAGAGCATGACGCTGAAGATATTGCAGATAGTGGGGGCCGTGGCGGTCGTCATAATCGTGCTCTTCTTGATCCCCGTCCTTATCCGGCTTCGCAGAACCCTCGATGAGGTGGGCTATATAATCAACGACTCGCGGCCCCAAACGATCAACCTGCTCAAGAAGGCGCAGGTAACTCTCGACGGCGTCAACCGAGAGCTAGAGAACATCGAGGAGATCACCGAGGAGACGCAACTGTTGGTCGGCAAAGTGGGGGAGGCCTCTGAGGCGGTCGAGCGTGCGATCAAGTCACCGATGACCAAAGCGGGCCTGATAACCGCCGGGGTAGCCACCACGGGCGTTGCTGTAAGTAGGCGAATGGCCAAGAAGAAGAAGCCCGGCAAAGGATGATGTCCCTCCAACCTGATACCGTTCAAGGCTCTTTCTTTATCCGCACTTTCGGCTGCCAGATGAATGCGCATGACTCCGAACATATTGCCGGTGTGTTAACCGAAGGCGGCTACGTTCAAGCTGAAACAATCGAATCTGCCGACGTGGTTATTTTCAATACGTGTTGCGTTCGCGAGAGCGCGGAGGAAAGGGTCTGGGGGAACTTGGCGACCATGGCTTCGCGAGCCGAAGGTTCGCGGACGATAGCGGTCTGCGGTTGCATGGCCCAGCGGCATGGTGTCGATGTGCTTAGGCGTTTTCCAGGCGTGAGACTCGTCATCGGGGTAGGTTCTCTCTCACGCTTGCCGGAGCTCATCGAATCGAGTCGCCAGTCGGCGCTCTGCGACCTTGGTGATGTAAGTGAAGCGCGAATAGACGACCTTCCGGCGTGCAGGAGGAGCGTCTCGCGAGCCTGGGTTCCCATAAGCCATGGTTGTGACAACACCTGCTCTTATTGCGTAGTGCCTCTGGTCAGGGGGCGGGAGAGGAGCCGTTCGCCTGAAGAGATCGTTACGGAAGTGGAGCGGTTGTCATCCGCTGGAGTTGTCGAGGTTACGCTTCTTGGGCAAAACGTAAACTCCTATGGACGCGACATTGAAGCGACCGACGGCTTGGCGGGTCTTCTGGAGAAGGTGGCCCGCGTGCCCGGGATCGTGAGGGTCAAGTTCGAGACATCGCATCCGCGAGATCTCGACGATCGCATTCTCGAGGTGATGGCGGGGGTGGGGCCGGTATGTGAATATTTGCACCTGCCGGTACAGTCGGGGTCGGACCGCGTGCTGGAAGCTATGAACAGGGGATATACCAGGGACTATTACCTGGAGCGCGTGACGAGCGCTAGAGAAATAGTGGGCGATCTCGCTCTCACGACCGATGTCATCGTAGGTTTTCCAGGAGAGACCGAGCGAGACTTCCAGGATACGCTCGACTTGCTCCGCCTTGCACAGTTCGATTCGGCGTACATGTTCATCTACTCGCCACGCAAGGGCACGCCTGCTTTTCAGCTCGAGGATGAAGTTCGCGATGAGGAGAAACACAGGCGCTTCCAAGAGCTGGCGAATGTTCAAGATGAGATAACTCGAAGGCGGTTAAGCAAGATTGTGGGCAGGAAGGTCGAAGTACTCGTCGAGGGACCTGCCAGACTGCCGGGTCAGGTCACCGGCCGGACCCGGGGCCACCAAGTGATCGTGCTGCCGTCCGAGCAGGCGCCGGTCGGTGCGCTTGTTGAAGCCGACACCTGTGGTGCCGGTGGTCATGCTCTGCGGGGTACGGTCGACAGGATTCTTCTGGAACCGAATTAGGACGAGTGCAGCCGGGGGGGCATGCAAATGGGTGTGTTTACCGACCAGAGCGGGCTTGTGATCGCGGATATGATCTACGATTTCGCGGACACGAACGGAATGCTATACGTGCCTGGTATAGAGGTCATAGTGCCCAAGATAGCGGCCTTGATCATGGAGGCGCGGGCTTCAGGGGTTCCAGTCATATACGTCAACGACTCGCACGATCCCGATGACGAGGAGTTTAAGCAATGGGGGCCGCACGCGGTGGCGGGCACTCCTGGTACCGATGTGGTGAAGGAACTGGCGCCGATTGAGGGCGACTACGTGTTGGACAAGAAAAGATACTCAGCGTTTTACGGGACCGAGCTGAATGAGCTGCTGGTGAGGCTTGGCATCGGGCACCTGGTTATAACCGGGACGGTCACCAACATCTGCGTTCTGGTGTCGACGATCGAGGCGTTGATGCGGGGGTACCGCGTTACCGTTCCCGCCGACGCCGTCCACGCCCTCAACGAAGAAGACCATCAGATGGCGCTCGATCAGATTGAGAGAGTATTCGGCGGCGAAGTCCTGAGGTAATTCGGCATTGGAGGTTCAGCCGTGGGATTCCATACTGCATCGTATGAGCACATCAAACAGGGCAAGGTAACGGATGTATATTTCGAGCGCGTTATCGAAGCCCTCAGGACCAGGGGGATAAACCCTTTTGTGTCTATGGAGGTCAGGGCCTCCGGTCTGCCGCCCAATTGGGATTGGGCGGTCTTAGCCGGCCTGGAAGAGGTCTTCGATTTAGTTGAAGGACTGCCGGTCACGGTGAGGGCGATGGAGGAGGGGCGGTTGTTCATGCCCGGGGAACCGGTCCTCTCGGTTTCGGGAGACTACCTCGATTTTGGGGTTTTCGAGACGGCGATTTTGGGGCTGGTCTGCCAGGCGTCGGGGATAGCCACTAACGCTGCACGCTGCAAGCTGGCGGCGGACGGTCGACCGGTGATCAGTTTTGGGGCCAGACGTATGCACCCGTCTATCGCTCCGATGATTGAGCGAAACGCATTTATAGGGGGGTGTGATGGAGTGGCGGTCGTAGAGAGTGCCGAGCAGTTGGGCGAGGAGGCGTCTGGAACGATGTCCCACACTCTTGTACTGTGCGCCCAGGACGAAAGGCTGGCTTACGAATTATTCGATGAGGCAATGGGCCCGGAGGTGAAGCGGATAGCTCTAGTCGATACGTTCCAGGACGAGAAGTTCGGGGCTTTGTATGCGGCTGAGGTGTTGGGGGACAGGCTCGACGCTGTAAGGCTCGATACGCCCGGCTCGCGTCGGGGTGACTTCCTGGAGATAATTCGGGAGGTGCGTTGGGAGCTCGACATACGAGGTTACGGCAACGTCAAGATATTCCTCTCCGGGAACCTCGATGAGGAAAAGATATTGGAATATAACGAGGTTGCCGACGCCTACGGTGTCGGAACCCACATAAGCAACTCGCCGGTTATCAACTTCGCTATGGACATAGTCGAAATAGAGGGAAACCCGATGGCTAAGCGAGGTAAGAAATCCGGACTGAAGCAAGTCTGGAGATGTCCCCAGGACGGCTCTAGGGTCACTGTGCCGGCTCGCATTGATAGCTATTCGTGCCCCGTGTGCGGCGACTTCATGGAACCGTTGCTCAAGGAACGCTATGCGCGGGGGCGAAAGCTAATACCCGATCCTTCGCCGCGCGATATAAGGTCACGTGTGCTTGAGCAGATCAAGGACGTCGAACTCTGAGAGTTGCGTTCCGGCTACTTATGTCGCGCGGCGCATTCCGGCGGAGGCCAAAGTGATTGGACGCTCGAACGCATGGCGACTGGTGATAGATGGAGCGATGAACGGGGCCGAGAACATGGCGCGGGACGAGGCGTTGGCGGTTTGTGCCGGCAGCGGAGGCCTAGCTGTGCTCAGGGCCTACAGTTTTCACCCCTCGACTATAACAGTCGGCCGATTTCAGCGCGTTCCTGCCGGTATCGATCTGGACGCCTGCAAGCTCCAGGACGTAGACATCGTAAGGCGGCCTACCGGCGGCCGAGCCATACTTCATGTGAATGACTTTACCTACAGTGTCGCAATGCCTTCATCGGGGTCGGGCGTGTCGGAAAGGGACAATGTTTTCGGCATAGTCGCATCTGCTATACTCGCGGCGTTGGAGAATTTGGGGATTAAAGCCCAGGAGGTGTCGCGTGGAAAGGGAGCTCGCGGGGGGGGAGAGTGGTGCTTTGAGAGCGTGTTCGGGGTTGACCTCGAGTGGCGAGGCAGGAAGATCTGCGGAAGCGCACAGAGGTCAATGGCTGATTGCATTCTCCAGCACGGATCGCTATTCCTCCGAGAGCCGGATGCCGGGGTCCGGTCGATCGTAACGTCTTCGCAGCCAGAGCGTTGGGGAGAAGCGCCATTTGTCTCGATTGGCGAAGCCTCCGGACGAGATGTTTCGTGGGAACAGGTGCTTGAGGCTTTTCAGACCGGCTTCGAGAGTGCTCTGGGGATAGTGCTAAAACCTGAAGGCCTTACTCCTGGGGAGGAAGAGCTTTGCGAGCGGCTTGCAGCCGAAAAATACCGGGACAATGAATGGCTGTGGCACCCAGAGCGCACTAGTCATGTCCGGTTATTGTGATATCATATTTCGTAACCCGTTCCGGGGAGGCAACAATGGCTGACAAGGAAGTGGAGAGGAACGTAAGGTCCACGACGGTCGAGGGGATCAGAACCCCGACCGAGAGGCACGCTCACGCGATAAGCGAGCAGCACACCGTCTCCTTCGGTGAAAAATCCAAGGTCAGTAAGGCCAAGCATAACCTGCTGGATAAGTTTCGCCGCAGGGAGATGAAAAAGAAAAGCATGGAGGCGGAGAGCCCGGCTGAGAAGGAGGCCAATGAGCCAGGAGACGCCGAAGGAGGAGCCCCCACGGAGTAGGATCTTCATAGGGATCGACGAGCTCTCCACCAAGCAACGAGGCGCGGTGCTTGGATTGTTGAAAGATATAGGATTCGCGCCGGGGGAGATCAAGGAGGTCGTGGTCCAATTGCCGGAAGGGGACTACGGAGACCGGTCTTCAGAACCGGGCGGAAGAAAACGGAAGTGAGATATGTTTTGTCCAGCTTGCGGAAAAAACAACCCTGAAGAAAGCGCCTACTGCAGCCAGTGCGGAGCCTACCTGTCTCCGGAGGAACAAGAGGGCGACAACACTATTACCCTTACACCTGTCGAGGCTGAGATGGAACAGGACGAGGAAATACAGGTCCCTCCTGACGACGAACTGATGGCCGGCGCGGCGATGCTGGTGGTCAAAAGGGGGCCTAGCGCAGGGACGAGATTCCTCATCACCAAAGATGTAACGACCGCGGGACGCCATCCAGAAAGTGACATCTTCCTTGATGACATCACCGTGTCCAGGAGACATGCTGAGATAACGCGAGACGATTCGGGTTTCAGGATCACCGATACGGGAAGCTTAAACGGAACCTATGTAAATAAACTTAGAGTCGAGGGAGCCGACCTATCCAGCGGCGACGAGATCCAGATAGGCAAATTTCGCCTGATATTCTTCAGTAAATAACTAAAAAGTGTTGACATCCGACCGCAGTTTTCCGCATATTAATATTTAAGGTTTCACTTTACGTTCAGAGTTAGAACTAGTATGGTATTAATATGGAAACACCAGAGAAGAAATATGGCATAGGCGAGGTTCAAGAGCTCCTCAAGAAGGAGTTCCCCGACGTAACGATCAGCAAGATACGTTTCCTGGAAAAAGAAGGATTGATAAACCCCGAGAGAACCGCGAGCGGATATCGCAAGTATTCCAAAGCTAACATAAAGCAGTTGAGCTATATACTTCGACTTCAGCGTGAGGAGTATCTTCCCCTGGCGGTTATCAAGAAGAAAATTCAGGATCTCAAATCGGGGAAGGTCGTGGCCGGAGACTTGAACATCATGTCTGGACAGGCCGCCGAGCCGGGTCTGGCGGGAGCGGTCCCGGTTTCGTTCGATCTTGCGCCATCAAAGCTGCACGTGGCGGCTGACACCATCAACGAGCTTGTCGATTACGGCGTTGTTTTGGTGCGTGAGGGTCCCGAAGGCAAATACTTCTCCCCGGAGGATGTCAAGATACTGAACCTTGCAAAGGAGTTCTTCCGGTTCGGGGTGGAGCCAAGACATCTTCGAATATATATACAGTTCGTTGGGAGGGAGTCGTCCTTCATCGAACAGATAATAAGACCTCAGCTTCAGCACAAGGATCCTAACACCAGACGGAGCGCGATCAAGGACCTCGAGAACCTTATGGCTCTTTCCCAGATGTTCAGTCAGGCTCTACTCAGGCAGGCGCTGTCTGAGTATCTACCGCGCCCGGCCTCGCTGGACATTCTTGAGGAGGAAGATGCGGAAACCGGGGACGAGAAGGCCAAGACAACTGTCAGTGAGCAAGCGGCGCAGACAAATCCGGGGTCGCAATCGTCGACGACTTCTGATCAAGTCGAGTCAAAGGGAACTTCTCCCTCCACCGGCAATCAGATGTTTCCTGAGTAGTGGCGGACTTTTATATCCAATACCGGCTTACATAACGACGGGCAAGCAAGCTGTGGCATTCAAAGCGATGTATTATAATCTAGAGAAAGAGATGATGCTTCCTGCGATTGGGAAGCGAGTGTGACGGACTAGATGGTCGAAAGCGATAAATCTGACAAACGAATAAGCAAGCGGGCAAACAGACCTCCTGCGCGTCTGGTCAGGGGAGGGGTTGTGCCTTGATTTGATTTCAGGACCAGGTTGCAAACCGCCCTCTTCCTGAGGGCTTTTTTGTCGCCTTGAAATGGGGGCAAATCGTGCCTTACCTGAGCACCATGCTGGGTAAAAGAATAAGGGACACGAACGGCATCCTTATGGGCCGCCTTGAAGATGTGGTTGTGGAAACCGTCGCCAAGTTCCCTATCGTCAAGGGAATAGAGGCGAAGACCGGTAGAGGCCATGGAAGGCGGCGTTTTTATATACCTTGGTCCAATATCAAGGAATGGCGGGAGGAGTGTGTTGTGGTGGATGACCGGCAAGAAAGCGCCGGACCCGGGACGGAGGACATCTTCCTGGCACGCGACCTGCTCGATAAGCAGATGGTAGATATGAACGGTTATAAGATAGTGCGAGTCAGCGATATCCGACTTGCCTGGTCGGGCCAGCAGATGCGTGTTATCGGCGCCGATGTCGGTTTGCTTGCCATCCTGAGGAGACTTGGCCTTGGTTCAGTGGCTGAAAGGCTTCGAGATCTGCAGGGCGCCGCGGTCAAGGAGAGGATCATTCCCTGGAACCTGGTCTCTCCCGTGGGTCCGATGCCTTATGATGTGAAGCTTAAAGTCCCTTATCGGGAGTTCCTGGAAATTCATCCTTCGGATATCGCGGACATCATCGAGCAGCTGGACGTTGACCAGCGCGCGAAGGTTATGGCTCTGGTGGACGACCCCAAAGCCGCTGAGGTTCTTCCTCAAATACTGCCCACAATTCGTTCTTCGGTGGCGGAAGCCATGGATGATGAGCGCCTGTCCGATCTTCTGGAGATAATGCCGCCTGACGAGGCCGCGGACATACTGGGTTCGTTAACGCGCCAGAAAGCGCAGGTCCTTCTGTCATTGATGGGGATAGAAGAAGCATCCGTGGTCTCGGAGCTTCTAGGTTACGATCCATCGACTGCGGGTGGCCGAATGACAACCGAGTTCGTGGCGACCCCGGATTACATGACCGCCTCACAGACCATAGAGTTACTGAGAGAGAGGGGGCAAGAAGCGGAGACCATCTACTATATATACGTTGTTGATGGGGAAGGGCACCTTTCGGGGGTGCTATCTTTGAGGGATCTGCTGAGGGCGCCCTCAGACCAGGTAGTTGGGCGGCTCATGATGCACGATGTTATCACCACCGACGTCGACGACGACCAGGAGCAAGTTGCCGACAAGCTCGCCCGGTACAACCTCCTGGCCTTACCGGTGATGGACCACGACCATGTTCTGAAAGGTATTGTCACAGTCGACGACGCAATTGACGTGATTAAAGAGGAGACATCCGAGGACTTCTCTCAACTGTCGGGTGTTGCTTTCGAGGACGAGGGGACGCCCATCCGTGACGCTCTGGATCCAAGGCGTTGGGCTGGGATACTCTTGACCTTTCTGGGTGGCATCGTCGCCACGGCGCTCTTTGGGATATTCAAAAAGGAATTTGCCACAGCCCTGGCGCTGGTGTATTTCGTACCGCTTGCGTTACGCGCATCTCATGACGTTTCGGTCTGGTCTCTGGCAATGTCGGTGAGCAATATTCCGGGGGAAGAGCGCGCGGGGTCAGGGTTCGCGAGGTTCATTGCGCGCGAGTACTTGTACGCGATAGCGGCGGCCCTGCTGGTCAGCGTTCTCGGTTTCGCTCTTGCGATGGCCTGGACGACGTCGCGGGTGTCTCTGGTGGCCGGCGCCGCCGGTTTGTTCGCGAGCATTGGTCTTGCCGGGATCCTGGGGCTTCTCATTCCGTTTCTGATCAAGCGTGCCAAGCTGGACCCGGTGCTGGGGCCCGGGCGCCTCCTGGGCGTGTCCGTAATGGCTGTTTCGATGCTCGCTTTTCTAGTTGTCAGCGGAGTGCTGGTCAGGGCTTGGCATTAGAAGGCGCCGGCGCTGGACGTCAATGATGATTTTGAACGGAGCTTATCGTGGCTCGAAGCGAAAAGACATCCATAAGAGAAAAACTGAACGGCACCAACCTGGCGCTGATGCTGGCCGTTCTCGGGCCGGGCATAATCGTCGCCATGGTGGATAACGACGCCGGCGGGATCGCGACCTACTCGGTGGCCGGCGCGAGATATGGGTATTCGATACTCTGGATAATGATACCAACCGCGGTCTTGTTGTACATGGTGCAAGAGATGAACGCCCGCATGGGCATAGTCACCGGTAAGGGTCTGGCCGCGCTCATTCGAGAAAGGTTTTCCTTCCGTCTCACAGCCGCGATAATGATCGCCGTCCTGGTGGCGAACTTCGCGAACACCGTATCCGAGTTCGCGGGTATAGCCGAGAGTTCCAAGATCTTCGGCATCAATCACTACGTTGCGGTGCCGCTTGCAGCGGCCGCCATATGGTGGTTGGTTCTCAAGGGAAGCTACAAGGTTGTCGAGAAAGTGTTTTTGCTGGTGAGCCTTGTGTTCGTGGCCTATATTATCTCCGCTTTCATGGCCAAGCCCAATTATGGTGACATGGCCAAGGGTTTGTTCGTACCCAGTGGAAATCTGAGCGTTTCCTATATTGTCATGGTGGTTACGATCATCGGCACCACTATTGCGCCCTGGATGCAGTTCTATCAGCAATCCGCGGTGGTAGACAAGGGACTTGACACCAAACAACTGGGCTTTGAGAGGCTGGACACGGGCATTGGAACCGTATTTCTGGTGATTGTCGCAATGGCGATAGTAGTGGCATGCGCCGCCGCTTTTTTTAACAAGCCGGGGGTTGGCGCCACTCAGATAAAGTCAGCGGAGCAGGCGGCGCTGGCCCTGGCGCCGGTGGCCGGCAAATATGCATCTTACTTGTTTGCGTTTGGCCTTCTTTTTGCCTCCATTCTCGCTGGGTCCATTCTCCCATTGACAACGGCGTATGCGGTATGTGAGGCGTTCGGCTGGGAATCGGGGGTAGACCGCAAGTTTTCGCAGGCGCCCAAGTTTTACGCAGTCTACACGACCTTCATAGTGGGGGGTGCCGCCTTTGTTCTAATCCCTAGAATGCCGATGATAACTCTGATGATCGTATCACAGACCATGATGGGGATGCTGCTGCCGGTAGTGCTAACCTGTATGCTTATGATAGTGAGAGATCGCGACATCATGGGAGACTACGTAAACGGGGACACCTATAATTCACTGGCCTGGGTAGCGGTGTTCATACTCTATATACTTGATATGTGGTTGGTCATCGCTACCATATTCCCGATCGGGCGTTAGTCCAAGGAGGTGCGAAGTTGGAAGAAGGGGAGTTGATCAACTTCAGCAATTTCCTGAAGGTGAAGGTCTATGACGGGAAGGGCATGCATATAGGTCACGTGCAGGACATGGGACTCAATAGAGATCTCACCCTTCCGACTGTTAGAGATCTTGGCGTGCACCTGCTCTGGACCGACAAGGTGGGGCCACTCGAGTTGGTAAGACCCGTGGAGGACATCGTAGTGCTATGCGAGTGGAGCGAAGTCGAGAGTTTTGACGGCGATGCTTTCAGGCTTCGTGGCGTTCACCCGGATTTCAACGTGTCCAGCGCCACCGGAAAGTGGCTTATTCGAGGGGACATACTAAATAAGCAAATGCTGGACTCAGCCGGTAACCGAATTCAACGTGTGGATGATGTTATGCTCAAGGTAGAGGGAGGCACCCTTCGCATAGCGGGACTGGAGGTCAGCAAAGGTCTCCTGTGGACCAGCTCGAAACTCAGACGTTTCATTGCGGAGCTACGCAGTAAACATGCCAGCAGACACGATCTGGACGTAATCCCGTGGGAAGCCATCGAGAGTATTGAAGAGGAGGCGGTGGTAATAGGGGAGAGGGTGCCTTAGGAAGTGCCCGGTAAGCGATATTGTCGGTGGATAAAACCCGGTGTTATAATCAGCGGCGACAATCATGACCGGAACGCTTAAGAACGCCGCTGAACACGATGGTTTTGATTGTTGTTCGGGATACGATCTTTAGTTTATGAAAAAAGTTTACACAAACGGACGCGGAGCAAAAAAGCACAGCGTCAGCCGCATTATCGGCAAACCGAGCGCCGGCAGACGGCGCCGGGAGAAGAGAGTCAAACACAGGGGCCCGAAGCCTAAGGTTTCCTATTCCGGCGTCCCATCGGTCGCATCTAAGAACTACTTTAAAGCCCTCGCCGTAGTGGCAGCCATAGTGATACTTCTATTTGGCGTAGCATGCCTGGTGGTTGCTTCCAGTTCCAGCATAAGCTCGGCGGTAGCGCATAGCGAGCGAGAGATCAAGGTGCCTGCCGGGCCCAAATCTGAGCCCCCCGGGCTCTACGCGGCTGCGGCAATTCTTACCGACCGCGAGAGCGGCAGGGTACTCTGTGAGAAGAGCTCGCACGAAAGACTGCCGGTCGCAAGCACCACCAAGATAATGACCGCTCTTGTGGTTAGAGACCGGCTGAGCTTATCGGACAAGGTGACTATCTCCCCGCAGGCCGCGCAGGTGGGCGAGCAGGCAGTTGGTTTCATTGCCGGGGAGACCCTTACCGTGGAGGACCTGCTTTGGTCGGTCTTGGTGCTCTCAGCCAACGATGCGGCTGAAGCCCTTGCTGAGTATTCGGTGGGGTCGGGACAGGCGTTCGCGGATCTCATGAACAAGAAGGCCGCACAGCTTGGCTTGAAGGACAGCCATTTCTTGAATCCTCATGGACTAGACCAACCCGGTCACTATTCAAGCGCATATGACTTGGCCGTACTGGGCAGGGAGCTGTTGAAGGATCCAGTACTGGCCAAGATGGTGGCGGCGACCAAACATGACATACCGGGTCCACCGGGACAGCCGGTGCGAAATCTCTATAGCCACAACGAGATACTCGCGCAATACCAGGGCGCCAATGGCATAAAGACGGGCTATACCGCCGCGGCGGGGTTTTGCCTCGTCGCCTCCGCTACCCGTGACAAGAAACAGCTTATAGCGGTAGTGTTGAATAGTTCTCACAGGGCGAGCGATGTGACTGCGCTGTTTGATTACGGTTTTACATCGACCCGGCGCGTGATCTTCGTGGGTGAGGGCCAGAATCTGGGGAGGAGCAGGGTTTCAGCGTTCCCTCGTCGGTATGTGAAGGTCGTACCGCAGACCGAACTGGCGGCACTATCACTGAACGGCTCGGGAGATGCCTTTCGAGTCAGGGTAACCTTCGCGAGGAAGGCCTCCGGCCAGGTGAGGAAGGGGACCCCCCTCGGGGCCGTAGAGAGTTGGCTGAACAATAATCCCATTGAGAGAGAAAAAGCTGTCGCCGCAAACGCGGCGGCGGCGCCTGGACCGATAACGGGTACAATGGCGTTTTTATGGTACACGCTCTGTTGGATGGGCCGAATTGTCTCCGCTCCGTTTCGTATATTCTAAAGCCCCGCCACTGCGTCTTAAATGGCTCTATATATGTTGCATTGATGTTCCTTTCTCATGGTGGGCAATCGAAGCATTCAAGCACTCACCAGAGATTGCCGACGTAATAATCCAAACCGTGGTATTCGATAGAGAATGGTGTAAAGTATACCCTTTAAAGGGCTTTATTATGTGACCAAAATGCCACGGTAAGAGTCATTTGACCTGTATATACCGTTGGAGTATAAAGGGATTGGTGAGGCAAATGATAAAGATGACCCTGGTGGGCGTCCGGGTGGAGCTGCCCTCCAATCAACCGATAGTGTTACTGCAGGAGGAAGAGGGCGAACGATTCCTGCCTATATGGATTGGAGCCTTCGAGGCCACAGCTATCGCTTTTGCGCTTCAAGGTGTCGAGACCGCAAGACCGATGACGCACGATCTCTTTAAGAACGTGCTGGACGACCTCGCGGTTGATGTTGAGAAGATCATCATTAACGACCTGGTTGATGGAACGTTCTACGCGGAGATCACGTTGTTCCAAAACGGCGACAAGCATATCATCAGTGCGAGGCCATCGGATGCGATAGCCCTGGCTGTGAGGATGGAGATACCGATCTTCGCTGAGGAGAAGGTCCTCGATGAGGCGAGCATAGTAATGGAAACCGCAGAGGAAGATGAGATAGAACGGTTCCGCGATTTTCTCGACCATGTGGAACCACAGGATTTCCTCTGATGTCGACCGTGCTGACATTTGCCCGTCGTAGCCAGGCTACGGCTTTTTCATTTTTCGAGGCAACGAGCTATTGCGTCGGGGTGAGCTGTGCGTAGCAGAAGGAGCCCATACTGGCATCTGAGAACCGCGTTGCTTATCTTTATCGGTTTAATCACCTTCGGGACCGTTGGGTACATGCTCATAGAGCGGCTGAGCTTCTGGGAAGCCCTCTACATGACAGTGATAACGATCTCGACAGTGGGCTACCGCGAGATTGTTTTGCCATCGCGCGCTGGCGAGATATTCACAATGATCGTAATAATAAGCGGCCTGGCCACGGTGGTCTATGTGACCACCAGCGTGGTAGAGCTCCTGTTGGAGGGGAGGCTGCTCGATATCATGGGGAGGCGAAGGGTCTTGCGCGAACTCCAGGATATGACCGGTCACTACATAATATGCGGCTATGGCAGGGTGGGCAGACAGGTGGCCAAGGAATGTTTGGCGCGGGGCACCTCAGTGGTGGTGATAGAGAAGGAGTCTGCGGTGGTGGAGGCTTGCCTGAATGACGGCATCCTAGCGGTCAATGGGGACGCCGCGGAGGAAATCATGCTGCGCGAAGCCGGGCTTGAGCGCGCAGCCGGTCTGGTAACGGCCCTTTCATCCGACGCGGATAATCTATTCGTGACCATGACCGCTCGGATGGTAAGGCCGGACATATATATTGTTGGAAGGTGCAATTCAGACAACACGGAATCCAAGCTGTATCGCGCAGGCGCAGACCGGGCAATATCTCCGCATAATGTGGGCGGGAGGCACATGGCAGCGCTCCTTCTGAAGCCGATGGTCTGTGATTTTCTTGACGTGGTTACGCACGGTGAGCTGGTGGAGCTGATTCTTGAGGATGTATCCGTGGAGCAGGGGGCTCCTGTGGTCGGCAGGTCGATAAGAGACATCCTGGTGGAAGATTTAAAGGGCATAGGGGTGCTTGGATTGAAGCGACCGAAACGAGACTTTGTGATCAACCCCGGGGGAGCGACGGTCCTGGACGCGGGAGACATTCTGATAGTCCAGGGAATGCCCGACCAGGTCAAAGCACTCAAGGGTGTATCTCGGGCTAAGCGCTGATATTGCTCACTAGCTAACATGTACATCATAAGTTATCAGATCGCACATTCTTAACAATAATTATTTTTACTTATCAGAAGGTCTAAATTGTATAAAAATGAATACCGATATAGGGTAAAGGAATTTTAAATGGCGTACGCGTCGGCTACCATTAGAACTTAAGCAAAAGGTCCCAAATAAGCCGGTGCCGATGAGAAGATTAGCCCAGAACTTCATAGGAGTCCTCACGGCGTTAGTGCTGGTGTGGATGACAGGCTTGCCGGCCGGGCAGGGCATCGCCCAAACGTTGCCGGACAGCTATATCTCCAAAATCGAGCAGGCGAGGAGACTTGAGAGCGAGATCGCCGGACTGGAGAAACAGCTGGCTAGGACTCAGAGGGACTGGATAACGATCTCCCAGCAGCTCCAGGAAGTCGAGCAAAACATAGTCAGTTGCTACATGCAAATAGATGCCGCGGAAGCCGAGGTCGACAACGCTAAGCGTAAACTCAACGACAAACTGATATACCTTTACATCGAGGGTCGTCGCGATGCACTGGTTAAGCTGTTTGGTTCGCGGGATGTATCAGATTTCGTAACGAAGTTGGACTATCTGCTTCATGTCGCCAGCAGCGAGGCGGGAGCGTTCGGCGAGCTAAAGACCAAGCGGTACAAGCTCATGAAATACCAGGACCAGTTGATTGTCTTCAAGCAGAAGGAGGCAAAGCTCGCGCGAAACCAGGATACGACGGCAATCGAGTCGATCATTGCCCAGAAGAGAAATGAGCTTGCTGAAGTAAACGGCTCCATCATAGCAAACGAGTTGCCGGCAACTCAGAACGCCGCCGCTACGGATTTCAGCCCGAATAGGGTGTACGAGCAGCCCGATGAGAATTGCTTCATTAGGACCGGGCAGATGCTTTCAGGCTATTCGACCTGGTACGGTAACGAGTTTCACGGACGGCCCACCGCCAGCGGTGAGATATTCAAGCAAGATGCCTTCACATGCGCTCACAAAACTTTGCCGTTTGGCACGTGGCTCAGGGTGACGTTCAGAGAACGTTCCGTTATCGTAAAGGTCAACGACAGGGGGCCGTTCGTCAAGGGGAGGATGCTGGACTTGTCACGGGGCGCGGCCGAAGTGATCGGGCTGAGCGGCGTACAGTGGATAGATTGCGAGATCGTAGTACCAAAGTGACAACTTTAAGAGAGCCGGTATCGGGCGTCTTGATGTTCGAGAGAACATGGGGATCGAACGTTTATATAATACCCGGCGATACTATGACGCTGATAGACGCGGGTTTTCCTCTGGACGAGCGGCGGATCGTCAAGGCACTTGATGGTAACCAGCTCGGTTTAATGGTGGCGACTCATTACCACATCGACCACGTGGGCCCGATATCCAGGTTGAAGGAGAGATTTGGCGGCGAGGTTGCCGCGCACAGCGCCGATGCTGGCGTAATGGAGGGTACTATTCCCTATCGGTTGTACAAGCTGGACCCGCTGAGGACCGTCTATTACAAAGTTCTCTCACCTCTTTATCAATACGAGTTCGTTCAGGTGGACCGATGGCTCGAGGACGGGAACATATTGGATGTCCTGGGTGGTCTCGAGGTAATACACCTTCCGGGCCATACGGAGGGCAGCATCGCGCTGTATCAACCCGAGAGGGGGATATTGTTCTCCGGGGACACGATAAGAAATGAGAAGAGGATTCTGGAGGGACCGCCGCCGAATTTTAGCATTGGAATCAAGGAGGCCTTCAGGCACATAAGGGATAAGGTGCTGGAACGGGATTTCGACGTGCTCTTGCCCGGACACGGCGAACCTGTTACGTCGGGCGCGCGGCAGGGCGTGGAACGGTTGGTGCGGGATTATGAGGCGTTAGGATCACCCTCACCCTGACCCTCTCCCCTCAAGGGAGAGGGGAATTGGTAGAGCAAAGAGATGCGCCGGCGGCACCGACGACGACGGCAACCACTCCGGCCGCCACTCCAACGAATAGCCCCACTCCGACGTTGGAGAGTGAGAGGCCAACCGTCCTAGTCAAATCAAGTATGTCGGTAATGGTCACAGCCGCGACAACGATACCGAGCACTATTATTACCGGAAAAGGCCATATTGACTTCAACATAGCAGCCACAAAAGCAAAAGCGACACCTATAAACCCAAGCACCAGTACTAATATGCCATCACGATGAAGGCCGCCGATCGTGACCCCCGAGTAGCTCACCCATGGCAGAAAAGAGGCTAGAAGAGCGGCAAACATGGATGCAACGCCAATGAGTGAGAAGATCAGCACCCGGCGGGCCGGTGGGGCAGGGGAGAGGTATTGCGGCGCGTGCGGCTGCTGAGTAGCCCCCGGAGACCGTTGCTCGATGTCAGGTTGTACTTGAGCGAATCCCGTGGGTTTCCCGCAATGAGGGCAAAAGTTGCCCCCCGTTATCTCGCTGCCGCATGCGGAGCAGAACGGCACTACGCCACCCCGCCGGAATCAGCGGCAACGGGCGTCTCTGGGCCGGCCAGGCGCCTATCAGCCATCATGGAGTACCCGCATAGGCCGCTCATAATACCGACTGCCCCGCCTCCCAGGACCATGTAGAGCCCGTGCCCGGGGCCCGTTATTCCAGACCGGGTTGCCACGTAAATCAGTTCATATATGGAGAGCCCCAGCACCAGTAGACCTGCAATCACAGCTGTCATATAGGCAGCCCTGCTCTGCAGAAGAAGACCGAAGACAAAGCCCAGTGCCATCACTAAACCAAGCGCGAGCGTAATCTTACCGTCGCCTGCGATGATATTTTGATAACGCCATCCGGACACGTTAAACAGGCTCAGCACGCCGTCTGCTCTCCAAGTCAGTGGGCTACCAACGATAACGAGGGTTGCCCCTAATGCGAGACCGAACACGGTTGTCACCGTTGAGCCTACCCACACTTTTGTTGAACTGGCCACTTCCGGCTTGGTATTGCCAGTCATTATGCCTCCTGTTTCTGGTTAAAGAGTCTATATCATTTTGGCCTTCGACTCGAAGCCGTCCTCTTGTATACTCTTGCGTGGGACGGCATCGAGCCGGTTGCGCGGGTGAAGGGAGAAGAGCTGCTATCGTGGTGCCGCGAACACATTGCGGAATACAAAGCGCCGAGGCATGTCGAAATCAGGGACGAAATGCCTTACGGTATGACCCTTAAAGTATTAAAGAGGATAATGAGGGACGAGCTGGCCCAGAAGTTGGACGTTGAAAATCTGTAGGGCTCGACGCCCAGAGTTAGTGGGGAGGAAGACGTGAAGAAAAAGGCATACGTGTTCATCAAGGTTTCAGCCGGCAAGCTTGACTCGATCATGAGGACGCTTTCCGAGATGCCGCAGGTGATCTCCGCGGAAGGGGTCTCCGGGCACTACGATGTCATTGCCATAATGAGGGGACCCGACCTGGAGACGCTTCAAGACACAATACTTTCCACCGTGCGGGGCATAAACGGGATAGAGTCTACCGAGACCTGGATAGTTATGGTCCCACAGCCCGACACTTGGACGCAGGACGAACTCAACCGATTCGTCGCGGAACTTGATGAGAAGGAGCTGACCGCCATCCGGGTGCTACTGGAGAAAAGGCGTGGCATGATGATACCTGAATTGATAGATGCCATATCACGGAAGCTCGAGGAAGAGGAGTATGACATCCACGACCTCACGGTCACCCTGATAAGCATGACCCGGAAGGCGGAGGACCAGTACCGCCGTGAGAACGTTATTGAGTTTGACCAGGATATGGGCTACTTCCTGAACGAGCGGTATCTGGAGATGCTTGAGGCCGGTCTGAGCCGCCTTTGACACTCTGACAGCAACTGATGAACAACCATAGTTGCGTCCATTCCCGCTGAGTCTCGTTCAATCCTTCTCAGCGTATTTGGAGCACAATAACTTACAATTCCTTGCGGTATTGATATAATCCAGCCGTTGCACGCGGCAGAAGCGGTTAAGGCACTAAAAATAGATGCTTGAGGTCTTGACGCAGGGGGCAGGTGTGAGGTCGAGGGTTTTCCTTGTTATATTGGCGTTATTGGTGGTTCTTGTTCTTTTTCCCTGGTTTGCCGGCGCGTCCGCGTCCGTTGAGGTGGAAGCCAGAATAGTCCCCGCAGTCCAGATTGCAGGTTCGAGCGTCCGTTCAAACCTCCCTGTGAAAGCAATACAGGAAAACGGGCTGTTCACGATAGTGTCTTTGTGAACATCCCCGAACGTGTTGTATACGGCGGGCGATACCTATCATCTCTAAAAGGGAAGAGCGGTCCCTGCCCCGATCCTCACAGGTCTCAAGCAGTCGCTCTTC
>Ga0209745_1000559_pt1 | contig 22803 bp, 24 predicted proteins | sample BarGraNGADG00312_FD_184495 | JGI IMG/M metagenome (GOLD analysis project Ga0209745, IMG submission 184495) | Arctic peat soil microbial communities from Barrow, Alaska - Barrow Graham LP Ref core NGADG0004-312 (SPAdes) (version 2) | ecosystem: Environmental > Terrestrial > Soil > Wetlands > Peat...
GATGGCCTCAGCGCCCATGTAGCCGGCGAAGTACTTGCCGAAGCGGTTCTTCATCTCCCGGTACAGGATCTCGTCGCCTTCGAGGTCCTGGACCTTGAGGGACTTGAACCGGTTCCAGACGGCGTCGAGCCGGTCGAGGTCGCGCTGGGCGCGGTCGCGCAGCTGCTTGACCTCACGCTCGCCACCTTCACGCACGCGCTTCTTGATGTCGGCCTTCGCACCCTCGGCCTCGAGCTGCGCGAGGTCCTCCTCCAGCTTCTGGAGGCGGTTCTCGACGTCGCCGTCGCGGCGGGACTCCAGCTGCTTGCGCTCGACCTCGACCTTGGCCTCAAGCGAGGGCAGATCGCGGTGGCGGGCGTCGGTGTCGACGGAGGTGATCATGTACGCGGCGAAGTAGATGACCTTCTCCAGGTCCTTCGGGGCGATGTCCAGCAGGTAGCCCAGCCGGCTCGGTACGCCCTTGAAGTACCAGATGTGGGTCACTGGAGCGGCGAGCTCGATGTGGCCCATGCGCTCGCGACGCACGTTGGAGCGGGTCACCTCGACGCCACAGCGCTCGCAGATGATGCCCTTGAAGCGCACCCGCTTGTACTTGCCGCAGTAGCACTCCCAGTCCCTGGTGGGACCGAAGATCTTCTCGCAGAACAGGCCGTCCCGCTCAGGCTTCAGCGTCCGGTAGTTGATTGTCTCGGGCTTCTTGACCTCGCCGTGCGACCACTCCCGGATCTGGTCGGCCGTAGCCAGCCCGATGCGCAGCTCGTCGTAGAAGTTCACGTCCAGCACGTTGTTTCACTTTCCCCCACGCGATCCGCGCAGGAACCAAAACTTTGGAAGTCTTGAGTTGTCAGTTGACTGAGTTGGGCAACTCAGACTTCGTCGACCGAACGGAACGAATCCGCGCCGGGACGCCGGGACAGGTCGATGCCGAACTCCTCGCTGGCGCGGAAGTCGTCCTCGGAGTCGCGGAGCTCAACCACCGTGCCGTCACTGGAGAGGACCTCCACGTTCAGGCACAGCGACTTCATCTCCTTGACAAGAACCTTGAACGATTCCGGGATGCCGGGCTCAGGGATGTTCTCGCCCTTGACGATCGCCTCGTAGACCTTCACGCGGCCAGGGACGTCGTCGGACTTGATGGTGAGCAGCTCCTGCAGCGCCCAGGCGGCACCGTAGGCCTCCAGTGCCCACACCTCCATCTCACCGAAGCGCTGGCCACCGAACTGCGCCTTTCCGCCAAGCGGCTGCTGGGTGATCATCGAGTACGGACCGGTGGACCGGGCGTGGATCTTGTCGTCGACAAGGTGGTGCAGCTTCAGCATGTAGATGTAGCCGACGCCGACCGGCTCCGGGTAGGGCTCGCCCGAACGACCATCGAAGAGCCGGGCCTTGCCGTCAGCGTTCACGAGCTTGAGCCCGTCGCGCTGCGGCAGGCCGTGCTGCAGCAGCCCGGAGATCTCGTCCTCGTTGGCGCCGTCGAACACCGGGGTGGCCAGACGCGAGTCGCCAGCCACCTTCTCCAGGCCGACGGTACGCAGGCGGTTGGCCCACGGCTCGTCGACGCCGGCGATGTCCCAGCCGGTCTTGGCGACCCACCCGAGGTGGGTCTCCAGCACCTGGCCGACGTTCATCCGGGAAGGAACGCCCAGCGGGTTCAGCACGATGTCGACGGGGGTGCCATCCTCCATGAACGGCATGTCCTCGACGGGCAGGATCTTGGAGATCACGCCCTTGTTACCATGGCGGCCGGCGAGCTTGTCACCGTTGGAGATCTTGCGCTTCTGGGCGACGTAGACCCGCACCATCTGGTTGACACCAGGGGGCAGCTCGTCGTCCTCCTCACGGTCGAAGACGCGGACGCCGATGACCGTGCCGGTCTCGCCGTGCGGCACCTTCATCGAGGTGTCGCGGACCTCGCGGGCCTTCTCGCCGAAGATCGCACGCAGCAGCCGCTCCTCCGGGGTGAGCTCGGTCTCGCCCTTGGGCGTGACCTTGCCGACCAGGATGTCGCCGGTGCCAACCTCTGCACCGATCCGGATGATGCCCCGCTCGTCCAGGTTGGCGAGCATGTCCTCGCCGATGTTCGGGATGTCGCGGGTGATCTCCTCGGCACCGAGCTTGGTGTCGCGGGCGTCGATCTCGTGCTCCTCGATGTGGATCGAGGTGAGGACGTCGTCCTGGACCAGCCGCTGGCTCAGGATGATCGCGTCCTCGTAGTTGTGGCCCTCCCACGGCATGAAGGCGACCAGCAGGTTCCGGCCAAGGGCCATCTCGCCCTGGTCGGTGCAGGCGCCGTCGGCCAGAGGGGTGCCCACCTCGACCCGGGCACCAGCGGCGACCAGCGGACGCTGGTTGATGCAGGTGGCCTGGTTGGAGCGCTTGAACTTCGCCATCCGGTAGCTGGTGTAGGTGCCGTCGTCGTTGGTCACGTCGATGATGTCGGCGCTGACCGAGGTCACGACACCGGCCTTCGCAGCCACCGTGACGTCGCCGGCATCCACCGCACCGCGGTACTCCATGCCGGTTCCGACGAAGGGAGCCTCGTTGCGGATCAGCGGCACAGCCTGGCGCTGCATGTTCGCACCCATCAGGGCCCGGGATGCGTCGTCGTGCTCGAGGAACGGGATCAGCGCGGTAGCGACCGACACCATCTGGCGCGGGGAGACGTCCATGTACTGCACGTTCTCCGGCGGGACGGTGTCGACGTCGCCGTGCTTGATCCGCACCAGCACCCGGTCCTCGGAGAACTTGCCGTCACCGGCCACCTTGGCGTTCGCCTGGGCGATGATGTAGCGGTCCTCCTCGTCGGCGGTGAGGTAGTCGATCTGGTCGGTGACGTAGCCGTTCTCCACCTTGCGGTACGGCGTCTCGATGAAACCGAACGCGTTCACCCGGGCGAAGGACGCCAGCGAGCCGATCAGGCCGATGTTCGGGCCTTCAGGGGTCTCGATGGGGCACATACGGCCGTAGTGGCTGTGGTGGACGTCGCGGACTTCCATGCCTGCGCGGTCGCGGGACAGACCGCCCGGGCCCAGCGCGGAGAGCCGGCGCTTGTGCGTCAGCCCGGCGACCGGGTTCGTCTGGTCCATGAACTGGGACAGCTGCGAGGTGCCGAAGAACTCCTTCAGCGCAGCGGACACCGGCCGGATGTTGATCAGGGTCTGCGGCGTGATCGCCTCGATGTCCTGGGTCGTCATCCGGTCGCGGACGGTGCGCTCGAGGCGACCCAGGCCGATGCGCAGCTGGTTCTGGATCAGCTCGCCGACCGTGCGCAGACGGCGGTTGCCGAAGTGGTCGATGTCGTCGGTCTCGATCGGTTCGTCACCGAGCTCCAGCTTGCCCTCGTGCAGCGCGACGATGTAGCGGATGGCCGCGACGATGTCGTCGATGGTCAGCACCTGGGTGTCGAAGGGCAGCCCGGTGCGCAGCTTCTTGTTGATCTTGTAGCGACCGACCTTGGCAAGGTCGTAGCGCTTCGGGTTGAAGTAGTAGTTCTCCAGCATTTGCTGGGCGGCCTCACGCGTCGGCGGCTCACCCGGGCGCAGCTTGCGGTACAGGTCGAGTAGGGCCTCGTCGGTGTTGGCGGTGTGGTCCTTCTCGAGGGTGAGTCGCATCGACTCGTACTCGCCGAACTCCTCGAGGATCTGCTCGTTGGTCCAGCCGAGGGCCTTGAGCAGCACGGTGACGTTCTGCTTGCGCTTGCGGTCAACGCGGACGCCGACCATGTCGCGCTTGTCGATCTCGAACTCGAGCCATGCGCCACGCGAAGGGATCATCTTGCAGGTGAAGATGTCCTTGTCGGAGGTCTTGTCCGCGGTCTGCTCGAAGTAGACGCCGGGAGAGCGGACCAGCTGCGAAACCACGACGCGCTCGGTGCCGTTGATGATGAACGTGCCCTTGTCCGTCATCAGCGGGAAGTCGCCCATGAACACCGTCTGGCTCTTGATCTCGCCAGTGTCGTTGTTCATGAACTCCGCGGTGACGAACAGCGGAGCCGCGTAGGTGAAGTCCTGGTCCTTGCACTCCTCGGTGGTGTGCTTGGCCTCTTCGAAGCGGTTGTCCCGGAAGGACAGCGACATGGTCTGCGAGAGGTCCTCGATCGGGGAGATCTCCTCGAAGATCTCCTCGAGGCCCGACTTGGTGTTCACGTCGGTCCGACCCGCGGCCTGGGCAGCGGCCACCCGCGCCTGCCAAGTCTCGTTGCCGATCAGCCAGTCGAAGGATTCGACCTGCAGATCCAGCAGATTGGGGACCTCGAGCGGCTCGTGGATCTTCGCGAAGGAGATCCGACCGCTGGGTGAGACAACATTGGTGTTCTTCGACGCAGTGCGCGAGACGGCCAAGGTGGAGTCCTTCCGCAAGCTTCCGGCGTTACACCGGTTTCGTTGCACGCAGAACGGCCCGCGTCAAGTGTTCACGGGTCGTCGATGGCAATGGGCAAAGCGATAGCTTACCCCACAGGCAAGCTGCCTGCAAACCGCTGGCGGGGTGCAACCTTGGACCTCGCGGTGCCTAGATAGTACGCCCTGCGCCCGGCTGGCGGAACGATTTCGGCCGGCTCTTCGCAACCTGGTGCCGTGATCCCCCCGGTACGACCTGTGCGCCCGGCGTCGGTGTCCGGACGCCACAAGACCGGTGTCTGCGGCAGGCACGGGAGGGGTATCCAAATGCTGCAGAACACCGGTCTAAGTGGTGTACTCATCCGACGCACTTGGGGGGGCGCCGTCTGAGACAAGTTCACCAGACTTGACTAGACCCTGTCAAGTCATTGTCAAGAAACTCTTGAAACTTCTTGATCCATGCCCAGTCGCCAGGCATCGATCGCGGCCTTCAGGCGTCCTTCCACCTCGAACTGACGGCCTGCAGCCATGAAGCGTTCGCGCGCTGCGGATGCCTTCCCCATGGCCCGCAGCGCCTCCGCGAGCAGGAGCTCCGACGAACCGCGGGTGATGTCCGGTGCCCCGAGCACGGGGTCGTCGAGGACAGCACTCATGATCCGGGCGCACTCCTGGGGGTCGCCGGTGAGGAGGGCCAGCTTGGCCTCCACCTGACGGAGCTCGACCACGTCATGCTTGTTGCCGAGGATCTGCAGGCCCAGCGCAGCGGTGTGCACGAGTTCCGGCACTCCTTCGACGATGCCCGCGTCGAGGCGACAGCTCGCGGCACTGCGGTGGAACCGCAGCCACAGGCGCAGGTCGCGCCGGGCATCGAGCAGGTCCTTCGCCCTGCCATGATGCATGAGCCCGGCTTCAACATCGCCGGCGACGAACTCCGCCGTACCCATGGTCCAGGCGATGAGGCCCTTCGAATGGTCAGAGCTGAGCCGCGGCGCCAGTTCGGCGAGACGGTCGAGGTACGGCCGGCTCTCCTTGGCCGTATGTCCGGCCTCCGACATGGCGCTGACAAGGGCCATCAGTGCCTCGGAAAGGATGATCGGCGGCGACGCCGAGGCTGCTTCGACGGCTCGGGCACCGTAGGCGACGGCCCAGCCGAGGCGGTCGGAGGCGCGGAAAGACACCGAAGCGAGGCTCAATGCCTGCGCCCGGGCCACCGAGAACTTGCGGGCGGTCTCGTGTTCTGCGAGCTTCTCGGCGAGCGTCGCTGCAACGGCGAAGTCGCCGGAGGAGAACCGCGCCATCGCAAGAACGTACAGCGCTTCCCAGTGCCTGCCGGTGTCACCGGCTGCCTCTGCGGTCGCCGCAGCCTGCGTCGAATGCAGGATCGCAGCAGCCCAGTCGTGCTCAGACCAGGCACGCTCTGCGACCAGCAGGTCCTCGATGGTGTCGCCGGCAACCAGCTGCGCCGGGTCGCCGGCCGGCGAAACGCCCCACTCCAGGGGGGAGACGCCGAGGCGTCGCGTGAGGAACTCGATCACTTCAGGCGTGGCAGAGCGCCGCCCGCTCTCCAGGTGAGAGATGTAGCTGCCGGAGTACTTGCCGGCACCCAACTCGTTCTGGGAGAGCCCTTGCCTCCGCCGGGCTTCACGCAGCAGAGAGCCGAACTGCACCGCGGATGACGCGTTCATACGACCTCCTAGATTCTCTTCAGGTGAAACCTTGTCAAATGTTGACAACGCAGTCAAGTGCCCGCTACCTTCTTGTTATTGGGCCACTCAAGAAGAAAGGCTTTTGGGAAATGACCACCGTTCGTAGGATTCTTGCCGCCGCCGCGGTAGCCGGTGCCCTCGCCGTGTTGCCGATCAGCGTGATCGCCAATGACAACCAGCAGGCCCGCGGAGTGGTGTCTGGCACCACGATCGGCGGAGCGACAACGAACGGTTCGGGCAACTGGCCTTTCGGTAGGTGACGAAGGCCTGACCATCCCAGCGCCAGGCACCCCCTCCGGCCGGCGCATCTAGACCAACATCATTCCACCCCCAGTAGATCAGAACGGCGGTGGCCCACCCGGGCCACCGCCGTTCTGGTGTGTCTGCACGAATCGGGACCGCAGTGTCCGATGGCTCACCCGGACCGGGAACGCCAGTGGCGGCAACCCCCGCAGGGGTTGCCGCCACCAGGAACCGTTTCAGTCGGTCACTTGACGCTGACGCTGGCGCCGGCAGCCTCAAGGGCGTCCTTCGCCTTCGCAGCGGCGTCGCGGGCAACCTTCTCCAGCACAACCTTCGGAGCCGCCTCAACGAGGTCCTTGGCCTCCTTCAGGCCCAGGTTGGTGAGAGCGCGCACCTCCTTGATGACCTGGATCTTCTTGTCGCCAGCGGACTCGAGGATCACATCGACCTCGTTGCTGACCTCTTCCTCTTCAGCAGCGTCGCCACCGGCAGCGGCCGGGGCCGCGGCCACTGCCACGGGGGCAGCAGCGGTGACACCGAAGGTGTCCTCGAACAGCTTCACGAACTCGGAGAGCTCGATCAGGGTCATCTCCTTGAAAGCGTCAAGGAGCTCGTCAGTACTGAGCTTCGCCATGTCGGCGTCCTTTCTCTCTTCTTACTCTGATGCAGCGTCAGCCGCGTCGGTGGTGGCCTCAGCAGCGGGAGCTGCATCGGTTGCCGGGGTTTCCCCGGCCTGCAACTGGATCTGCAGGGCGCCCAGGGCGCGAGCGGCCTGGGACAGCGGCGCTGCGAACAGGGAGACGGCCAAGGCCTGCTTCCCGTTCATTGCGCCGGCGAGCTTCGCGAGGAGGACCTCGCGCGACTCGAGATCGGCCAGCTTGCGGACAGTGTCAGCGTCGAGGACGCGCCCATCCATGACCCCAGCCTTGATCACCAGATGCGGATTCGCCTTGGCGAAGTCACGCAGTCCCTTGGCGACGGTTGCAACGTCACCAGAGATGAACGCGATCGCCGTCGGGCCGACGAGCGTGTCGTCCAGCCCTTCGATGCCCGCTTCGCGGGCAGCGATCGTGGTCAGCGTGTTCTTCGTCACGGCGTAGGTGGCGTTCTCACCGAGGGACCGGCGCAGTGCCTTCAGGTCCTTAACGGTGAGCCCGCGGTACTCGGTCAGCACTGCGGCAGCGGATTTGGTGAATTGCTCAGCCAACTCCGCAACGGCGGCTGCCTTGTCCGGCCTCGCCATGGGTCTCCTTCCCACTTCTCAATTGGTTCGCCGATTACCTGCGGGCAAAAAGAAAACCCCGGTGCACGTAGGCAACCAGGGCGATCAAACTCAATGAGATTGATTCAGGTTTCACCTACGCGGGATTTGCCTTTTCCTGGCTAACCAGGATGAGTACCAGCGGTCTTCGGCAGGAGCAACTGTACAGAGCGACCGGGCTGGCCCGCAAATCGAGGCTCCAGCGCCGGCGCAATCGCGCAACAATGCACGCCGGCCCCGCTCCGTTTCACCGGAGCGGGGCCCTGAAAAGCCGTCACTCAGCGGCGGGCTTGACCTTCGCCGGGTCGACCGGGACGCCCGGGCTCATGGTAGAGGCGACCGTGATCTTCCTCATGTAGCGACCCTTGGAGGCGCTCGGCTTGAGGCGCAGAACCTCGTCGATGGCCGCGAAGTAGTTCTCGGAGAGCTGCGCTTGCGTGAACGACGCCTTGCCGACGATGAAATTCAGGTTGGCGTGACGATCCACGCGGAACTCGATCTTGCCGCCCTTGATGTCGCCGACCGCCTTGGTCACGTCCATGGTGACCGTGCCCGTCTTCGGGTTCGGCATCAGACCACGCGGACCGAGCACGCGGCCCAGCCGTCCGACCTTGCCCATGAGGTCGGGAGTGGCCACGACGGCGTCGAAGTCGAGGTAGCCGCCGGCGATCTTGTCGATCAGCTCGTCGCCACCCACCTCGTCTGCGCCTGCAGCGATGGCTTCGTTTGCCTTCTCACCGGTGGCGAAGACGAGGACCCTTGCCGTCTTGCCGGTGCCGTTGGGGAGGTTGACGGTGCCACGGACCATCTGGTCGGCCTTGCGGGGATCCACCCCGAGCCGAATGGCGACCTCGACGGTTTCGTCGAACTTCGCCGACACGTTCTTCTTGACGATCGTCAGGGCAGCCTCGGGGCTGTACAGCTGATCCTCGTCGAAGTTCTCAAGTGCGGCCTTGTAGGCCTTGCTGCGCTTCATTCTGGTCTCCTGTTGCTAGTCGGCCCTCGCATGGGCCGGGTGCCAGTCGTGGTGTGGGCGCGCTGCCCTGCCACTGTGTGTATGTGTTTGGTGGTGTCGGTCAGAGCTCGACGGTGACGCCCATGGAACGCGCGGTGCCAGCCACGATCTTCATCGCAGCGTCGATGTCGTTGGCGTTGAGGTCGGGCATCTTGGTGTTGGCGATCTCGCGCACCTGGTCAGCGGTCAGCGAGCCGACCTTGTCCTTGTGTGGGCGAGCCGAACCGCTCTTCAGTCCGGCGGCCGTCTTGATCAGTTCCGCGGCCGGCGGGGTCTTCGTGATGAAGGTGAAGGTGCGGTCCTCGTAGATGGTGATCTCGACCGGGATGATCGTGCCACGCATGGCTTCGGTCTCGGCGTTGTACCGCTTGCAGAACTCCATGATGTTCACGCCATGCGGGCCGAGCGCGGTGCCGACCGGCGGAGCCGGGGTTGCCGCGCCCGCCTTAAGGGCCACCTTGACGATCGCGGCGACCTTCTTCTTGGGAGGCATTTCGTTGGGTCCTTCTGGTTGGGTTACTTCGGTGTTGTCGGACGGCCGGGCTGACCGTCCGGATGCGAACGGCTAGACCTTCTGGATCTGGCCGAGGGTCAGGTCGACCGGGGTCTCCCGGCCGAGGATCTCGACCAGGGCCTTGAGCCGCTGGCTGTTCGCATTGATCTCGGTGATGGTCGCGTGCACTCCCGCGAAGGGGCCCTGGACCACCATGACGGAGTCTCCGACCTTGAAGTCGGCGATCTCGATCTTCTTCGTGTTGCGCTTCGGGCCGGTGGAAGCCGCGGCGGCCCGGGCCAGAGCGGCCGGGGCGAGCATCTTCTCCACCTCTTCGAGGCTCAGCGGCACCGGGGCGTTCGCGTGGGCGACGAAACCGGTGACCGAAGGTGTGTGCCGCACCGCTGCCCAGGAGGCGTCCGTGAGCTCCATGCGAACCAGGACGTAGCCGGGAAGCACGGTACGGGTGACGGTCTTGCGTGCACCGTTGCGGGTCTCCATGACCTCTTCGGTGGGCACGACCGCCTCGTAGATGTAGTCCTCCATACCGAGGGTCTTCACCCGGTTGTCGAGGTTCTGCTTGACCCTGTTCTCCATGCCGGAGTACGTGTGGATGACGTACCAGTCGCCCACCTGCGCACGAAGCTGCTGGCGCAGTTCCTCCAGCACCGCCTCGTCGTCGGCGTCGAGCACAACCGGCTCGGGCTCCGGCTCGGGCTCGTCCTCACCGAAGTTGAGGACCAGGTCGTCGTCGGCGTCGACTGTGCCGAGGTCGCCGAAGTCGAGGTTGAGCTCCAGGTCATCGGCCACAGGCGCGTCCGGCGTGCCGAGATCGATCTCGATCTCCGGCTCGGTCCCGCGGTCGTCGCCTCGTGCGTTGTTGTCGGTCACTACTACTCGCTTCCTCGTGGTCAGCCGAAGATCCGCAACAGCAGGGTGCCGAACGCGAGGTCCAGCACGCTGACGATGCCGATCATGATCAGGACGAACACCAGTACAACGACGAAGTACTGCTGCAGCTGGCTGGGGGTCGACCAGACCACCTTCCTCAGCTCCGCCACCGCCTCCCGGACGAATTCGACCGGAGTAGTGCGACGGTGTTCCTCTGTGGTGGTGCTCCGCCGCCGCTTCGGGGTGGAGCGGCCCTTGCCACCCACCGCTTCTGCGACCACCGTCTTGCGGGCCGGGCGGGCGCCTGCCGCGGCGATCGCGACCTGCTCCTCCTCGGTCAGCTCGACGTCCTCCAGACCCATCGCCTCCAGATCGAGCTCTTCGGCAGTGGGGTCAGCAGGGATGTCGGCAGCAGCCTTCTCCTGTTCGTCCGCCACGGGGCCGTCCTTCACTTTCGCTGATTTTGATGGTGCAAGCCGTTTCAAGAGAAACGGCTGCCCAGCAGGGCAAGAGGGACTTGAACCCCCAACCTGCGGTTTTGGAGACCGCTGCTCTGCCAATTGAGCTATTGCCCTTGGTGGTGACCGCACCGCCTGTGGGCATGCCCCAGTCGGCGTTGGTCACCAAGTACAGGATTGTACGGGTTTTGGAGGGGTGAGTCGAACCGGCGAGGCACGGCGCGCGACGATCAAAGAACCGCCGCGATCGCCCGGGCGACGTGATCGACGTTGCCCGGGTTGAGCGCAGCGACACAGATCCGGCCCGCGTCCGTGCCGTACACTCCGTCGGCCTCGCGCAGGACGTGCATCTGCTCGGCCGTGAGCCCGCAGTAGCTGAACATGCCCACCTGGTGGGCGATGAAACCGAAGTCCCTGCTGGCACCGGCGGCGGCGAGCGCTTCGACAAGGGCTGTCCGCATTCCACGGATCCGTAGCCGCATGCCTTCGAGCTCCGAGGCCCACAGTGCGCGCAGCTCGGGGTCCATCAGCACCTTCGCCACGACGGCTGCCCCGTGCGTCGGGGGGCTGGAGTAGGTGGTGCGGACGGTGACCTTGAGCTGGGACAGCACCCGGGCGGCCTCCCCGGCGTCGGCGGCAACAACACTCAGGCCACCCACCCGCTCCCCATACAGGCTGAAGCTCTTGCTGAAGGAGGACGCGACCAGCACCGGGATGCCGAGGGCCGCGAACCGGGTGATGACAGCGCCGTCGGGCTCGATGCCGGCGGAGAAGCCCTGGTAGGCCAGGTCGAGGAGGGGCACGAGGCCGCGCTCGACGATGACGTCGGCGACCCGCGCCCACTCCGCCTCGCCGAGGTCGTAGCCCGTGGGGTTGTGGCAGCAGGCGTGCAGCACGACGACCGTGCCGGGAGCGGCGGCCCGCAGGTCGTCAAGCATGCCGGCCACGTCGATGCCGCCCGACTCCGGGGCGTAGTAGCGGTAGCTGCCCACCTCGAAGCCGGCCCGGGTGAACAGGGCCAGGTGGTTTTCCCACGACGGGTCGGAGATCAGCACCGTCCGGGCGGCGTCGGTGAGCTTGAGGAACTCCGCACCGATCTTCAGCGCCCCGGTGCCCCCGAGACCCTGGATGGTGACCACCCGACCGGAGGCGACAGGCTCGGAATCGGCGCCGAACACGAGCTCGCGCATGCTCCTGGTGTAGGCGGGCAGGCCGTCGATGGGCTGGTAGCCGCGGGCGACAGGTGCAGCGGCGAGCGCGGCCTCAGCGGTGCGGACGCTGTCCAGCAGCGGCACCTTGCCGTCTGCCCCGAGATAGACGCCGACGCCGAGGTTCACCTTGTCAGCACGGTCGTCGGCAAGGAACGCCTCGGTGAGTCCGAGGATCGGGTCCCGGGGCGCCAACGGGAGACTGGACAGGATGCTCACGGTTCTTCCTTTCGCAGGCCGCCCGCCAGTCTAGGACACGCCTCAGACGGCGAGGGTTGCCCCGACCAGGACCGGTTCGGGTACCAGCCGGACGCCGTAGGCCTTCTCGACACCGTCGCGCACCTGTCGTGCCAGTTCGAGCACGTCTGCCGCCGTTGCACCACCGCGATTGGTGAGCGCGAGGGAGTGCTTGGTGGAGATACGGGCAAGGCCGGAACCGTAGCCACGACTGAACCCTGCATGCTCGATCAGCCAGGCAGCGCTGGTCTTCACGGTGCCGTCGGGCTGGGGATAGCGGGGCGCGTCCGACGGCAGCCCTGCTGCGACGGCGGCGCTGACCAGAGGGTTGGTGAAGAAGCTGCCGGCGCTCCAGGTGTCATGGTCGTCGGCGTTGAGCACCATGCCCTTGCCGCGGCGCAGGTCCAGGACGGCCTTCCGCACCTCGATCATCGGAGCGCGGGTGCCGGGTTGGACGCCGAGCGTGCGGGCGAGTTCGGCGTAGCGCACCGGTTCGGACAGCGTGCCGAGGCGAAATTGGAAGCTGACGCTCAGCACGACGAACCGGTCGGGAATGGCCTTGAAGAGGGAGCGACGGTAGCCGAAGTGGCAATCAACGGTGCTGCGGGTGACGATCCGGCGCTCCTCGCGGTCATAGACCCGCACCCGGGCGATCGTCTGGCTCACCTCCTGGCCGTAGGCACCGACGTTCTGGATCGGCGTGGCCCCGACGAGACCGGGAATGCCGGAGAGCGCCTCGATACCGACCTGCCGACGGCTGATCGTCTCCGCGACGAAGGCGTCCCACGGCTCGCCCGCAGCGACATTGATGAACGCGCCAGCGCACGCGGCCACGTCTTCTGTGTGGACGCCGCGGAGCCGCCCGGTGTGCACGACGGTGCCCGGGAACCCGGCATCGGCGACGACGACATTCGACCCGCCACCGAGAACCAGCAGCGGCTCCCCCGCTTCATCGGCGGTACGGACGACCTCGATCAGGTCGGCCTCGGACTCGGGCTCGATCCACGCCCCGGCCGGTCCCCCGACCCGGAGCGTTGTGTGCGCAGCCAGCCGCTCAGCCAAGTTCCACCTCGGCGGTGACGGCGCCGAGCACCAACACGCCGTCGCAGAGGGCCTCGACGCTCACCGAGGCGAAGCCGTCGGCCAGCTTGGTTACGGTGCCTGCGAACGTGACGACCGTGCCACCGTCCTCCGGCACGACGACCGGCTTTGTGAACCGCACGGAGTAGCTCCGCACCCGTGCCGGGTCGCCGGCCCAGTCGGTGACCACCCGCAGTGCCGTGCCCATGGTGAGCATGCCGTGGGCGATCACGTCGGGCAGGCCGAGGGCCGCGGCGGCGGAGTTCGACCAGTGGATCGGGTTGAAGTCGCCGGACGCGCCGGCGTAGCGCACCAGGTCGGCGCGGGTGAACGTGCGGCTGAAGCCCGGCAGCCGCTGTCCGACCTCTACTCCGGTCAGGGCGCTCATGCCGCCTCCCCCATGGTGTGCATGAGGGTGGAGGTGGCCGTGCACAGCGCCTCGCCTGTCGTTGTGGACAGGTGGACGGCGATGGTGATGATGGCGGTGGCACCCCGGGCGCGCACCTTCTCGATGGTCAGCGTCGCGCTCACCTCGTCCCCCGAGCGCAGCGGACGCTGCCAGGCGAACCGCTGGTCGACATGCACCGTCCGGCTCAGGCTGAGCTCGAGCTCGGGATCGGCGAACATCGCATCCCAGGCGGCCGACGACAGCACGACGGCGAAGGTCGGCGGGGCGATCGGGTCGTCGCCAGCGTAGGCAGGGTTGTCCCCGTCACCGAGGGCTTCGGCGAACTCGGCGATCTTCGCGCGGCTCACCTGATAGGGAGCGGTCGCAGGGTAGCTGCGCCCGACGTGGTCTTCACTGATCGGCATGTGCTCAGATTAGGGCAGAGGCGCTCAGCGGTCGGCGAGGAACGCGAGCACCCTGCTGGTGAGCAGCTCGGCAGCCTCGGGATCGTAGGAGGGCAGGCTCGAGTCGGCGAAGTAGTGCTGGTCGCCCGGGTAGAGGAACAGCTCCACCGGGGCGCCCGCTGCGATGACCTCACGCGCGGCCTCGAGGTCACCCTCCTCCGTGAAGTAGGGGTCGGCGTCCATGCCGTGCACCTGGGCAGCCAACCCGTCGGGCCAGGAGCCGAACTCGCCGGCGGGCACGAAGGAGTAGCAGAGCACGGCCCCGCGCGCGCCCGGACGGGTCTGCGCCAGCTTCTGGGCCGGCACGACCCCGAGTGAGAACCCGATGTAGACCAGGTCGTCCGGGAGGTCCTCGGCAGCTGCTGTGCCCGCTTCAATGAAGTGACCGAACCCGAGGTGCTCCACATGGGCCATGCCGTCCTCGATGCTGGCGAAGGTCCTGCCCTCGAACAGGTCGGGGGTGTGCACCGCGTGGCCGGCCTGCCGGAGGACATCGGCGAAGGCGTGGAATCCTTCGGTTTGGCCCATCGCGTGGTGGAACACCAGCACCTGCGCCATTTCGGCTCCCTCGTTGTCGTCCCGGCGTCTCCGGGACAGCCTAGGCAGGGGTCAGGCCGTGCTCGCTCAGCAGTTGCCGCACCGCCGGAATCTGGTCGGTCGGGACCTGTACCGCCCGGTCGTGGACGGGAATGCGCCCAGCCAGCCGGTCGGAGATGCTCCAGCGACCCACGTCCGCTGTGGTGAGGACGAGCTGGGTGGAGCCGAGCAGGGTGATCAGGCGGGCGTCGGAGACGTCGGCCCAGGCGAGCCGCCACTGCTTCGGGCCGAGCTCCTTCGTGATGCCGGTGGCGTCGAGGCGTGCGTGGAGGTGGCGGGCCAGCCCGAGACGCCAGGCCTGGGACAGCAGCACCAGCACGGCGATCATCAGCAGCAGCGACTCCTCACCGGCGAACAGCGGGACGACCAGCACCGTTGCTGCGGCGAGACACACCGTGAAGCCCAGCATGTTGGCGCGGTCGGCAAGCTTCCACTCGGTCATGGGCATCCGGACGCAACCAAGCCGCCCGCTGAGGCGGGCGGCTCGAAGGGCGTGACGGTCAGCGAGTCTCGCGGTGCGCGGTATGCGTGTGGCACTTCGGGCAGAACTTCTTCAGTTCCATCCGGTCGGGATCGTTGCGCCGGTTCTTCTTGGTGATGTAGTTGCGCTCCTTGCACTGAGTGCACGCCAAGGTGATCTTGGGCCGGACGTCGGCTGTCTTCTTGGCCATCAGCTTCCTCTTTTCCGTACGGATGGTGCTTCGGTAGCGGGAGCGGGACTTGAACCCGCGACACAGCGATTATGAGCCGCTTGCTCTACCGCCTGAGCTATCCCGCCCCAGTTCGGACTCCAGGGGCCTGGGCGACGGGCGGTAACTTCCGTCAAATCCGAACACAGAGCCCCCATGCGGAATCGAACCGCAGACCTTCTCCTTACCATGGAGACGCTCTGCCGACTGAGCTATAGGGGCCGGACAGCGCTTGAGACTACCCCACCAGCAGCGTGGTCCCCAAATCGGGCCCGGCCAGCGCTTCCGGGACCATCGGACGGGCTCTGGCGGGTCAGCGCAGGTCGTCGGAGTTGGGCATTTCGGAGTGCTCCTCGACCCACCCGGACGCCGGGGCCGGGCCGCTGGTGAGCTCGTGCCGGACCTGACGCCGCAGTTCGCGCCGGCGCCGCGGCGTTGCCGTCCGCACCCGCAGCCTGCCCACTCCGGCCGACCCGTGCAGGACGAGTTGCAGCTGGCCCGGCTCGGCCTGCCGGTTCGCGGTGTTGCGCACCGACCCCCATCCCTTGGCGACCAGGTCGGAGTCGACGCCCCACCCGTCCGGCACGATGATCTTGATGGCACCGGCCCCGGCACTCACCTCGATGTCGACCACCAGCGATTGGCAGACCGCCTCTCGGCAGTCCAGCCGGACCGAGCCCCAATCGCCGCTCAGCCTCAGGTACGGCGGAATCTCCCACGCTCCGTTTCGTTTCTCACGCGATATTCCGCTGGCGATCGAGAGCCGGTTGGCTGCGCTCCAACCGACCGGCACCACGGGTGGTGCGATCGGCGGCAGGTCGGCGATCAGCGGGTCGAGATCGGCGTAGGTGAGGGCGGCATCCACCCAAGCCGTGCGATCGGAGGCTTCTCCCGGCGTAAGTCGTCCTTCTGCGGCAGCCATGTCGATGCGGGCGACCGCCTCACGACGATCCGCTGTACCGATTCGCAGGTGCCCAAGATCGGTCATGGTGGCAGCCTACTTCGGCCGGACGCCGTCAAGGAGGCTCAATCGAGGGCGGCCCTGTGGAGTTTCAGTTCCACTCTTCCGGCGCGGACGGCGACCCCTTCCGCGGCCAGACGGGTGGACGCCTCGCCCACCAGGTGCTCTGCGATGGTGCCGTTCGCCCGGACCACGCGCCACCAGCAGGCCTGTCCACCACTTCCGGCGAGTACGCGTGCCACCAGCCGCGGGCCACAGCCGACAACCTTCGCGATATCGCCATAGGTGCTGACCTGACCGGCGGGAATGGCATCGGTGGCCAGCAGGATGCTGTCGGCCAGCTCGGCCATGCTCGGCGCCATGCCCACACTGTACGGCTGGCCGCGCGCCTAGGGTTGGGGAGAGGAAGGGAGCAGTTGATGACCGGATTCCGGATCGAGCACGACACCATGGGCGAGGTGCGGGTGCCGCAGGACGCCCTCTACGCCGCCCAGACCCAGCGCGCGGTGGAGAACTTCCCGATCTCCGGACGCGGCCTGGCGAGCCAGCACATCGCGGCGCTGGCCCAGATCAAGCGCGCGGCAGCGATCGCCAACACCGAACTCGGCGTGCTGGCGCCAGAGGTGTCCGAGGCCATCGTCGCCGCGGCCGACGAGGTGATCGCCGGACGCCACGACGACCAGTTCCCCATCGACGTCTTCCAGACCGGCTCGGGCACCTCGTCCAACATGAACGCCAACGAGGTGATCGCGACGCTTGCCTCCCGTCGGCTGGGGTCGCCCGTCCACCCGAATGACCACGTGAATGCTTCGCAGTCGTCCAACGATGTGTTCCCATCCTCTATCCACATCGCTGCAGTGCAGGCGATCACAGAGGCGCTGGTCCCGGCCCTCGAGGTACTTGCCGTGGCGCTGGAGGCGAAGGCAGCGGAGTTCGCGGAGGTGGTGAAGGCCGGCCGGACGCACCTGATGGACGCCACCCCGATCACCCTCGGCCAGGAGTTCTCCGGCTACACGGCCCAGGTGCGCTACGGCATCGACAGGGTGCAGGGGACGCTTCTGCGCCTGTCCGAGCTGCCGCTGGGTGGCACGGCCGTCGGCACCGGCATCAACACTCCCGCCGGGTTCTCGGCCCGGGTGATCGAGCTGGTCGCAGGGCACACCGGCCTGCCGCTGGTCGAGGCCCGCAACCACTTCGAGGCACAGGCCGCCCAGGATTCCGTGGTGGAGGCGTCGGGGGCCCTGCGCACCGTGGCCGTGTCGCTTGTGAAGATCGCCAACGACCTGCGCTGGATGGGTTCGGGCCCGCGGGCGGGCATTGGCGAGATCTCGCTGCCCGACCTGCAGCCCGGATCCTCGATCATGCCGGGCAAGGTGAATCCGGTGCTCCCGGAGGCGACGGTGATGGTGGCTGCCCAGGTGATCGGCAACGACACGGCGATCACGTTCGCCGGCACGCAGGGCAACTTCGACCTGCTGGTGATGCTGCCGGTGATGGCCCGCAACCTGCTGGAGTCGATCACGCTGGTCGGCAACGTTTCCCGGCTGCTGGCCGATCGCTGCATCGACGGGATCGTCGCCGACGTGGAGCGCTGCCGCACGCTGGCCGAGTCGTCGCCGTCCATCGTCACCCCCTTGAACCGGATCATCGGCTACGAGGCTGCTGCGAAGATCGCCAAGCATGCAGTGAAGGCCGGCCTCACCATCGCCGAGGCCACCCGCGACCTTGGCTATGTGGAGCGGGGCGAACTCACAGAGGACCAGCTGGAGCGCGCGCTCGACGTGACAACGATGACCGGGGCAATGGCTGCCGGCTGAGTCTGCCGGGCGCGTGCCCGATGCCTCTGTGACAAGGCCGGGAACGCGCGAAGGGCCCCCGTTCCTGGGGGCCCTTCCATGCACCGGTGGCAGGTGTAGGGTTCGAACCTACGTAGGCTGTGCCGACGGTTTTACAGACCGCTCCCTTTGGCCACTCGGGCAACCTGCCGTGCCGGGATACTGTAGCAAAGCAGCGTCCGGCCGACGAATCCGCGAAGCCTCCCGATCAGCGGCCTCGGAGCTGCCGTCGCATGGTCCTGATCGCGCCAATCACCTGGACAGGTTCGCCTGTGATCATGGCAGCTGTGAACCGCAGCACCCGGTAGCCGGAGAGCATCAGCCCGTTCTGCCGGTGACGGTCGTGCTCGAAGGCCTCCAGTGAAGCGTGGTACTCCCACGAATCCACCTCCACCACCAGGGGCTCGGCGTCGAAGAGGACGTCGGTGACGCACCTGCCCAGCGCCGTTGCCACCTCGACGTTGGCCCGCCATCCGCCGATGCGTGTCCGTCGCAGCAGCCGGTGGAGCTCACGCTCGAGCCCTGACCATGGACGCTGGCGCACCTCGGCCAGCACGGGGCGTCGGGCGCCATTGCCCGCTCTCCGGTCGAACCAGTCACTGACCGCGGGCAAGTCAACTACTGCGGCAGGGTCGGCCAGCAGGAGTCGGTCGATCGCCATCCCGCCGTCCGTGGACGCCAGCGCCGCCGCGGCGAGCAGCGGACGCGCGAAGCGCAGCCCTCCCATGGACGTGACGAACCGATCCGGCACCTCTGCCGCGTACCAGTCGATGCCGGCTTGCGGGTGCCGGGGAGCGCCGGCCAGCTGGATCAGCTCGCCCCGTCCGAACGGGTCGAGGCAACCGGACGCCGCGTCCAGCGCAGAACGACCCCACAGGCAGGCGAGCGGAGCCCAGACGCAGGCGGCGGCGAGCCGGGTGCGCCGGTCGGCGATGGCGGCGGCGGGGACGTAGGTGCCCGGCAGCACCCGCACCAGGTCGCCGGCCCGTGCGAGGCGATGGATCCGGCCGCGGTGCAGCGGGTGGTCCGCCACCCGCACCACCGCCGAGGCTGCGACGAGTTCCGGCTGGATGGTCACGCAGGGAGTATCGCTTTCGGGCGCGATCGGGGATCACGTAGGTCGGTGCCCTGTGCACAGATCACGGTCCGCGTCCGCTTTCTGTGGATAACCCCCTTCCACGGGGTGTCGCGTCCCCAACATCGCGTTTTGCATCACGAAGTACCCGGATTGCCGGGGAGGTGCTGATTGCGGCAAGAATGGTTCCCGAACCGAAGGAGACAACAGTGGCCGCAGAGAACTCGTTCGACATCGTCAGCAAGGTGGACGCCCAAGAGGTGGAGAACGCCCTGAACATGGCCGTCAAGGAGGTGCGCACCCGATTCGACTTCAAGGGCACGGACGCCTCGATCAAGGCCTCTGGAGAGAACTTCGAGATGGAGGCCAACGGCGAGGAGCGCGTGAAGGCGATCCTCGACGTGTTCCAGACCATGCTGGTGCGCCGCAAGATCGACCTGAAGTCACTTGACGCCGGCGAGCCCCGGCTGTCAGGCAAGCTGTGGAAGATCACGGCATCGATCACGCAGGGCATCAGCAGCGAGAACGCCAAGAAGGTCTCCAAGCTGATCCGCGACGAGGGCCCCAAGGGCATCCGCACCCAGGTCCAGGGCGAGGAGCTCCGGGTCTTCGGCAAGAAGCGGGACGACCTCCAGGCCGTCCAGCAGCTCGTCAAGGGTGCCGACCTCGACTTCGCGGTGCAGTTCGACAACTATCGATGACGCGGGGTCCTGCAGCGGGGAACCGCTGAGGTGGGTACCACCCCCCACCTGCGACTGGACGTCGCCATCCTTGACCGCAACATCGAAGCCATGGCCGGGCTGTGCGGCGCTGCTCACCTGAGCCTGCGTCCACACGCCAAGACGCACAAATCGCCGGAGATCGCCCGGCGCCAGCTCGCGGCGGGCGCGGTCGGGCTGACCGTTGCGACGATCGGCGAGGCGGAGGTCTTCGCGCCCGCCTGTGATGAGGTGTTCATCGCCTACCCGCTCTGGGTGGACGCGGCCGACGCCGACCGGTTGCGCGCTCTCGCCGAGCGGTCGCGCATCCTCGTGGGCTGCGACTCGGTCGAGGCCGCCCGGCGGCTGAGCCGCCTGCCCGTGGAGGTGGTCGTCGAGGTCGACAGCGGTCACCACCGCTCCGGGGTGCAGCCGGCCCGGGCCGGAGAGCTCGCCGCAAGGATCAGCGAGCTCGGGCTGCGGGTACGTGGCGTGTTCACCTTCCCCGGCCACAGTTACTCCCCCGACGCCCGGGCTGCCGCGGCCGACGATGAAGCAGCAGCCCTCGCGGTCGCGACGAGCACGCTGGCCGCGGCACTGGTCCCGGCCCGTCTGGTCAGTGGCGGTTCCACCCCGTCTGCCGCCTTCAGCCGCGCGGGCGTGCTCAACGAGCTGCGCCCCGGCGTCTACGTCTTCGGCGACGCCCAGCAGGTCGAGCTCGGCACCATCGGCTTCGACCAGGTGGCCCTGACCGTCGTCGCCACCGTCGTGTCCCACGCGGGTGGACGGGCGATCACCGACGCCGGGAGCAAGGCACTCGGTGCGGACCGCTCTGCCTGGGCAACCGGCTACGGGCGCGTCCTCGAATTGCCGGACGCCCGGATCGTCGCCCTGTCCGAGCACCACTCGACCATCGAGTGGCCGGGAGGGCTGCCCGCCCTCGGCAGCTTGGTGGCGCTGGTGCCCAACCACGTCTGCAACGCCGTCAACCTCGCCGACGAGTACCACCTCACCGACGGCGGCACCTGGCCGGTGGCCGCCCGAGGGCGCAACAACTGATGCGGATCGCCACCGTCAACGTCAACGGCATCCGCGCGGCCGCGCGGCGCGGCTTCGCCGACTGGCTGGCCGGGCGCGACTGCGACCTGGTGGCGCTGCAGGAGGTGCGCTCCCCCGCCGAGCTGGTGCCGCCGGAGGCCCTCACCGGCTACCACTACTGCTACCACCCCGGCGACCGGGCCGGACGCAACGGAGTCGCCCTGCTCAGCCGCACCCCGCCGGTGGCGATTCGGGAGGGCTTCGGCAACGCGGCCTTCGACGCGGAGGGACGCTACGTCGAGGCCGACCTCGACCTGTGCGGCTGGAAGCTGACCGTGGGCTCGCTGTACCTGCCGAAGGGCGGACGGGCCGACGACACCCCGGCAGAGCTCGCCCGCTACCGGCGCAAGCTGCGGTTCCTGCGCTCGTTTCGCCCCTATCTCACACGCGCGCGCCTGGACGCGCAGGCAAAGGGCCGCGAATTCCTGGTCATGGGCGACTTCAACATCGCCCACACCCGCCTCGACCTGCGCAACTGGCGGACGAACCAGGCGGCGGTCGGCTTCCTGCCAGAGGAGCGGGACTGGTTCGCGTCCATCCTCGGACCGCGGACATTGGTGGATGTGGTCCGCGGGCTCTACCCGGAGGTCGACGGGCCGTACTCGTGGTGGAGCTGGATGGGGAATGCCTTCAACAACGACGTGGGCTGGCGGATCGACTACCACCTCGCCACGCCTGCCCTGGCGAAGGCTGCGATCAGTGGCGGCACCGATCGCGCGGACAGCTATGAGGCCCGCATGAGCGACCACGCCCCGGTGGTCGTGGACTATCTTGACGGGGGCGGCCCTTCGTGACGCCCGCTCACGGGCTCCTCAGGGACCGTTTCAGGGGAGCGGGTCGAAGTAGCTGAGCACCTCGTCGCGAGAGACGTCCTCGATGCTGGCGTGCGACCAGCGCGGGTTCCGGTCGCGGTCGATCAGCTGGGCGCGCACGCCCTCGGCGAAGTCGGGGCCGGTGGCCAACCGGATCGCGAGACCGAGTTCGGTCGGCAGCAGGTCCGGCAGGTGCTCGATGGACGCGGCCCGGCGCAGGGCCTCGAGCGTCACAGCCACCGAGAGCGGGGAGCGCTGGCGCAGCTCCGTCGCCGTCTCCCGGGCTGCCGGTTCGGAATGCCCGGCCAACCGACCGAGGATCTCCACCGGATCGTCGCCCGCGTAGCAGTCGGCGATCCAGCCAGCACCGAGTGACGGATCCGGTGAGGGAGCATCGCCGGCGATCTCGTCGGCCAGCCCCAGGCGCACCGCGTCCGCAGCATTGATCGAGGCGCCGGTGAGCGCGAGGTGGGTGCCGACCTCTCCCGGCATCCGGGCGAGCAGTGGGGTCATGAGCACGTCGGGGAAGAGCCCGATCTGCGTCTCCGGCATAGCCAGCCGGCTGGTCGCGTCCACCACGCGCTGGGAGCCGTGGGCGCTGAGCCCGAGCCCGCCGCCCATCGTGATGCCGGTCATCACGGCCCGGAATGGCTTGCTGAACCCGGCGATCGCGAGATTCACCCCGTACTCGGTCGCGAAGAAGTCGCGCACGTCGCCACCGGTGAGCGCCAGTTCGCGCAGTGCGCGAACATCAGCTCCGGCGCACAGGCCGCGCTCCCCCGACCCCGTCAGTTCGACGGCCGTCACCGCGTCGTCGGCTGCGAAGCCGTTGAGGACCTGCGCGATGGCGTGCATCATCGGCACGGTCAGGGCGTTGATCTGTCGCGGACGGTTCAGCCGGATCCGGCCAATCCCTGCATCGTTCTCGGCAAGGATTTCCGGTTCACTCACGCGGACGTCTTTTCGTTGGCTTCCAGATGGGCCTTGCGATCCTGCGCGTGGCGATAGAGCAGCACCATCATCAGTGCCAGGGCTGCGAAACCGAGCGCGACAGCGTCATTGCGCCACGCGAGGTTGCCGGCGCCGTAGGCCAGAAGGACGGTGGTGACCGTCACAGCGGTACCGGTGATGCGCTCGGTCGGCTTTGTCAGGGGCAGCAGAAGGCCGCCCCAGGTGAGGTACCAGCTGTTCAGGGCGATGCCGCCGAAGGCGAACACCAGGTACGACCAGGACAGGAACGTCACCGGCTTGCGGCGG
>Ga0209745_1000560_pt1 | contig 22797 bp, 27 predicted proteins | sample BarGraNGADG00312_FD_184495 | JGI IMG/M metagenome (GOLD analysis project Ga0209745, IMG submission 184495) | Arctic peat soil microbial communities from Barrow, Alaska - Barrow Graham LP Ref core NGADG0004-312 (SPAdes) (version 2) | ecosystem: Environmental > Terrestrial > Soil > Wetlands > Peat...
GTTTTCTTGGTCCATATGATTAGGAACACATTTGCTTACGTTTTTCCCCCTTTTCCCAGAAGTCTCTTCAACTTTGCCTTATATCGCGTTCAAAATTTCCTTAAGGATCTCTTTACTCCGCTTGATTTCCTCATGACTGGGAGCGGAAAGCGCCTGCTCTGCGCGAGCCTCTTCTACCGCCTCAGTCAGGATCTTCATCGTCTCCACCGATCCCGGACAGGACTCGTTAACCTTGACCTGATTCTCGGACCCGTAAATTCCCAGGAACGGAAATATGCGACAGGACCAGGGACGCAGCTCATAAATCTTGCAGCCCTTAGCCCCCCGATCATAAAATTTGCAGGGCAGGATATGCTTGAAGTCCAGGACACCCGGCCTATCGGGGTCTGGAATGGTGTACTTCGTGAGAGCCTTGTCGAGGGGAATCTTGAGGTGCTTTGCCAGGAGGGCTGCATCTTCGGGCAAGAGCCTGATGGGGTCGCCGGTAGTGCAGCATGTCCCGCACCTATGGCACTTGAGCAGAATGTGGCAGGCCATGCGGACGTAATCAACTGAGGTGTATTTTGGTGCATCCAGCTCCCTGAATACCTGTTCGTCCGTCAGTGCCGTGGCTTTGAGAAGCAAAAGGGCGATTTTTTTGGGATCCTTTTCTGATTCCATCATTACATCGCCAATTCAGATAGACATCCTTTTCAAGCTTGCCCTTCCTCTAGATACCATGTCCAAGGAGATCGTCCTGATCGGCAGGTCCAATGTCGGCAAATCCACACTTTTTTGGGAGCTTACTGGAACGAAAGTCCGGATCGGGAAGCGCCCGGGTATCACCCAGTACCCTTTCAAGACAAAGGTAGGAAACGTCTTCTATGTGGATATGCCCGGTTACGGCTTCATGTTCAAAACAACTAAAGCCGAACAGGAGAAGACCAAGGACTTGATCGTTCACTACTTTGAGAGCCGGGCCGAGGATATCCTGCTGACGGTGCAGGTGATAGACGCCGCATCCTTTCTAGACATTGCCGACCGCTGGGAGGGCCGGGGCGAGGTGCCCTTTGAGATCGAGCTTTGGGAGTTCCTGAATGATATGGGGCTGGATGTGGTCTTGGCTGCGAACAAGATGGACCGCATCGCCAAGGTGGACCTGGACGGGGCGCTTGACCTGATCTGCGAGAGGCTGGGCATGCTCCCCCCCTGGAACCAATGGCCGGACAAGATCGCGCCAATCAGCGCCAAGAGGGGCCAGATCGAGCCGCTTCGAACCATTATCTCGAAAAGAGTGTCGGTAAATCATCCCGACTAGGGCATATCCCCTGACCCGGGTCGCCTCCCAGCTAAGGCGTGGGTGCGGGAAGTATTCCCTGTACTTCAAACTCTTTCTTTACAGCCTCTCGTATCTCGCTGCTTATCACTTTGGCCATATTCCGCCCAGGGATGGTTACCTCCAGCCTCAAAGTTAGCTCTGAGTACCTGGAACTGATGAGCAGAACGTCTATGGGTCTGTCTTTCAGCACCATCGGATTGCTGCGGGCCTTATCAACGATTATTTTCCGGGCCCGATCTATATCTCCCGCCTTCTCCAGATCAAAGTCCACCGTCCAGATAATCTCCGGCTCCCTGATGGACCAGTTTATTATGGGCTCCGTGCTCATGATGCTGTTTGGTACAATGATTCTTCTATTGTCAGAGGTTCGAATTATGGTATGCCTAAGGGTTAGATCCTCTACCTGTCCGTAATCCGCTCTGAAATCCACAAAATCACCCACCCGGAAGGGTTGAAAGATGGCAATGAAGATGCCTGATGTGAAATTGGAGAGGGAGTCCTTGGAGGCATAGCCGATGGCCAGACCCGCGATTCCGGCGCCTGCCAGCATAGCCGTCGCCAGACTATGCAGTTGCGGTACCTGGAGGATGACGAGCATCAGGCCGATCAAATAGATGGTTGCGGAGACCAGCCTCCGTATCATGAGCTGCATGGTCTCATCCATCTTCACTTCGACCTTGTGTACCACTTTTGGGATGTAATTCAAGAGTATACGGTCCACAAAACGCACTGCAGATCGTGTGATGAGTATTATGAGAATGATTATTATCGAATTTATAAAAATAGATGCGATATCTATGTCGTCGACAGTATTTGCCAGAACCTGAAGAGGAACCAGATCGATGTGCTTCCCTGCGATCAAATCAACTCGATTTTGAATCTGACCGGCCAGGAATTGGGGATCAGCCAAACTCGTTGCTGCAGAGAGGTTCATCAAAGAGAAGAACGAAAAAAGAATACTTAAGAGTTTCTATAAAAGGGTAATATTTAACAAATCGTTATAAATCTTCAAATAGATTTAAAGCGGCAAATTGCCGCTTAAGAGAACATGCGAAGAGCTTCTTCCGATCCTTCGACCTCATCCCCGAGTACCTTTCGGATGGCCTTCTCGAAATCATCTCTGGCGACGGAGGTCGCATTTCTTCGCAGAGCATTCATGCCCGACTCCACCACAATGGCCTTAAGGTCGGCACCGCTTGCTTCGTCGGTATTCTTCGCGATCTCTGCCAGGTCAACGTCTCCATCCATCCTCATCTTCCTGGAATGTATACCCAGGATCTTGAGCCGGCCTTCCATAGAAGGCATGGGGATCTCGATGATCCTATCAAAGCGTCCCGGTCTCAGCAGCGCGGGGTCGAGGATATCGATCCTGTTCGTCGCAGCGATGATCTTAATGTCTCCTCTGGTTCTGAAGCCGTCCATCTCCGCCAGGAGCTGCATCATGGTCCTGTTTACCTCCGCGCTTCCGGTCGTGCCGTCATGCGTCCTGATGCTTCCCACGGCATCAATCTCATCGATAAATATGATGCTGGGGGCCTTCTCGCGAGCCATCTGGAAGATATCGCGAACGAGCTGCGCGCCTTCGCCAATAAACTTGTGCACCAGCTCTGAGCCGGACATGTGGATGAAGGTGGCCTTGGATTCGTGAGCTACGGCCTTAGCGAGCATGGTCTTTCCTGTTCCCGGCAGGCCGTAAAGCAAGACACCTCTGGGCGGCTCAATGCCGATATCTTTGAAGATTTCGGGATTGGTCAGCGGCAGCTCCACGGTCTCCCTGATCTCCTGGATCTGGGTTTCTAGACCTCCAACCTGTTCATAAGCTACATCCGGAAGCTCAACCAGCTCCATGACTTTAGCCCGGACATCCACAGAACGATCTAAGATGCGAACTATAGTCAGTGAGTTGTTTATGGCCACGCGAGAGTTGGGCTGCAGCTTCTCCATCATCTCTGTCGCAACAGTGGTGATGAACTCCTGGTTATTTCCGTGCTGCCTTAGCAGGACATAGTCCGGTCCCATCTCCACAACCGTCGCCAGAAACAGCGGCATCCTCTTGAGGAGAATATTCTCTTTCTTAAGCCGCTCCACCTCTCGCAGATATTTTTTATTGGCAATGAGGGACTCGAAGAGCTTTGCTCTTACCTCTTCCCTCTCTACCCTGGTGGTCTCCAGCTCTTCGGCGAGACTCTTAGTATCGGATTCGAGAGCGGCTATCCTCTTTGAAAATGACTCCTGGATCGTGTCTTGACCAGAAAAGGCCGTTGATTCACTCATATAATTAAGACCTGCGTTTTTCAAGCTTATAAACTCATGCCCAAGGCAGAATCAGAAAATTCGGAGACCGCAAAAGGTCGAGACCTAAATCAACCAGCATTGCCACTATGAGCCTGAAATTGAGGAATAGATGAATACGACGACAGGCCATCTTCGAAAGATATTAATTTTGAACTCGCCCAAATTATATCCAGTGGTTTAAATGATAAACCTACAAAAATATGTTGTTCCTCCTTTCGAGGTTGTGGAACGAAAGGGCATCGGCCATCCGGACACTCTGGCGGACGGGATCTCTGAGGCCATCTCTCGCTCCCTATCTAAGTTTTATCTGGATGAATTCGGCCAGATTTGCATCACAATGTGGATAAGGTTCTGATTATAGCCGGCAAGAGCGCGCCGCAATTTGGAGGCGGCTCGATCCTGAAGCCACCCTCAGTGGTTGTGGGTGGAAGGGCAACTAGGCCCTCTGGGAAGCCGGTGAACGAGATCATCGAGGATTCTGTTGCCTCTTACTTTCAGAAGACCGTTAAAAATCTGTTGCAATTCCAGGTCGAACCCAGGGTCGAGGAAGGTGCTCCTGAGTTGAGTTACCTCATTGGCAGGGGTGCCAATGATACTTCAATCGGGGTGGGCTACGCGCCTCTGAGCAAGACTGAGCAGCTTGTCCTGGATCTGGAAAAAGAGGTAGGTAAAGTTCGAGGCGTTGGGGAAGACACCAAGTTCATGGCCGTGCGCATAGGAGACCGGCTTACGCTGATAGTTGCCGCTGCAATGGTTGATCGTCTCATCAGTTCGAGAGAAGAGTACGAGGAGGCAAAGGCCCGCGTTTTGGAGGCGGTCATGAGGAAAGCCGAAGCTGAAACCGAAGCTTATGTGAATTGCGCAGATAATGGCGAGAATATCTATCTGACAGTCACAGGCACATCCATAGAGATGGGCGATGACGGAGCCACCGGCAGGGGCAATCGCGGCAATGGGCTGATAACGCCCATGCGGCCCATGACTATGGAGGCGATAGCCGGAAAGAACCCGGTGAGCCACGTAGGCAAGATCTACAATGTGCTTGCCCAGAGGGCGGCAAGCGAAGTCGCCGAACTGGATGGAGTGAATGAGGCCTATGTCACTCTGGTCAGCAAGATCGGCTCGCCCATCAGCCAGCCGCTGCTCCGTGGAGTGCAAATATCGGGCAATTTGCAGATGACTCCGGGAATGGAAGCAGAGGTGAACTCGATTATCGACTACTGGCTGGAGAGCACGGGCAAGATGGTGGAGGAGTTCGTCGAAGGGAAGCTGAGGCTGTACTGATCTCCGACTTTCCTCATCAAATCGTGTCTATGATATCAAAGCATCTCGAAATTGTTTTTTTATCTCAATAATGGCATGAGGCTCTCGGATATGCACTCTGTCTGGGATCCTTCTCAAAGATGTTCCTGGACAGAGGGCAGAGATTCATAGATTGTTCCCCGCGGCCACGGGGTCAGGGGGGCCTGCACGGCCATAAGTTTGCCCCCCCGTCGAACCGGCGCGTAATACCCGCGCGGGATCCAGAAGAGTTGTTAGATCTTTTGCGCTCAGTTATATGATGTGCTAATGTCACTCAAATGCAGACCGAACTATGTAGATGCAAGCAAGACAGCATCAGCGCATTCTTCCGGGATGCCGCGAGTCGGCCCTGCGGGCCTCCCGCGCTATGGTTGGGGCGCCGCTCCGGGCCGCGAAAGGCCTTGCGACGGCGGTTAAGCTGCAGACTAATAATGCGTACAAATGTTGGGCAACATCTTTTTGCATGTAAACCGAGTTAACGATGTCAAAGCATCTCGATTTTCATCCGCCACGTGTTAGCTACATCCTACGCTCGTAGGCGTTTCAGTCCGCCCCCTTTGCAGCCTCCTTTTTAGCCATCTGCAGCCTCTGTTTAGCGGTATAGCCCGTCGCCTTCTCCAGGAAATTTCGAAAGCGCTTGTTGGTATCCAGGGCGACAGCGTCGCTGACACCTAATTCCGACTCCGTGGTCACATTGAGCTTCTTGCCATTTATCGATACATAGATGCTTTTCAGGGCTCCGAAACTGAGAAAGAGCTTGCTGCTCTCTTGTTTTATGTCAACCGGAAATTCCTCTTCCAGTGCTTTTTGAATTCGCTCCATATCGGGGTTGAAGCCGCGCTTGAATGAGTAATCCATGAAAAGCATGATGGGTGCTGATCGAGTATAGATGTTTCGAGCCTAAATCATCCTTTACTGTACCAATAAATCGAAAAATACGAATTTCAATCTTCTTTCGAATTCCGATGTTTTTGAGCAGAAGGATGAAGATGAGAGCTGTAATAATGGTTAACGAGGATAACAATGCAGAACTTGAGCCGATTGGATTGGTCTGCAGAAAAAATTGCGCTTTCCCTCGATTTCGCAAGGGAAAAGCTCGAACATAGCAGATATGCGATCTAAATAACAGTATAGCTTGCAGCCTCGTCCAGTTCCTCCTGAATTCTCAGGAGCTGGTTGTACTTGGCTGTGCGCTCGGACCGGGCTGGCGCGCCGGTCTTGATCAGTTCGCATCCCAATGCCACCGCCACATCAGCCAGAGCCGAATCCTCTGTCTCCGCGGAGCGGTGACTGGCCATGACCTTCCATCCTGCCCGGAAAGCCATCCTTGCCGCGTCAAAAGCCTCTGAGACGGAGCCTATCTGGTTGAGCTTGAGCAGCAGGGCGTTGCTGGCACACATCTTGATGCCCTTCTCCAGGCGCTTTATGTTGGTGACGTAGAGGTCGTCTCCTACTATTATTGTGCCCGGCAGCTTGGCTGTCAGCCTGGCAAAATCATCGTAAGCTTCCTCCTCGAAAGGGTCTTCCAGCAAAATTATGGGATAGGTATTCACCAGATCTACATAATAATCGAGGAGCTCCCCTGGAGACAACCGGTTTCCATCCACCGAGTAGCCGCCCTCCATGTAGAAGCTGGAGGCTGCGGCATCAAGGCCGATCCGGATCTCTTCTCCGTAGCCGCTCACATCAAGAGCGCTCATGATGGCATCCAGAGCATCCCGGGTCCTTTTGAGCGGAGGGGCATATCCGCCCTCATAGCCGACGTTGGTGGCGCCCACGCCGTACTTTCCCTGCAGGATCTTTCCCAGAGCATGATAGGTCTCTGCACCCATGCGCAGTCCCTCGCTGAAGGTCCTGGCTCCGGTGGGCTGGATCATGAACTCCTGAATGGATAACTCGTTTCCGGCGTGCTTCCCGCCGTTCAGGACATTGAAGGACGGAATGGGCAGCATGGCTGTATTCACTCCGCCCAGGTACTTGTAGAGCGGCATCCCGGAAGATGATGCTGCGGCTTTGGCCGTGGCCAGGGAGACCCCTAAGATCGCATTCGCGCCCAGATTGCATTTGTTGGGGGTTCCATCCAGCTCAATCATGAACTCATCGATCTCCCTTTGGGCGGAGGCATTCATGCCCAGCATCTCGGGGGCAATTATTTCATTTACATTCTTGACGGCCTTTAGAACGCCCTTGCCGTCGTATCTATCCCCGCCGTCGCGTAGCTCCAGAGCCTCGTGCGTACCCGTGGACGCGCCTGAGGGCACAGCCGCGCGTCCGAAGCCGCAGCATGTATAGACATCGACTTCAACTGTTGGGTTTCCTCGTGAATCAAGGATCTCACGAGCATGAATTCTCTCGATCTCGAATGACATGATATACCACGCCAGCCACTTCGCAGCCTTATTAATTAAAGTTTGGGCGACAAGGAAATGATCGTCAGCATTTTCTATCTTTGCCGCATAGTTGGAGAGATGGAAGAGTTTTCTGAAAAGGCCTGCATCTTTTGCGAAATTGTGGGAGGAAGAGCGCCTTCTCATAAGATCTACGAAGACGATCTGACTCTATGCATCCTGGATATCAATCCCTTATCGAGAGGCCAAGCTCTGGTGATCCCCAAGAGACATGTTCCCTGGTGGCATGAGCTATCCCGTGAAGAGAACGCCAGCCTCTTCCAGGTGGCGAAGATTGTGGCTGAGAAGATGATGCATTCTCTCCAGCCGGACTTTGTCTGCATGTATGCTCGCGGCAGAAGAATTCCTCATACGCACATCTTCCTGGTTCCGACCTACAGCGGAGATGTTCTGGATAGGTTCTTCAATGCTCTGGAGCTCTTTCAGGAGTCGCCCCAGAAGCTTGCAGCCCTGAGTGAAGCAAGATCGATGGAAGAGACTGCGAATTTAATGCGAAAATCCGGGATGGAGCCTGTGCAAGGGGAACAATCCTAATTAGAATGTAGATTAGAATGCAGTTGGGATATCTTCGCAATTAAAAATAAAATATAGAGATATATAAAGCAGACAACACAAGATCTTCTAAGCTTCCGCCTCTCCCATCAGCCTATCCACCAGCCATGCAGGCTCGAACTTCACCAGATCCGGATAGGTCTGGCCCACGCCCAAGAAGAGCACAGGCTTGCCGGTGATGTAAGCGATGGATATGGCAGATCCGCCTTTGGCGTCCGCATCCGTCTTGGTCAGGATCGATCCGTCGATCGGCACCGACTCATTGAAGAGGCGCGCCCTCTCCACGGCATCGTTGCCTGCTATTGCTTCGTCGACAAAGATGAGCAGATCGGGTTTGGTCACCCGGACGATCTTTCTCATCTGATCCATGAGATTGATGTTGGTGTGCAGCCTTCCGGCTGTATCCGCCAGGACGATATCTTTGTTATGTGCCTTGGCATACTCAATGGCGTCGAATATCACAGCAGCCGGATCGCCGCCGGTCTTGTGCTTGACGACCTTCAAGCCCAGGTTGGTGCCATGCACTTCCAATTGCTCTATGGCTCCCGCCCGGAAGGTGTCACCTGCCGCCAGGACTACGGAATAGCTGTGGTCCATCAGGTACTTGGCGACCTTAGCGATGCTCGTCGTCTTCCCTGTGCCGTTCACGCCAACAAAAAGGATTTTGACAGGTTTATCTTTGGTCTTGATGTACTCGTCGAAGTCCAGATAGTTCTTGGACAGAAGGGTTATGAGGGCCTTTCTCAGGGAGTCCTCGGCCAGCTTGCCGGTGTCTGCCCCGATCTTCTTCCTTTTTCCCACAAGATCGGACTTGACCTCTTTGACGATCTCTTCTGCCACCGGAAGGGCCACATCGCTCTCCATGAGAGCCACTTCCAGTTGCCACATGGGCTCGTCCAGATCCTTCTCTTCCAGGATTATCTCCTGCTCAAAGACCAGGCTCTTGGCCTTTTCCAGGAAAGAGAATTTGCTTTTGGGTTTGCTCGGCTCGCCTTTCTCGGAGGGCAAGGCCTGGGTCGCACTGGATTCAGAACGGAGGGATTCGGCCTTCTGCTTCGACTTTTTATCGGCGGATTTGACAGGAAATTTATCGGGAGATTTATCCAAAGACGTTTCCTCGGCCCTGACTTCGTGGGCCTTCAATTCATCTTCCCCGGATTTTGGCTCCGCCTTTAAGCCGGATGCAGAGACCTTCTCTGCAATCTTGGAGGATAATGCCTCTTTGAATCCCGAGAGCTTCTCCTTAAACCGGTTAAACAACCCCTTCGCTCCCTTGACCCTGCGCTGCTGCGTCTTCGTACTGCTGCATTATGGACTGGATCTTCTGCATCTCTTGATCGATCTTGGCAAGCACTTCATTGAGCTTTTTCGATCCTTCAAGAACTTCCAATTTACGAACTTTCAGAATCTCACGAGTCTCGGCAGGAGTTTTCTCTACGCTCACGCCTGCTCCTACGTTCAAAACTACTTTCTCCTTAGAGGCAAGTTTGCCGTGGATGAACGACCCGGACCCGATTGGAACAAGGATCTCTTGTCCGACTTCTGCCGCATCCAGAGCTTCTACGGCCCCTTGAGCCCTCTCCAGACCATCGGCCGTCATCTGCGTAAGGCTTAGCTGGTGCATGATGTTCTCAGCCTGGGCCTGATACTGCTGGTATGCGGCTAGGAGTCTTCTGACTTCCTCCTCGCCTCCAGGAGAGCTACTCAACTGCCTTCACCTCGTCTATTCGAATGAGGCCCCTCTTCAGGCCATGTTCGCTTCCCATGAGGGAATAGACTTTGTTTGTGGCATTCTTCTCGCTCTGGCTCTCCACAACCTTGCTAAAGGGCAGCCAGGTCTTGCCGACAAGTCCTCCCTTATACCTTCCTTTAATCTCGAAATTGCTCACAATTCCACCCCTACTCTGCTATATTCATCAATTTTAGGATAAGGCCCGGAATTACCCCCAGGAGACTCGCCCCTCGGAAATTATTCCAGGAAACCCAATGCATCAACAATGCGACCCAGCTCCGGGCCACTTGTATCTTCCCCTGCGAAGTATCCGTGGCTGTTGGCCAGCACCGCTGAGCCTACTAGAGGCGATCCGAGGTTCACTGTGCCCACATCCACGGGCAGCCCGAAGAGCTCCTCTATGACTGCGATCTCCTCTTCAGTGATTCGCGGGTGCACCAGAAGACCTTTATTGGTTGCGACGCCAGCCATTCCTACTGTTTTTAGTCCGCCGATGGTGCCTTTCTCTACCTTGACGCCCAGTGTCTCAGCTATCGCCTCGCAGGCCCTGCTGGATAGCCCCGGATGAACCAGGGCAGCACTGTCGTTGGCCAGAATCACATTGCCGGCGGCATTGATCTTGGCAGGCAGCCTGGTTACCTTTCCATGCTCGCGAAGAATTTTTAATTCCTCCTCACCGGCATGATGGGTAACAATGAATCCATTGCTGTTGGCAGAGACGAGGGACCCCAAGACTGAGCCTACCCCGGCCGTCACTCGCACAGCCTCGACCTCGAGGCCTGTCTGCAGAGTCTCTATATCTGCCGGCCCGACTTCAAGTGGGACGAGGACGACCTTCTCTGTGCATCTGGCGAAGACTCCCAAGAGGGAACTGCCCGCGATCTTGAGCCGTTTATCGGTCACCTGCAAACTCCGCTTCGACCCCGCCGTCTTCGAACTTGACCGCGCGCACCCTTACGCGCAAGGGGGGCTTCATATCGCCTCTGGCCCAGATGACCTCATTCAGGCCCGGGTCGATCTTTATATTCTCTACAGGGGTCTTCATGTGCCGGGAAAGGTATTTTCGTACCTCGGTCATGGCCCGGTTGGACCTTCTATAAATTGGAACGCTCTTCACAATACCCAAGGGTATGGTGTAAACTCTCTCTGTGTCAGCCATTGTCTATCTCTCTAAGCTGCTTCTTCTCCAATGTCTTCTCTTGGGGTGAGTAACTACCTTCCTCAAGGTCTTGACAATGACCCAGGAGGGAACCCTACGATTCTGATTGAATGCCTTGGCAAGCCTGATCTTCTTGCCTTTCATTTTCTTGGACAAATCTCTTCCTCCGAATTACTCTAGTGTGCATATGATTTGAGGGGAAGATCCGATCTATCTCCCTCTGGCCGTGCCTCTTTTCAAGCTCATATCTCAGGCCTACCTCGAAGTCCGAGGCGGGATACCTCTCGGAGAACGTCTCCTCGAAGTCCAAATAGCGCGAGGCCATGGCTTTGATGGCTTTTCCACCCAGCCCTGCCAGGGGTCTCAAGTATTGCACATGCAACCGGTCTTCCAGGCTTCGGATCGAACTTATACCCATCTTGGGTGCGCGATCATCCCGCCTCGTCCCGTCCGCCACAAATTCACACTCTTTCGCCATTGTTTCTACTGCAATAGGATGAACATAATCGAGAGCATCATTGGGATAGCCCGAGGATCGCAATATCTCCAGGGCTTTTTCCAGGACATCTGTCTCAAAGACCATCCTCTTGAAGGGATGGCCCAGCTCTTGTGCAGCATCCGCCGCTCTCGTCCAGGCATCGTCATGGCCGAAGCTAAATGTGACGAGCTCTATCTCATCGAAATAAGGTTCGAGCAGAAGAGCCGCCAAGCTGCTATCTTTTCCGCCGGAGAACAAGACTGCAACCTTCATGAATAGCCTGAAATCAGCCGGACTTATCTCCTGGTTATGGTAATGTCTCTCTTCTTGGGCTGGGCCTGCTTGAGAACCGTCTTGAGCTGTTCGTCGGTGATCGCGCCCCGCAGCCTGCCGCCCTGAGCAAGCATGATGAGCTGAGCCTCAATCTGAGAGACGAACTCGGGCCTGGTCATGCGTATTGCATTGAGCCGTTCCCGGGCTTCGGGTGTGAGGATGGTTCTCATGAGGGCAGCTTTCTTCGACTCCAGCTCCTGCTGGGCCTGCTCTTGCTGAGCGGCCGCCATCTGCGAATCTCCCTGCTGTCTTTGGATCTGCTCCAGCCTTTTTCGTCTTAAATCTGCAAGCTCATCATCAGCCATTTGCCAGACTCCACCTTATGTCGCCGATTCTGCCGTAGGTCCTGCTACGGGTGCAGCCGAACTTTGCATCTTGCTTCTGACCTTATGTGCCATTTCATCAAGGAATGCCTGGCCCGCGGGGGTCATCTGGCGTCCCTTCTTTAGCTTCCTCACATAGCCGGCTTTCTCCAGTTGCTGCAGGGATTCTCTTACCACTGAGCCGCTGCCCTTGGCAAAGGCTCCGGTAGCTACCCCTTTCCGCTTCTTTCCGCCGTAAAAGCTTCTGAGGCGGGAAACGCCCACCGGCCCGTCAATATATATTCTGCGCAGGATAGACGCCGACCGCACAAACCACCAATCTGGATTGGTGGGCGGCATCTCCCTATTTACCCCAGTCTTAGCAAATTCAGCCCAAACAGGAGGCTGAACTTTGCCTGCCGCCTTCAGCTCCTGGGCTGTGGCAGCTATCAAGTCGTGGGGAGGTACGTCGTAAACAGTTGTCAAATTCTTCAATCCTCCAAGATGATAAGGAACAAACCAGAACCCTTACGCCAAAACAAGTATAAATGCTTTTTCGAGCTTTTTCCCAACCCGGATATTTCGGCGCAATTGTCCAAGTAACGAGATTTATTAAGCTTCTGCCAGAGAACTCACTATCAAGAAACCGTTTCTTGAGTTGTTTGGCCAATGGGAGAGAGAAACTCGTACCCTACTACACTCAGGTCCCGAGGATTTAGCTTTATGCATCTTTGCCTCCGATTTTGTCTTTTCATTTGCGCGTCATATCTTTCTCCAGAAAGAGTATTCTCCCGCAACTGGAGAATTCGAGTTTTTCCTGGATACTGACAAGCCAGATAGATTCTATGAAAATATGATTGAGGTCTCAAGAGGAATTAAAGAACTTCAGGCTATACTCAAAGAGATGAAAGCCCAGCGTCTCCGATCTCATGAATGAAAATAGACAGACCGCTTGCACGGTTTGCTCTGCTAAAGCATCTTTTCCTCGGCCAGGCCCAGCACATTGAGCAGCCCCAGCAGGTTCTCCCGGGACAGAGTTCCATCCGATACCTTCTTCAGGACCTCTTTTGCATTAAAGGCCACACCAAGTCCTGCGTTCTTGATCATGAGGCAGTCGTTGGCCCCATCGCCTACGGCAACGATATTGTCCGGGCTGATCTTCTCCAGCTCCGCAAGGCTGAAGATAATGCGCCCTTTGGCTTCAGCATCGATTATATCCCCTTTGATCTCGCCCGTGAGAACTCCGTCCTTGATCTCCAGCTCATTGGCAAAAGTGTAGTCGAAGCCGAGGCGCTCTTTGAGCACATCTGTAAAGTAGGTAAAACCGCCGCTGATTAGAGCGATCTTATAGCCCACATGCTTGAGGTGGTGAAGCAGCTCCTCAGATCCCGGGGTGAGCCGCAGGTCGGCTGCGATCTCCTGCAGTGTGGCGAGCGGCATGCCCTTTAAGAGACGCACCCTCTGGCGGAGAGATTCCTTGAAGTCCATCTCTCCGTTCATAGCCATCTCTGTTATCGCCTTCACCTGCTCATCAACTCCTCCGAAGCTGGCGAGCCTGTTGATGATCTCGAAATCCACGATAGTCATATCCATGTCAAAAACGATAAGCCGTTTCTCTTTGAGGGAACTACATAGATCCTGGATCACCACATCCAGACCCAGCCGCTCACAATCGCGTTTGATCAGTGTCCTGCAGTCATCGGCATTGCAGCCGGCAAAATCCATGAGAAATTCAATGGAGATGAGGTCCCCGCGAGCCGTTACCGATGACCTCTCCACATTGACCTTATTCCTGGCGGCCACATCCGCCACATCACGAATGATGCCCACCCTGTCTTTAGCGAGAATGGTGACTACATGTAAATTCTTCTTGGAAGGATGCAGACCCTGACGCTGCCCCAGAGAGAAGAATGTAACCTCGACGGCCAAGCTTCCGACATTCTCTCGAAACCAGTCCTCCAGCACATTTGCAGTAACTCTTGAGGATCCGAAATCCGCAACCACAGACATGACGAATATGCCCTGCATCACTCGTTGATCCATGTCCACGATGTTCACATTCTGGAGAGCAGGCTCTTTCAGGATATCGCGAATGAGTCCCGGCCTGTCCCTGCCCGTGAAGGAGATGACCCAAAATTCGTCGGTCGGAGTGCCGTTGCCCACTCGTTCTGGCAGTTGCATTGAGCCCAATGCTAACCATACAAGCCTAAATACTTTTTCGACCAGGGACTTTACTTTGTCCGGCCTCAGCCGAATTGCATCAGTCGCGGGTAGAAAGAGACTCTTTATGGCTTGGGGGATCAAGAGGTCGTTATGTACAAATCCCAGATGCTCATCAACGCCAGGCCTGTTGCCTCCTTAACCGGCAAAGTTGATATCATTTATAACCCGGCCAACCAGGAGCCCGTGGCCGAGGTCTCGGTAGGCTCTCGCCAGGATGCCCGAATGGCTCTGGAGGCGGCAAAGAAGGCCTTCCCCACCTGGTCCCATACCTCCAGTCAGAAGAGAGCGGAGCTTCTGCACGCTGCCGCCGACATTGTTCGGGAGCGATCGGAGATGATCGCCCGGCTTCTAACGCTAGAGCAGGGCAAGCCTCTCAAGAATGCAAGAGCGGAGATCCTCTCATCTGCGGAGGTCCTGGACTACTACGCGGAAGAAGGGAAGAGAAACATTGGGGAGTGGATAACCTCATCTCATAGCCGCAGCATCGTGCTGAGGCAACCCATAGGCGTCGCCGCGCTCATCACGCCCTGGAACTTCCCTGTGGATCTTTTAGCCTGGAAGGTCGGCCCCGCTCTCGCAGCCGGCTGCACATTCGTGGCCAAACCGCCTAGCCAGGCACCTCTCGCGGCCACGGAGTTCGTGCGAGCGGTCAGTGACGCGGGCCTGCCCGCAGGCACGGCGAATGCAGTGCATGGCCCGGGAAGCGAGGTCGGAGCGGAACTCGTGGAAAACCCCATCTCCCGCAAGATTGCGTTCACCGGAGAGACAAAAACAGGACGCTGGATAATGGCCCACGCCGCAGCCCATATCAAGCGGGTCTCTTTGGAGCTGGGCGGCCAGTCGCCCTTCATCGTCTGCCAGGATGCAGATCTGGAAGCTGCTGCTGCCGCCTGCAGCCAGCGCGCCTTCTCCAATATGGGCCAGATCTGCATCAGTGTCAATCGAATCTATGTGGCAGAAGAGGTGGCGGAAGAGTTCACAGCCAAGCTTGTGAAACGAGCCGAACTGCTAAAGATCGGAAACGGCCTTGAGTCCGACGTTGACCTGGGCCCCATGTTCAGCCGGGCGCAGCGTGAGAAGACCCGAGAGCACGTGAATGATGCAATCGGCAAAGGAGCGGAACTGATCTCTGGAGGCCGGGAGCCGGAGGGTGTGGCTTATGAGAATGGCTACTTCTTCCGGCCTACAGTGCTGGGCCGGGCCGACCATAGCATGAGGGTTATGCATGAAGAGACATTCGGACCGGTGGCCCCCATTATGAAGTTCAAAACCGTGGATGAAGCGATCAGTCTTGCCAATGATACGGAATTCGGCCTTGCCGCTTACATCTTTACCAATGATCTCAAGACGGCCCTATTCGCTGCAGATGGGCTGGAGGCGGGCGGCATTGGGGTCAATGTGAACAATGTGGTGGATCTACAGGCGCCCTTTGGAGGGTGGAAGCAGAGCGGTCTGGGCAGAGAACTCGGGCACTATGGCCTCGATGCCTATTTGGAGACAAAGCACATCAGGCTGGGAATGTGAGAAAGAGAAAGGCTCCTCCAGTCTTTCTTAAAATGATAAATCAAAAAATGGTATCTATTTCCCCGGACACGGCCCATCAATCCATGCGCCATAGACGGTTTCCGGGATGTTCTCAGAGGGATCATCGCAGCGGGTGACATAGCCGTACCAGCGGTGCACCTTCTTGTCCGTCCCGGCGACTATCTGCTGCTCACACCATAGCTTCAGACCGCATCCTTCCGCCAGACCGAGCTGCTTTATCAATTCCTCCTGACTAACTCCTTGACCTAGCAGCTCCTTCAACCTTTTCTGCGTATCTTCCATGGACATAGTTAATACTTATACTTCGCATTTATTTAAGGCATTGTAATGGATCCTCAGCAATATGGTTCGATTGCAGAAATGAGGATATGAATTGTCTTTCGCCCATATCACGCCATAATCTCTGTCTTCTTCATCCTAAGAAGCGCCAGCGACGCCAGCGCTGCCGCAGAGGCCCCAAAGAGGAATGTCGCCTGCGGGCCGAATATCGACCAGAGCCCTCCTGCCACAAGGCTGGCGAGGATGGCAGCCATTCCTGTGGCCGCGTAATATAGCCCGAGAGATGTGCTGCGCAGACTTGCCTGGCTGAGATCGGAGACAAAGGCGCTCTGCGAGGCATCAATTATGGCATAGACCAGCCCGTAAAGAGCGAAGAGAATTATGAGCCCCGTCAAAGAGGATACAAAGGCAAACCCCAGAGCAGTCAGGACAAAGATGGCGTACCCCAGGGCCAGGACATTCTTTCTCCCGACTCTATCCGACCAGATCCCCATGGGCAGGGAGAAGGCTGCATAGACAAAATTGAAAAGGACGTATAAGAGCAGAGGCGCGGCCACAGCTTCGGCGCCGCTAAAGAAGGTTTGGGCGCGCAGGATGAAGAACATGTAGCTGAAGTTGCCCAAAGAGAAAAGGGAGGCTGCGACTAAGAATTTTCCGAGGTCCGGCGAAAGATCGGAAAGCTTTGGTCTGACCTGGCAATTAGGGGACCTTTTCTGCTCCTGGACAAGTTTGAAGGGAATAAGGGCAGCAATGGCCAGAACCGCTGCCACGATGAAGATGGAGCTGAAACCAAGGCCCCTCTGCCAGAGAAGATAAGCCATAATCGAACCAATGACAGCGCCCAGGGAATCCATGGCTCTATGCAGTCCAAAGCCCCTTCCCCGGAGGCTTTTATCTGTGGATTCGCTGATCAGGGCGTCTCTTGGGGCGGTTCGCACTCCTTTGCCGGTTCGTTCCAAAGTTTTGAGAACAAAGACCTGCTGCCATGTTGCGGAAATCGGCAAGAAGAGCTTTCCAAAAGCAGAAAGAGCGTAGCCAGCTATCACCAACGGCTTTCTTTTGCCCAAGGAATCGGACCAGTACCCAGCTAAGACCTGCAAAATGCTGGGCAGACCATCACTTACGCCGCCGATGAGTCCCAACGCCAGGGAGCCGCCACCGAGACTGGTGATAAATATGGGTAGAATAGGCTGAATGATCTCGCTGCTGATATCGTTCAGCAGGCTGACGAATCCTAGCAGCATTATGTTCTTGCTTGTTTTGGGATCGGACATTGAACTTTCTTGGCCCCTGATTTATCGCTTCAGGCTTTCAGAATCGCTTCAGGCCTTTAAGATGAAAAGACGGAAGGCGAGGATTACATATCATCTTTCTTGTGATTGTTGTGATTTCTGATGGATCTTGCGATACCTGCCACCTCATCCGGCGCCAGATCCTCCGGCCTTTTATCCAGCAGTGATGCATCCAACTCCGCCATGATCTCCCGGTCTACTCCAAAGGCCGCCAGACCTTTCTTCACCTTTTTGCGTCGATTTCGAAAGAGCGTGTCGACCAGCCTCATAAAGACACCGGGATCGACGTCGCGCCGCTCTGCCCTGGGACGCAGCCGAACTATCAATGAATCGACCTCGGGCACCGGTCGGAATGCAGTTCTTGGAACGCCCTCCAGTATCTCGATTTGGCAGAAAAAGCCCGCAATCATCGCCAGCCGGCCATAATCTTTGCTGCCAGGGAGCGCCATCATGCGCTCAGCAAACTCCTTTTGGAACATCAAGATCGCCAGCTCAAAAGGCCGGGAAAGCAAGCGATAAGAGATCTTGGAAGATATCTGATAAGGAAGGTTGGAGACGATCTTATTGTAATCAGGAAGGATAACTGTCAGGGCGTCGGCATTTATCACCTGAACATTGGGGGCGCAACCCAGAAGCTGCGCCGCCAGATCGGGATCGACCTCCACTGCATAGACACTTCCTGCACGCGCCGCCAAAGCTTTGGTGAGAATGCCTGTGCCAGGCCCGATCTCCAGCACCCTGTCTTCCCTTTTAATCTCGGCAAAGCTCACTATGCGTTCTATTACCGAGCGATCCGTGAGAAAATGCTGCCCCAGTCTCATCTTACGCGGTGAATAGTGGTAAATACCCGATACTTGATCTTATCATCCATCAGCTCGTCCTCGACGCGCTTGGTGATGAGTTTCTCGGGGTTATGCAGCCCTTTCACCCTCTCCATCAGTTCTACAAAGCTTTTGAAAGGCCCCTTCTTGCGCTCAGTGAGCACCGCCCACATCAGCTTCTTGCCAATGCCCGGCAGCAGCTCCAGAGCGTGCATGCGCGTGGTAATGGGCCCGGCTTCATTGAAGTAACGAATGAACCTGGGCTCATCTTCCAGGACTATGGTTTGGATCTCAAAGGGCAGCTCCAGCTTGGCGCTATTGGAGAGTTCAATATACTCGATCCTGCGGTTGACGTGATCTATTACATCCCGGCTGCCACTTCCGATGTAGACCCTGGTTCCGGCTACTGGAACTACTCCCTCTTTGGGTGTCATCTCCATGAGCACGAAATTCGTCTCGCCCACGGCCTGCACAAGAGGTTGCTTTTGGTAGCTTCTGGTGTCAGGAGTACGTCCATAGGGGAGGTAATCGAGAACCCTAGCTACCTCTTCTCTCTTCGGCGGTCTCCCCTCAGGCATATGCCTTACCCCCTGAATACAATCTCTAGAATGCTGTTGAGCTCTTCTTCGCTTAGAGTGAACCTTTCTTTGGCATAAATCGCCCTCAGCTCATCCTTTGAGGTAGGCCGAACGTCGGCGATTTTAACGGCAATTTGCTTGTTCATCTTTTCTAGCTTCATGAGCTCAGCTACCATTGCCTGACTCTCTTCAGCAGTACCCTTAGCAAAGAGATCCGCGTGCCTTATGGCCCGGCGCAACTCGTACCCGAGTTCTTCTTCATCGGCTCTCTTCAGCCGGATCTGGTCAAGGAGCTCCTTAACCTCTGCCAGGGTCAGGAGATCCTCCTGCAACACGCTCTTGACAATCATCTACTTTTGCGCCATAAGATGTTCAGGTAATGTGATCAAGGTCTTGGTGGCGTCGCCATCGGTGACCTTTAGGACGAAGGCTCTGCCCCTCTTTCCTATAACCTCAGCCGTCTTTCCGTGGAACCTGGGATGAGGCATGCCCTTGTGTATGCTGGGATCGATGAGCACGTGAACCTTTGAACCGGTCTCGAACTCTTGAATCGCCCTGACTACGGGGGATATTCCTCTACCCCTGACAGTCTTGCTCAGCTTGTCTCTTGACTTCTTCCGCATTCCGTGATGATGTGCCATCTGATTCTCCACCTACATCTATTACATCTAGCTCTTCGACGATCGCGTCGACTCTAAGGGCATCCGCGAGGTTCGGGCGGGTTCTGCCTCCGTCACCGGAGATCAGCTCCTTGATATAGAGACCGCTGTCGCCTCTGATATTTATGCGGGCCAAATTGCCCGTGACCTCAATTAGATCCGCGCTGTGAACTTTCCTCACTCTGAGCTTATCTGCTCTTCGGTGGGACACGCGAGTTGGCGTACGCTGATCGATCGGTCCTACCAATCCAGTCAGGACTGATTTAAGCTTTTCTTCTGAAACCTCCGCCCCGAGCTTCACCAGAGCAGAGTAGGTCTTCTGGAATGTGGCTTCTTTGAGCCGCTCCACCATAGCGGATTTTGCCCCGCATAGACCCAGTACTTCCACCTTTCCCGAAGCGCTGCGATTGATCTCCTCTTGCAGCTTATCGATGTCGATAGTCCTGACATGCGGCCTTACTGCTTCAACAATGAAAGGCCTGCCTGTCCCAATCATGCGGGCATCGATATCCTCGCGGCCCGCACCGTGGAAGACTGTATCCTCTGCCTGTGCCGCATCCATCACGGCAGGCCGGATCAGCTCGTCAACGGACTCCTGGTACATGCGACCGGTGCCGCTGCAGCGTGGGCAGCCGCGGCCGTGACACTCGCGGCAGGGCCATCTGGTCTGAGGAATGCCGCGCACAAGCTTCCTGTAGCGGCCGCGCAGGTATAGCGATGCGACCTGCAACTCCACCTCGCCCTTCTCTAGATTCAGGTGAACGACAACATCCGGGCTCTTCAAATCGACCTGCTTTCCCGTCTTCTGCGAGAGCCTTTTTCCCACTTCGCGATTGAGCTCGGACTTGAAGGGCTCGGCATGAGTGGAGCCTCCATCCGCGAGGAGAAGCTCCTCGTTCTCGGCCAGAAGGCCGGACACTTTTGTGCCTACGACCAGGGTTTCAATCTCCCAGCCCGCAAGAGCCTCGGCCGCCTTCCCGGCCCAGTCATCCAGCTTTTGGGGTGCCATCTCGCCCAGGCAGACGGTGCAGCGCGCGCCCTCCTCGTCCTTGCGACCCAACTTGAGCCGGGCCGACCGGAAAGAAGGCGCCAGCTCTTCGAGCAAGGCCTTATCCTCCACGGCAGAGGCCTGCATGGCCAGCACGGTCTTGATGGACCGCCCTCTCTCTGCATTGGTGAGACCTGTGGAGAGCATGGCGAACTGGCGGCCCAGACAGTTGTCGCAGATGGGACCCAGGCGGACGATATTCCAGGCCGTCTCCAGGATGTCGTCTTTGGGATTCTCAAAATTCTCTTCACTCATAATGACTCTTCTTTTCCAATCGAATCGAGCTACTGGTTTATTAGAGCTCGCATTCGGGCTGATGAGGCTGCTAAGGACGAGATGGGGTCAGTCGGACCCAGCGGCGACATCTTCCTCACCACCTGCATGCAGAAGCAGGCCAGATTGCCAACGCGAGCCTCAACCTTCGCTGTGGCCTAGGCGGATTGACGTCATACATAAACTGAATTGCCGTGGAAGACCATCTTCAAAATGACTTTCCTGATTTCAAGAAGAGCTGGCCAAACAATCTCGGGGGACATAGTTAAATCCCTAATTCCCTGTTTAGGGAATAAGTCCCAAATTATCATCATTTCTACCCGTCATGTGACTATTGATTTTGAGACGTCTCAACAATACATTTTATTTTTCTTTGTTAATGTTTCAAATATGGACACAGATTTTCTATTTTTATCGCCTAAATCATCCGATTTTGAGTTTAAAATTCAAATGGACTTTACCCTTAATTTTATAGACCTTTAAGTTCGTTTGATATTAGAAAGCGGCATGAAATTCATCTAAGCATATTTTTTAAAAATGGAATTCAGGAGAGGGTACATTTTATTATATGCTTAGTGATCAAATGTTATCGGTTGTACCCCCACATTGCATTCTGAAATTTGAGAACTAATCTGCTTGAAAGTGTCTAGTAGACTTATTCCTCGATCAGTTGTTTCATATGATATGTCCTTTCCCTGCTTAACCTCTATGAGGTTATTTTTTATTAGCAAGTCTATATAATTATTTACAATTCTGAAGTTAAGATTTGCTTGATATACAATTTTCGTTTTGTTGGCACCGCATCTGCATATATCTAAAATCTCCGAGATAATCACATGCTTACTTCTTCTCACCATCTTTTTTCCTCCTTAATATGAGATAGCCATGTAAGATCAGTAGAAATTTGATCTCAGCAATATTTCTAATTTCAGCGGTAATTTTGCATTTACTTCACCTCCATAGTCTCCATCATTGTAGCATTCTTCATCTGCTATGCCTCACAACATGCCTTGTTCTTTTTTCAAAGGTCGCATGTTGTAGCATTTTCTACTATTCCACTTGATACAAATTCGCCAAAAGATGGGATCGACATATCACATCTAATTGTCTTTCTCAAGTTCTCTAATCGAAGCGGCTTAGTTAGAAAATCATCCGCACCAGCCTCAAGGCAAATTTCGCGATAATTGTCTAATGATGTGACAATTATGATCTTTAGATCGTGATGCCATCTCTGACGGATGATTTTTGTAGCCTCTATTCCATCCATCTCAGGCATCTGAATATCCATAAGCACGACATCGTAGGACTGATGTTCAATGGCTTCAATTGCTTCAATACCATTTGTTGCGAGATCTGCATGATGACCAAGCTTCTTGATCATTAGCGAAGCCACCTTGAGGTTAACGTCATTATCATCCACCAATAGAATACTTAAAGACATTTTTCCTCCTAATTCATATCACATATAAGAATAAATAGTATAAGAATCTTTTGCCTGTAATAATTTTAATACTGAACTAAGGTTATGAATAATATATCTACACAGTTTTGCTGTTATTGCTTTTCTTTTGGCTATTTGAAAGATATTTTTATATTCTCTATTAATATCATAATTTTACGTAATCATAACTAATAATAATCGAACATTTGATACTTTGCGACGGCTTGGTATGGAAGCGTTGCATAGCATGCAAGAAATGGCTGTTTTTCTTGATTAATTAATTAAAAAAAAGTTCGAACAATTGAAAAAATCATTATATATTCATCTAATCTTATTGAGGATAATTACCATCTAAATAGAGGGCAGTGTCCAAATTGAGATCGATACTACCCCCGCGAATTTGACCTAAGTATTATCCCAAGATTCCCTGTTCCGCCAATCAAAGCCATATCTTCTGATCATATGCATTTCCCATCACAATAGAAATCTGCGTAGAAGCGGTATTATGATTAAAATAAATCCGTGACATATTATCACCCATGCCATTGAAAGACGGTTCAAGCCAGCCACAGGAGGCACGGTATGGCAGAAGATACCGACTGGGAGCTAGGATGTTCGATTGTAGCCGATCTCAAGTTCATCTCAAGTTCATGCAATCATCGAGGAATGAATATCCAAGAACCAGTTAATGAGCACTATGCAGTGATCGGCGTGCAAGCTGGTCGGCCCCAGTGAAACGACCTCAGCCCCGGCCCCGGA
>Ga0209745_1000561_pt1 | contig 22759 bp, 20 predicted proteins | sample BarGraNGADG00312_FD_184495 | JGI IMG/M metagenome (GOLD analysis project Ga0209745, IMG submission 184495) | Arctic peat soil microbial communities from Barrow, Alaska - Barrow Graham LP Ref core NGADG0004-312 (SPAdes) (version 2) | ecosystem: Environmental > Terrestrial > Soil > Wetlands > Peat...
CATCGCGCAGACACGCGAGCTCGGCGGCTATCTGTGCGGCCGTGGGCTTTACGAGACCATGCTGCCGTGGGAGACGGATCCGTCGATGCGCGACAACGAGCTCGGGGTCGCGTTCGCCGACGTCTGGTGTGCTCTCCCGAAGGTCGTCTTCAGCCGCACGCTCGACAGCGTTCAGGGCAACGCCCGGCTCGCCGAGGCGTCGGTGACCGAGGAGGCCGCTGCGGCGCTCGCTGCGACTGAGAGGGACGTCTCGATCGGCGGTGCCGGCCTGGCCGCGGCAGCAATCGAGCTCGGCCTCGTCGACGAGCTGCGCATGTTCCGCAATCCGGTCGTCGTCGGTGGCGGCACGCCATTCCTGCCGCCGGTCACCGAAGACGTTCGACTCGACCTGGTCGAGACCAGGACGTTCGGCTCGCGCGTGATCTACGAGCGCTACAGGCGCGCCCGCGATTGAGCCGGACCGACACTGCCGTCCGAGTCATCAGCGCCTCCCGGACCGGGTATCCGCGGCGAAATGACATAGGCGGAGAACCCGGGTGCATGTGCTCGTCGCGGTGGGCGCTGCCCGGGTTGTTAATCGACAGAGCGGAGTTGTCGCTACCTTGTTGTCATGGAGTCGCCTGATCCAGCTTCTACGCTGAGCGACGACGACTTGTTGTCGCTGACTATCGGCCGTGCCGTCCGTGCTCATGCGCGTGTCGAGTACGGACTGAGGAACGTTCATGAAGCTCTAGTTACTCCTAGTTCAACCGACAACGTGGCCGCTGGTTTCGTCGGTGCTGACCGACTCGTGAACGACTGCATGTTGCGGTTGCGGCGGGCGGACCTGAGTCGCGAGCTCACTGAATCCGGCGAGCGCTCACTTAAGGCCGCTCAGGAAGCGAACGTGCTGCGGAATGGCATCGTCCACGACTTGTGGTTGCTGGAGTCTGGCAGCGAAGACGATGTGAATCCGCGTTGGAACACGTTTGGGGCCACTCGAGGTCGCACTGGGACCGTGGCGCGCCCGGCGCCGAGTGACATCCAAACCGTCGAGGATGCTCGAACGGCGCTGAACCTAGCCGCGGTCCGCGTCTCCGGCCTTTTTATGGCACTGCATGAGGTCCTTCCCCGCTACGAGGAATCACCAAGGCGCCGGGGGCGGACCAGCGGCCTACCTACATACCTGGCGCTGATGGACGGAAACTTTCGCCTCGCCCAAAACGGAGATTGGGAGGTCGTTCTTCCGGCGTGAGGTACGCGGAATGGGCGCGCCGCGTCGACCCCCGTGGAACCCGTCGGCACGTGGCGGGACGGCGCACCTGTCAGCTCCCATCGCTGGACCGTTTCGTCTGATCTCCAGACCATGTCGTGGGCACCAGGCAATGGCGGCGCTGTGACGCACCTCTTCGGGTCGTCCAAGACGCAGCCACCTCGCGCCGGCGGAAGGTGGCAGCCTTGCCTCATGGCCGCCGAATCTCAACGGATCCTTCTCGACCTCTCGAGGTATGCAGATCGAGAGCAAGCCTTGGTGCTGGCAGCGCACGGCTGCCCTACCGCCTACACCGAAGTCGCCAAGAAACACATGATGGGTCATGAGGACCTCACGATGGCCTTCATGCTTTTCGGCTCGTTCGTTTCCCGAATGCGTGGTCTGCACGAGGGCGTCGTTCGCGAACTGATGAACGACAACCCCCACGCGGTCTTGCCGCTGATCCGCGCGTGGGTCGAGACCTTAACCACCGGCCTGTACACCTTGCGCAATCCCGGCTACGTCGAGCAACTGCTCCATGGGCCAGGTAAGAACCGCCCGGCACGGAAGAGCTTTGAGGCAATGTTTCATGCCGTCCGTGATGACGCCGCGCAACTCAAGCTCGTTTATCGCGACCTCTCTGACTACAGCCACTTCGGCACTCTGGGGATTTGGAACGCGCACGCCATCGAGAGTGAGGAGGACGGGACGGTCAGCTGGACCGACGCCCCGCGGTGGAAGAACGACAAGGAGTTTCAGATTGCGTGTGCGAGGGCCCATGAGCTCGCGAACGCGGGGCTCCAGACCCTCGACAGGCTCGGCACCCTCCTGATTCGTGGTCTCCGTAGAGGCGACGCAGATCTCGAGTAGCTGCACCGGGTGGGAACGAGGGTGCTAACTAGTAGCCGAGGCCGCCGGAGTGTCCAGAGTGCGGCGCCGATCGTTGATCGCCGCGGGACACCGTTTCTGTTCGATATGCCAGCACGCGGCGAAGTGACGCACTCTAGGCCGAGCCCCGGACTCCTGTTCAATGGCAGCGAAGGCTTCCGCATCGGCACGGCTCATCACGTCGCCGAGTAGCTCTGGGCTACGTCCGGAATTGCGACCGGCGCGAGGTGACTCTCTAGTCCGCCGACGTCAGCTGACTGCGCCCGCCGGCTGAGAGCAGACGATCACGAGCACCCGCGACAGCGCGAACGCTACGAGCGGTTCGGCTAGCGAACGGCAGCACAAACGATGGCGACACCCCGGCCGCGGGTTGGGGTCGCGAGCGTCCAATGCCCATACAGTTACGCTGCATTAGATCGTCCTCAGGAGAGCGTGACGAAGGAGTCCAGGTCGTGGAGAGGGAACTGCGCGACCACCTCCGTAAATTCGTGTCAGCGCCCGTGCTTTTCGTGGGATCCGGTGTCTCGCGTCGCTTCCTTGGTCTTCCAGACTGGACGGGGCTGCTCCAGCACCTCGCAGGCCTTACGGGCAACGACTACGGCTACTACAGCTCCACCGCTGCTGGCGACCCGGGCCAGATAGCGACCCTCATGGCACCTGCGCTCCACGACTACATGTGGAAGCCTGCCCAGAAGCCGCTGCGGACGAAGTACCAAGCCCACCTGACTGCACCCGACTCCGCGATCAAGATCTTGACAGCCGAGTTCTTCCGTACCTCGGCGGACGTCGGTTTCCGCACCGGCAGGTATGCGGCCGAGGTCGAGCTGTTCTCGAAGGTCGTTGTCGACGCTCTCATCACCACGAACTACGACGCGCTGCTGGAAGACCTCTTCCCCGACTACCGCACCTACGTTGGGCAGGACGAGCTCATTTTCGCTGACCCGGCAGGCGTCGGCGAAATCTATCATGTGCACGGCGCCGCGACGCGGCCAAATACGCTAGTCCTTACGCACGAGGATTACGCCGAGTACGAGGAACGCAACCCATATTTGATCGCGAAGTTGCTCACCCTCTTCGCCGAGCACCCGGTCTTCTTCGTGGGCTATTCAATGAGCGACCCGAACATCATCGGGACGCTCACCAGTCTGGCTGCGTGCCTCACGAGACAGAACATCGACAAGCTGCGCGACCGGCTCATCGTCGTGGAGTGGGAGGCGGGCGCCACGCCGTCGATGACGACGACAATCGTCCCCGTCGGCCACGGCGTGAGCATTCCCGTTATCCGAGTCTTGGTTCCGGATTACCTCGCGCTCCTCACCGTGCTCGGCTCAATAGAGCGCAAGCTCAGCGGCGCACTACTGAGACAAGTGAAGGAGCGACTGTTCGAGCTCGTCCGAGACAACGACCCGAAGGCCAAGATCTTCGTCGCCGACCTGACGCATGGCCGACTCGCCGACGAGGTCGACGTGGTGTTCGGGGTCGGGGCCATCACCGCAGTGAAATCGTACGCGCCGCTAGAACGGCACGACCTCGTCAGGGACGTTCTGCACGACGACCGGGGATTCGACCCCGCGGAGATAGTGCACAGGACACTGCCCGCTCTCCTGCGCCAGGCAGGCAACTTCCCGATGGCCAAGTACCTTCAAGGCGCCGGCTGCCTCAAGGCGGACGGCGACGTCGTCGACCCGTCGGTGGACCCGCGGGTGCGAACGCGGTACGAGGACGGCGCTACGAGGTACCTGCCGACGGTCTCCGCGCGCCGCCAGGCCGCAAAGGCTGCGGCCAAGGCGGGAACGTTCTCTGCGCTCGTCAAGAACCACAGCCCGGACGAGGTTCTGTCTTGGTTCGCGGCGCTGCCTTCAGGCAAGGTCCGGATCGACAGCCTGAGAAGTTTTCTGTTGGCACACGAAGCCCAGTACCTCGACGGCTCAGTTCAGGACTCCAACTACGTGAAGGCGGTATGCCTACTGGACCGCAAGTTGTACGGTCCCTCACCGGCATGGGCTCCTCTGCCTTGATGTGGTCGTCGGCAAGAGGTGACTGACCTGACTTGGCAGCTCGCCTCGCCCCCGACAGGGGCCCATACGACGTCAGGCCGAAACCCGCGGCAACTAGGCGCCGCTGGGCTACCTTCCGCCCAGGCCACTCGTCGTCGATTCAGGATGTACTGCACCCTTGGGTGGGCCGACCGGTGGCGGAAGGACACGGCCGCAGTCGCAGCTACGCACTCGGCAGCGGCCCAAGTGGGTGGCGATTGCGCGTCTGCCGGCCACCTCGCCCGGTCAGAGCTGGACTGAGGGCCTGGCGTCGGTCGACTCGGCGAAGAGCTCGGAGACCATGTCCTCTGGCCACCCAGTCGCTGCGCTCACATCAGCTTCGGTGAAGTCGGTAACCGAGAAGGCTGCGCTGAGCAATCTCGGTGCCTCAATTGCAGCGACGGTGCCCGGCTCGTTCTTGCGCCAACCCCGGACGTTCATGGTCCGCACAGCCTGGACGTAGGTCGTCTCGGGCATGATCTCGAGGCTCTTCGACCGGTAGAGCAGCGCTGCCATCGACACGCCCCAGCGTTGCTTGAGCCGCAGGAGCCGTGGCCAGTCGACCTTCGAGGGGAGCTCGTCGCGGATGCTCTCTGCCGGCATCAGGAACTCTGAGGAGAAGATGTCGGCCTGTCGTTCCAGGGCCTTCGAGGCCAGAGCCTGACCCGGCGCGTGCATGACCAGGTGACCGAGCTCGTGACACGAGCTGAAACGGTCGCGATCGCGCTTGGCCTCCCGCTGCTCTTTGAGCACCAAGAACGTGCGGCGCTCCATGGTCACGCTGAATGCAGAGACGTCTGCGGCATCCATCCGGTAGCGAGCGCACACGATGCCTCGCCTTTCAAGGAGTCGAAGTACATCCTCGATCGGACCTGCGCGGCCGGCCCCGAGCTCAGCTCGCACCTCTGCTGCGACCGAGGCGATGTCCTCGGGGCTCTCGGCGCCGTGGTGCGGCACATCGAGCTCGGGCAGCTTCACATGCGTCTCCAAGAACGCGGTTACGTCGCGAAGCAGGTGCGCGACGGTCAGGACCTGCCGGCGTCGAGTCGCGGAGACCGAGCGCAGTGAGCGGAAGTGTCCATAGCTGTCGACAACCTCTTCGTCGGCCTGATCTGACGTCGACAGCACCGTGCCGGTCGAGAAGAAGCTCGGTGAGAAGTTCAGCACGGAGGACAACCGCTCGATGGACGCCGGGCTCGGCCGGTTCTGGCCGAGCTCGAACTGTGAGAGCGCCGCGGCCGACATCTCGAGCCGCTTGCTCAAGTCGCTCTTGGTAAAGCCTCGCGCCTGCCGGGCCACCTGCAGCCGGTACGGGGAGAACAGCCGGGAAGCCTCGACCGCGGCATCGGTCACGACCGAGTTGGGCCCTTCAGGCACTGCGCGCCTCACGTCCGTCAGTGCCTACCTCGCCCGTTATGCCCCGGGCCAGCACGGGCGGCTGAAACGGAGTCTCATGCTCGAACACGGCCCCACCTTCCCACACGGGTGCGACCCGTCAGCGAACGCCGCACCGAACTATACTTGCGCAGATTCCTAAACCCTGAGAACATGAGCGTGCGTGGATCTAAAGTAGATGTACGTTCGCGACTCCCACAGATCAAAGGAACAGTTATGAGTCTGACGCAAGAGAACGAAATCGACAAGTCCGAGGCCGGCCAGATCGAGGCCGACAAGACCGGCAAGCCCGAGAAGAGGGTCTCCATCTTCGTCGACGACGACCCGGTCCTGACCCCGAAGGACACCACTCCCCGAGAGGTGCTCGTGGAGGCCGGCCTGGACCCGGCCCAGCGTCAGCTGGTGAAGGTCAAGGGCAAGCAGCAGACTCCATACCCCGACCCCGACGTCGAGCTCAAGGTCCACGAGGGTGAGCAGTTCATCACTGTCTCGACCGGTGGCACCCCGGTCAGCTGAGGCGGACGTCATGGGACACGAGCAGCTCATCGAAGATCTTCGTGCAGCCGGGTACGACCCGGACCTGAAGAGCGCCAACGGCGTGGAGTTGGTCGTCTTCGGGTACGTGGTCCCGGTAGGAGCCCACGCCGGGGAGGAGATCCGGGTCGGCCTCCAGGCGCCGGACTGGCCGATCAACCCGCCCGGCGGCCCGCACATCACACCGCGGATTCACCACCCGGGAGACAATGCCCACCACGGGAGCCCGCTCGGCGAGAACTCCATCTACTGGTCGCGTCCGCACCCGCGGTGGGCGGAGGGGCCCAGGACGCTCGAGGAGTATCTCGCCCACCTGCGGACCCTTTTTGCGCAGTTCGTGGAGGCGGCCGCATGAGCGCCTCGATCACCAGCATCGTCTCCTCCGCCCGAGCCAGGGCAGGGGAGACGGTGCACGGTCGTGACCCGGGTCCGAGATCTCGGGGCCGGCGGCTGCTCCCGAGCGTGCGCAGGTTGGGGGCCCGGATCTTCGGCAGGGGTGAAGCTCAGGTCACCTCGCCCGAGGCGGCCGAGACCGGGAGGTGTGCCAGCGCGGCGACGTTCAGCGTGGCGATGACCACCGACATCGACCATGCCCTCGACGCTCACCTCCTGCGCGAGGACGGTCAAGAGGACCTGACCTTCGCGCTCTACCAGCTGTCGACCGGGATGACCCGCACGACGGCGATCCTGGTCGAGCTGGTGCACCCGCAGGACGGCGAGCGGCAGGTGCACGGCAACGCGTCGTTCTCTGGGGACTACTTCCTCCGCGCCGCTGGCCTGGCGGCTGACCGTGACCTCGGGCTCGGGTTCCTCCACAGCCACCCCGGCGGAAAGGGGTGGCAGGGGATGTCCCGAGACGACCGGGCCGCCGAGTCCGGCCACGCTGGCGCGACCCAGCTGATCACCGGCCTGCCTCTGATGGGCGTAACCCTCGCTGGCCGCGACCACACATACTCAGCTCGGCGCTGGCACCGGCCCGTGGCCGGATCCGAGCGTCCTGCGTCCAGCCGGACGGCGTGGGTCGACGAGCAGGCAACGACGGTTAGGGTCGTTGGTGAGCAGATCAAGGTCAGCTACAACGACTCCCTGGTCCCGGTCCCGGCGCCGACCCGTCGCTCCCTGCGGACGGTGCAATCGTGGGGCAGGCGTGCCCACGACGACCTCATCCGGCTGCGCATCGGCGTCATCGGGGGAGGTTCGGTCGCTCAGTTGGTCGCAGAGTCACTGGTGCGGACCGGGTTCATCCACGTCGACATCCTCGACTTCGACCTCGTCGAGGAGCACAACCTCGACCGTCTCCTTCACGCCACCGAGGCTGATGTCGGCGAGCCCAAGGTGAGCGTCCTCGTCGACCGCCTCCGCAGCCACACCGTCACCCCGGGCGCCGTCGTGCACGGCTTCGACGACTCCGTCGTCGAGCCCGAAGGGTGGCTGCGCGCGCTCGACTGCGACGTCCTGTTCTCGTGCGTCGACCGCCCCTGGCCGCGGTTCGCGCTGAACGTGGCTGCATACGCCCACCTCATCCCGGTCGTCGACGGCGGCGTTGCCGTCGACGTACGGGCAGGCGGCGACCAGAGCGCGTCCAACCCGTCAGGTGGCGACCCGCCCAACGCGCCGGCGCCCTTCCGGCTGATTGGCGCGGAGTGGCGCGCCCACCTGGTGGGCCCAAACCGCAGGTGCATGGAATGCTTGGGCCAGTACGACCCGGGGGAAGTCGGGATGGAGCGGGCCGGCCTGCTCGACGACCCGACCTACATCGCGTCTCTTCCCGCTGACCACCACCTGCGCCGCGGCGAGAACGTCTTCGCCTTTTCGATGGCCTGCGCGGCTGCCGAGGTGCTCGAGATGCTCCGCGCGGTCCTCGGTCCCTCGAAGATCTTCGACGTCGGTGCGACGTTGACCCACTGGACAACAGCCACCACCAAGCGCGACGTCGAGGGCTGCCGGCCCGGCTGTCCGTTCCCGACCCAACTCCAGAGCCGCGGCGACGCCGCCGCTGTCGACGTCACCGGCCCCCACCCCGCGGCGGCAGCCGCCAGAGCTGCCGCCCGTCGCACCGAGCCCTTATATGGCGTGAGTGACAGCAAGTCAAGCAACCACTAGATGTCAGGCGCCCTCGGCGTGTCGAACAGTAGATGTAGGGGTCGAGATGGATGATGGGCTTATGAGCCAGGTATCGGTCGCCGCACCCCCCGTGGGGTTCGTCGCGTCCGAGAAGAGCCTGTGCAACGAGCTCGAGGTCTCCGCCGAGCACTGCGACCGGACCGGACAGATCCTGGTCGTCAGTGACGACCGTGCCTTGCCACTGGCCCTTGACCTGGTTCAACGGATGCCGCGCCTGCGCCTCCGCGCCGACCCCGGCGCCTGGCGGCACGGCGACGCAACCCCGGACCACCCGCTCGCAGACGTCGACAACCTCTTCGGTATCGCTGGATGGTACGAGCAGCACTTCCCGGTCGGCGGACCCGTCGACGGGTACACCCCGTCGAAGTTCCTGCGGGCCACCGACCGTCCGGCTCGGCAGGCGCTCCTGGAGCAGACCGCGGACCTGCCGCCGAACATCATCACGCGCATCGCGATCGAGGCCACGGTGCTCGAGGCCGTCCGCCGCGACGACTTCCTCGACGACCTGGCTGCGCACCAGGGCCGGAAGTTCTCGTTCATCTTCGCCGACAAGAAGGACCCGATCGCGGAGTACCAGCGCATCGAAGGTCTGCGCCAGGTCCTGGGCGAGCACCCCGGCAGCGAGGTCGACCACGTCGATCCCCTCATCGCCGCCGACGCACTCGCCAGCGGCGCGAGCTGGGCCGGGGTCGGGGCATCCAGCGCACGACGGATGCCCCGGCGGCCCGGCGACAAGGGCGGCCCGAACTCCGCGGGCTATCTGCCCGGCCTGTTCCTCGAAGAGCTCCTCGAGCTGCGCAGCCCGATGATCTACGCGGACTGGTACGCCAACTCGCGCTCCCCATACTGCGCGACGTGCGTTCGCCCACTAGATGTCTTCGAGCCGACCACTACCGACAAGGCCGTGATCATCGGCCACAACCTCCACCAGACGACCGCGCACATTGCGAGCCTGGTTGCTCAGGCTCCCGAGGCGCGGGCGGCTTGGCTGCGCGAAGTCCGGCTCGAGGCACACGCTCGCCACATGCAGCTCAACCCCCTCGGCGACATGGTGCTCAACCGCGGACTGCACAGGTTCCTCGAGCTCGACGATCCCCAGATGCGCTCCATGAGCCGGGCTGGCGCCTGGAAGTAGCAGCCCCGCGGGGCTGCTGACACATTCATTGGCGGACTTGTAAGCCACGACGAGCCGAGGGGCTACGGTTCCAGCCCCTCGCTGAGTCACCGTGTGAGCTGGCCGGCTCCGAGCGCTCGTCCCCGTTTGCCGAGTCAGCAACAGCCTGCTGAAGCGCGGCTCAGGGTGACGCCGTGCGCCACCATGCCTCCCTCTACGGCAGACTCGTAGGCGTTCTCGGCGAACCGCCACCCGGCAGCCTTGAAGTACATCGGGACGAAGGTCTCGGGCGCGAGGTACTCCTCGAAGTTGCCCCCAGCGGTCTCGACCCAGATGCCGACTCCCACAAGCTGTGCCTCCAGGACGGTCGCAACGCTCGGGGGAGACTGCAACACGACGATCCTCTGGGTGAACGCCGCGAACGCTGCGGCACGCCGCAGCGATGCACGCCAGCGCGTCCCACGTATGACCGCGGCAACGACCGTTGCCGGAACCTGCAGCCTACGGGTCACCGAGGTGTCCGTGAACTCGACGCATCCGTGCGGCGCTGCGTGGAATATCCGGTCTTCGTGCTCGGTCAGGTCCTCGACGCTGATCGGGCAGCCCAGGGGCAGGCCCAAGAGTGCGTCGAGCAGCGCGAGCGAGGTGACGGATCCCAAAGATGCACCCGCGCGACGTGCGGCCTCGTGCGTGTCGAGTGCCATCAGTGCATCTGCTCGCCTGCCGGCTGCAAGGGCGCCCCCGGTGACCAGGTACAGCCCGTCCAAATTTACCTGGGTTGGCTTCACCGGGTGACACCACCGGATCGGGTGGTCGGCAATGGGCAGTCCATTCATGTCACACATGCTCACACATTTGCACAATTGCGCGACATTTAGTGGCCCGTGTCGTGAAACTGTGCGAGCCTTGGCCCGTGAACGATCTGGTCCCGGACCGGCTCGACGAACCGTGGACCCGCTCGGCGATGGCAAAGCAGGCCGGGGTCGCGTCGACGACGCTAGCGAACTGGGCCGCGCGCGACCAGTCGCCGCTCGGCACGGTCCAGGCGCCCAACGGTGATGCGATGTACACCTGGCGTCGCCTCCTCGACTTCTGCGGGGCCAATCCGAACCTTCACGCCACGCGTCAGGTGATGGAGCAATATCGCGTCCGCTTCAGCGCCGACCCTTCGAGCCGTCCGCCTCAACAACCATCAAGTGCTAGAGCGGACGCCGTGACCAGAAGCCGGCCCGCCTCGTCTGGCGCTGCTTCGGGCGATGGCGTGACACTACGCTCTGCGCTTCAGGACCTGAAGACCCAGATCGATGAGCACTCGGCAGTGGTAGCTGCAGCAGTGAAGCTGGCCGAGCATGCTGCGGGCGTCCAGCAGACCCTTGTCGCGAGCATGGCGCGCCTCGAGGCCGCGGTCGCCGCCGTGCCTGGCGCCGACGGTTGATCTGAGCATTTGTCGACGATGAGCGCCCCGGCTGCTCACCGCGTGCTCGAGTTCGCCGGTCCGGCCTACTTTGACCCTTATCTACTGCAGCTTCTCGAACCCCGGTGAGGACGCGCTGGCCGCGGCGGTCCGCCACGGACTAAGCGGTTTGGCCGAGTCATTCTGGGCGGAATGACGCTCGCTGTCCCGGGTGCCACGGGATTCGTGGCACTCGCGCAACGCGCTGTCATCGGCATAGCGCGTTGCGCTCCCAGGCTCATCGGTCCGGAGAAATGGGACACACCCAGTTAAAGCCTCACACGACCATGGCGTGGACCACCCGGCTCGGGGGTGCCGTCGAAGCGCTTGGTCAGGGCGGCATCCGGTTACACCCGAACGACTCGTCCGGCACCAGCGCGGCCGACCAACTAGTCCTGCGAAGAGGCCGTCTGTTGGTCGGGAGCAACACGCGGTACCGGCAAGGGACGAGTCGTCCAGCCCGCCCCGCCGGCGCGAACGCGGTAACCACGGCAACCGCACGTCTAACCCGCTGATGCTCAGATGTCACAACGGACAGCCCTCACGCTGCCCGGCGCCCAGGTGCAGCGACTGGCGGCGGTCCTGGACGTCCACAGCGGCCCCAGAGAGACTGCGCGGCGCGCAGCCTGGGACGTTGTCGCCGACGCCCGCTTCCGCCAGCACGTCGCCGCGATCTTCGCGGCCTGGGCAGCGGAGTGCCCAGAGGTCAGCGGCTCTGGCCTTGCTCTTGCCCTCAGAGCCTCACAGAACACCGCAGTCCACCTTCGCTCCCAGGTCGACGTCGACATCGCTTGGACCGGTCCCGCCAGCTACCTGGTGCCGGTCCGTCGCACCCGCGAGGTGCTGTTCGAGGTTATCGACGCCGCCGAAACCTCGCTCATCCTTGTGAGTTTTGCCGCGTACAGGGTCCCCGACGTCATTGCCCGCCTGCGGACGGCTGCTGCACGTGGCGTGGACGTCCGCCTTGTGCTGGAGACCAAAGATGACTCTCGCGGCGCGCTGTCAATGGACGCAGCCAACGCGTTCACCGCGCTTGCCGGGTCTGTCACCTTCTACATCTGGCCCGCCGAACTCCGCCCGGAGACCCGTTCTGGCAAGTCCGCCTTGCATGCCAAAGCTGCCCTCGCCGACGACCACATCGCATTCGTGACGAGCGCCAACCTCACCGGTGCAGCCCAGACCGACAACATGGAACTCGGCATCGTCGTCACGGGTGGCCCAATACCGTCGAGGCTCTCGGCGCACTTTCGCACTTTGATGTCCCAGGACATCTTGCGTCCCGTCGGCGACTGAGTCAGGTCTTTCTAACCCACCTAGTGCTGCGCCAGCCGACAGAGGCTGACGCCACTGAGTTTGCCGGCCCTTCGCCATGACCAGCAGAGCCGCTGTCCCTTCAGGTACGGCCCTTCACCGAGGGTTGCAACACACCTGCGACCGTCTAGGACGCGATCTGAGCTAGGGCCCTAGCGGTCTGGACAAGCTCAATCGCTCGCTCACACCTGCACTTGTTGATGGGCGACAGATCAGTCGGGCGGTGAATCGTCGCTTTCTTCGCCGGGTGACGGCGCCGCACGGCTTCGAGGTTTGTCGGTCATGGGGGTGCCATAGTGGGCCTCCCATGCTGCCTCGACCATGTCGACGGCTTCGTCTAACGCAGTCTCCTGCAGTTCACGGACAGTCTGCGGATCGTCACCGAGGACGACACTCATGATCTTTCTGCGCGTTGAGTCGGCCGGCCAAAGCAACTTCCGATAGGCGGCCTCGAGTTTTCCCACGCTTGCCATGTCCGGCCATCGCTCACCGCGCAGGATCGCCCGAATGGTCATCGGGTCCAAGTCGGCGCTCCGTGCGATCTGTCGTAGCGACAGCCCGGCGGTTGCCAGGGCGAGGTTACGGGCGAAGTCCTGGGCGTACTCGGCCGGGACGGAGGGTTCGAGATGGGCATGGGGCCATGCGCCATCAACCGTGTACTGGTTTGGTCGCTGCCGGATGTTCTGCCGCTTGGGCATCCCCAGACTCTACCGGGGGTGCAGAGTTGATCCGGCACCTCTGCGAGCCTGGTTCACGCTGAAACGGCGATTCTTCTTGTCTAGCCGTAGTCTCAACGCTACAGTTCGGTCATGGAACTTCGCGAGACGACCGTTCATTGGAAGCAAGACGGAGCCGTCATGAGCCGCTCTCTTGCTGACGTTCAGTTCGCTGACCTCAGGTCTGCAGCCCCGTGGCGGGTCGTGCGCTCGTTCCATGGACAGTCGCACTACGCCGGCTGGTATTGGGCCGCGACGACTGGCGGACTTGTCTGCTACGAAAGCCGTCTCGAGTTGGCTCGACTCCTCATGGCGGACCATGACAGGTCCACCTCCTGGATCATCGCTCAGCCATTCCTGATCGAGACGATGACCGCACGCGGGCGTCGCAGGCATGTCCCCGACTTCCTCTTGTTTGACGAACGTGCCGCCGGGACGGTGGTCGACGTCAAACCGCAGGACCAGCTGGCGCTCCCGCGGGTCGCGGAGGCGCTGGCGTGGCCGAAGGAGCTGTTCGCGGCCCGCGGATGGCGGTTCGAGGTTTGGTCAACGGCATTGGCCGTGCGGCTGGCGAATCTCCGCTTCCTTGCTGGCTACCGGCGTGCCGACCGGTGCGACCCGGTCGCGCTGGCTCTTGCCCGATCTCGGGCCTCCGAGGCAGAGACGATCGGAGCCCTTGAAGTCCTCTGCGCAAATGGAAGCACCCAGTTGTTGGTGCGACCCGCGGTCTTGCACCTGGTCTGGCAGGACGAGATTCACGTTGACCTGGACGAACCCTTAGGACTCGATACAAGACTGGAGGTTTGACATGGCTGGGCAGTCGGTCGTGATCACAATGGGAACCAGGATCCTCCTGGACGGTGACGTCCATCACGTGGTGGCGCTGACCGGAGATCGGGTGAGCGTGCGAGCACTCGATGGTCGTGAGGCGAGTTACGAACTGAGATACCTCACCACCTACCCGGGGGTCCGGTTCCCCGATCAAGGGGACGAGGAGACGCTTGAGGTCGTCGGCGACCTTTTCGCGGGAATGACGACGGCCCAGCTCACAGGTCTTCAGGGGAGACTCCGGCACGTACGAGAGATCCTCACCGGACACCCTGACGAGACCCCTGATACAACGCAGGTTCCGCGTGCGGAGTATCTGCTTACGCGCAACCTGGGTGATCGTCAGGCTGCGAAAGCTGTCGAGCTCGGGGTCGCCATCAGGACTGTTCGACGCTGGTGCGATCTCTACGCCGAGCAGGGACCAGCGGGGGTGGTTGATCGCCGAACGATGAGATCCCTACAGCCGCTCAAAGGCATCGATGCCCGCTGGATCGAAGCACACAACCAGGTCGTCGCCCAACACCAGTTCGCTAGCCGACCGACCCTGCAACTTCTGCTTGAACGGATCGCTGCACATCTGGAAGCCACTCATGGGCCAGGCGCCGTCCCCATCCCCAAGCGAGAGCGTGCCCGACGCGCCGTGCGTGAGTTGACACGAGGTACCAACGCGCTCAAGGGGAGCACCAAGGGCAAGCGTTCAATAGCCAACCGGCCTATCGGCACGTACGGGAGCCTAAGGGCAACAAGGCCAGGGGAGTACGTGCTCCTGGACACCACCAGGCTCGACGTCTTCGCAATGGAACCGGTCACGCTGCGTTGGGTGAGTGTTGAGCTCACCGTGGCGATGGACCTTTACTCGAGAGCGATCGTTGGCCTTCGACTCACCCCCGTCTCCACCAAATCGGTCGATGTGGCCGCTGTCCTTTATGACGCCATCGGCTCCCCGGATCCCGATCACCCACTGGCGTTCATCGGTATTCCTGACAACGTGGTCGTGCTACCGGCACATTGGTCTTCGCTCCCTATGGTGTGTGCGGAGACATTTGTCATCGATCACGGCAAGGTTTACGTTTCCGAGCACACAAGCAGTATTTGTGCACGACTTGGCATGTCCATCCAGCCTGGACGTCCGTACACGCCGACAGACAAGCCGCCGGTCGAGCGGTTCTTCGAGACGCTAGGCCTGGAGCTCTTGGTCGCACTGCCTGGCTACAAGGGTCCCGACGTCCATAGCCGTGGCGCGAACGTAGAGAAGCAGGCCTACTACTTCATTGACGAACTCGAGGCTTTGATCCGCGAGTGGGTTGTAAAGGTCTACCACCAGCGCCCGCACGGGGGTCTCATCGATGAACACATCCCAGGTCTGCGCTACACCCCACAGCAACGCCTTGAGGCTGGGATAGCCAGGGCCGGCTTCCTGCGCATCCCGAACACTCCCGACCTCGTGCTCGACTTCCTGCCGGTGCGATGGCGCACGATCCAGCACTACGGTGTCGAGATTGACGGTCTTCGCTACAACGGACCCGCCCTTGACGGCATCCGTAACCGCACCAGCCCTCACGGGGGCCGCAGGGCCGGCAAGTGGCCGTTTCGCGTCGACCCGAACAACCGTCAGCACATCCACTTCCACAACCCAGAGACCCGGACCTGGCACCAGCTCGACTGGTCCGAGAAGGAGCACGTACCCCAGCCGTTCAGCACAGAAGTCCTGAGCTACGCGAGACGGCTTGCGGTGAGTCAGCACGAAATACCTGACACGCGTCGTGCCCTGAATGAGCTACTTGACCGATGGTCCGCGGGTCGAGTCGCCAACCCACAGGAGCGACGAATGTGGCTCCGACTGTCGGAGAACGTCCATCAATTCGATATCGACGTCGGATCGGGCGCCCAGCAGAGCCGGAAGGACCAAGGTGAGACCTCGCCACTCCTGGTCGATCCGCTCCTACAAGTGAGCGACGACGACACTGACGATGAGCTCCTCGCCGACGACGGCACCCAACCGACCGAGGACTACTACAGCGATGCCTTCGGCGTGGCACTGTGAAATCTCGAGAAGGAGAGTTCCTGCCGGAAGAGGCGGAGTTCACGATCACTCGCAAGGAGGGATGGATTCAGTTCGTCCAACGACAGGCAAGAGAGCGGCCACCTATCCACAGCACAGAGCAGCTGGCGGCCATGAGTGGCCTTGAACGCCGCCGCTACGAGGAGTCTCGCAAGGTCTGGCATGCGAATCTGGGGCCTATCAAGACCCCGCAGATGGACGGAGTGCAGGGAGCTCTGGAGGAGATCCTCGACGCCGCTCGCCAGGACGGTGACAAGGTGAAAGGGGCGGCGGTGATCGACGCCCTGCCGGGTCTCGGCAAGACCACCACTGCTCTCCGCTTCGCGAAGGGGTTTCATCGTGAACAAGTGGAGCTCTACGGCGAGTCGACACCCGAAGGGCACCAACGCGTACCGGCGGTTTTCTTGACGCTATCCGGATCAGTCACGGTCAAGGGCCTGAACGGTGCGCTATGCCGCTTCTACGGTTTGCCCAGCCAACGGGGCACCGCCGAAGTGTTGGCAGACCGAGCCCGGGACGCCGTCCTATCCTGCCGCACCCGTTTGATCGTGGTCGACGACATTCATTTCCTCAACCTAAACCGCCAGGACGACCGCGCCGTGGTGAACCATCTCAAGTACCTCAGTTCTAGTCTGCCGGTGACCTTCCTGTTCGTCGGTGTCGGAATAGAAGCTCGGGGGCTCCTCTCTGAGGGACTGGGCCTCACCTCCGAAGAGTCCGCACGCGCGCAGCTTGCGCGCAGATGGACGGTGCTCTCGCTTGCTCGTTTCGAGATCGACACCAATGGAGGCCGCATGACCTGGCGACGGCTTCTCCTAGGTGCCGAGCAACTGCTGCTCCTGAACGGTAAATACCCGGGCATGTTGGCTGACGACCTTTCCGCCTACCTATTCGCTCGCTCAAGTGGACACTTTGCGTCGCTGATGACGATTCTCCAACGTGGATGCCGTCGTGCCATCTTGTCGGGGGACGAACGTCTGACGCGTGAGTTGCTGGATCAGGTGCGGAACGATGCAGCCGCGGAAGAGACCAGGCTTGAGCTCCAGTCGGCTTTCGATCAGCGTCTCAGGACAACGCGGGTCATTAGCCGTCACCGGAGCGCATAACTATCGTGGCGACGAAACCAGTGAGCATCCCCATCTACCTCCCACCGCTCTTCGACGAGCCGATCGACTGTTGGCTTGAGGCCTACGCCGCAAGGCTTGGCGTCACTGTGGGCGACATCTGGTGCTATCTCCTCCCAACATTGCCCAAACAAGGAGTGGTTTCCGGTCTGTACGCTCGGGTGGACGAACGAGCCCTAGCGCACCTTGCAGCCGTCAGCCGAGTGGCCCCCGAACAGCTTGCTCGGACAATTCCGCGGTACTTGCAGCGGAAGTCAACTCATTTCAGTTACAGCGCTAGTGAGATTCCACCCCTGGCCCGGTCACGTTGGTGCCCCCACTGCCTTGCAGAGCGAGACGGTCGATGGCGCGCCGTGTGGAGGCACCCCCTCTTGTTCGGGTGCGTGAACCATGGCTGTTTCTTGCTGGATCTCTGCAAAAGTTGTCAGAAGGAACCCCGAAGAAAGATCAGTTTGAGGTGCATACCGTCACTCGGCCACTGCGGAGTGCGCGGTCCAGCTAGGGCAGATTCGTACGGTGAGATATGTGGCGTGGACCTACGCAATGCGCACGTTGACCAGATGGAAAGGCGAACAGTCGACCACCAGCACATGATTCTCCAGCTCATCAAGGACGCGGACGCAGGATCTCATGAGGCGACCGTCCGGCTTCGAGACCTCTTCATCATGGTCCGCGCACTTGCTGGCGCCGACATTGTGGCTGATTCGGTGCGCCTGGGCACCGCCATTGCTGAGGCGATGCCTTTCGCCAGACCACAATCCGACCCCGCGCCCATCAGGGAGTTTGCTCTCCTCGACATCGGCCGCAGACCCGGGGCGTTCACAACTATCACTAGTGCCCTCAGTCCCGCTCCCCGGAGGATCATCCTGGCGGCACGGGACCCGTACCTGTCCCCGGCACTTCGCCTGCGGCACGCAACGGTCTCCACCAAACCTTTCGCTGACATCGATGGCGATGCGGAACGCGTCAGCCGGCGTGCTGCGCGCATCCCCGGTCTTCTCTGGCGAGGTCTTACGTTGAGTCTCGTCTCCCCGCCGCACCCATCTGTCGACGCCCTCCGTCGCTTGGGACCCCTCGCACTACTCCTACCCGGAAGCAGCCGCCCGCTTAGCGCTCTGTGTGCCGATGCCGAAGGTCGATTCCGCAGTCGCGGTTTCCATTACGCGATCGCGCAGTGATCCTGCAGCGGGCAAGGCCATGAAATCCTTGAGGCGCTCGTTGAGACCGCGCGAGCGATCGATGAGGGGCCCACAGTCATCGACTACCGACGGCGCCACAGAATGATCGGTGACCGCCCCCTCATCGACTCCGCCGCCTGGGCGCAGCTCTGCAGCGTGAACCACACAGAGCCCGGCCTGGATCGGAGGCTCTTGCTAGCCAACGCCTACTTGTTCGAGCTCATCGCGGGTGGCGATCCATCCACATGGAGCCGATGCCGAATATTGAAGGGCCAAGAGTCGTGGATCCAGTATCGCGAGTTCTGCGTCCGACTCGACATCAGCTCCGTCCAACAGTTGAGGGCCCACGCAAGAGCCTGGCTGCGTCAGGCTGGGGTTGATGAACCTCTGGAGTGGGCACCTCCGTTGTCGTGCAATGCAACGGGTACCCAACTCGGACAGGCAGCCGGCGAGTTCCCCGCAGCCGTGGCGCATACGCTGCTTGAGCAAGGCTCCTCCCTCGGTCAGACGGCGTCCGCTCTGGGCATGGGTCTGGAGCACTTGCGTCTCGCGATGCTCGATCACCCAAGGCCCGACCCCACCTCCACGGTGAGACCTTTCAAGCGGGTCGGCGGAAGAAAACCCCGGGTGGCCGAACTTGGCCGCGAGTACTTAGCCCGCGAACTCGAATCCGGAGTCACTCTCACTGAACTCGCATCCAGAACCGGTCATAGCCGTCACTTGATCACTCAGGTGCTGCGAGAACATCGTCTACCGGTTCCAGATTGTGGATCCAAGGCAACCCCTATCGACGCCAGATGGCTTGAACGCGAGTACTGGGACAACCGTCGAACACTCCCAGACATCGCCAAGGAACTCGGAATGAGTCCAGCGAACCTCGCGCGAAGGGCCAAGGATGCTGGGATCCCGCTTCGCGAACGGGGCGGGGGGAGCCACGGACTCCCTCTCGACGGCACGGATCTAGCCACGATCCCGCGGCCTTTACGCGACGCTCTGACAGGTCCGACTGCTCGTCAGCGGCTCGAGCGCTTCATGACCCTGACCTGTCACGACAGCATGACCGATGCCGCGCGGTCCATGGGCATCACCCAGAGCAGCGTCTTCACAACACAACTGGCGAAGCTGGAAGCGGATACCGGCCTCGAGTTGCTTCGCCGCCACCCCCGTGGGACGGGGGGCCATCAGAAACTGACGCCAGCGGGGCAACTGCTGGTGAAGCAGTACAAGTCATGGCTCAAACAGCACCCTCAGTACTGAAGGGTTGGACTCGTCGAAACCGTGCCGCGTTCCCGACAAATCTCCACGAGGTGCCGGACTGCTATGCGCGGCGCCGAGCGTAAGGCGCCCAAGGCGCTTGTGGAGCCTGACGGCTTTCCATCTGCGGTGCTCGCAGAGGCATCCACTCCAACCCTTTTTCTGACGGCCTCCAACCCCTCAAGATAAATGAGGTCGTCCGCGGTGTAACTGTGCTCAGACACGGTGCTCCGTAGGTGGTGGGGCCTTGCACTGTGCACGCAGGCCGGCAGGCGTCAACCGGGCGGCAGCGCCCGCCACCCTGCGGCGCGGCCGCCGGGTCCACCGCAGTCCGTGAGGAAGGTAGTGAGAGGTTGTCACTGTGGCTGGCCCCACGAGGGCCGCGGCTCCGTGAAGTAGGGGTCGTTGCCGATGCGATCCGCCTCGAGCGCGCGCACGTCTTCCATGGTGACCAGCCACCGGTAGCGGTAGTACAGCTCCCTACGGATGATGGCGACTCGGGCGTCGTGATCCAGCGCGCCCAGACGCCCGGCCGCCCGCAGGTCCGCCATCCGGATACGCACGGTCTCCTTGAGATTGGCGAACATGCCACCGACGTGGCTGGGCGTGTTCGCTACACCAGGCAAGAAGACGGTGTGTGCAAACGCAACCGTTGTGCGGCCACCCTTCTCCTGCCAGCCTGCAACTATGGCTGCTGCCGCCTTGGGATCCTGAGCGGCCAGGGGCATGACGCGGGCCACCTCAACCGCGGCGTCATCCCCGGCTTTGGAGATCACCTCGCAGCTGGGCGAGAGGACCATCACCGCGTGCCAGAGCTGCCCGGACGAGGTGGTCAGCGGCTGCCCGCTCGCGCTGTGCGCCACCGGCGCGAACAAGTCGCCGTACCGAAACGGACGTTGAGCATCGCCCGGCGCGGCGACCCAGTAGTTGTCGCGATGCGGGTACCAGGCTTCGCTGATCACCGCAGCTCTCTGTTTGTCGGTTCGTCGGGGACTCACGCGTCGAAGTTCAGTTCACTGTCATCGCCCGACTCGGGCAGGCCACCCACCCCACGGAGACGTCCACGCGTCAGGGGTTCCCCATTCTCGCCACCAGACAGACGCAGCGGATAAGACGCGACAAAATCCGAGATGGCTTCCCATGAATCGTCCAGACCTGGCGCTATATGTCGCAGCGTCTCAGATGGGATGGCCACGCCCGCCTGCATGGCCGCCAGCACCAGAGGAAGAGTCTCCTGCAGTTCCCGCTTGAGAGCCTCGCCCTGTTCGAGCCTCTCGACCAGGTCGCGCACCCAGGCGGCGGGCAGGAGGTACGCCTCGACCTCGTTGTAGTGAGTGACCGCTAGGACGGATCCGCTGCGCACCCGGTCGATGGCCTCCTTGGTTCGGGCGTGCAGGTCGGTGCTGGTGACCGTTTGCGGCGCGGGTGCGAACCCATACGCAACGGCCCCGGTCGGCAGATTGGGTGACATGTCTTCCCTTCCCACGTGCCAAGAGTACGTCTCCCAGCAACTGTTGCGCAAGATGTTGCGCAACCCTGTGTTCTTTAAGGTGCCGGGGGCGTCTGCTGGCGCAATGATGCCCCGCCAGGACGTGGAGCCCTCGGGGCTCATCGCCGCCCAGCCATCCAGCGTCTCGCCCGGTAAGTCGGGCCCCATCACTACAGGCGGGCCGCTGCTGCACGCGCTGCGGACCCCTGTGCGACACCAGCCCAAATGCTCAGATGCCCGGCCGGTTCACCCCCATCACGGCAACAGGCGTGGGACAGGGCCCGTGAAGGTACAAGACAATCGTGGCTGCACAACTATGGAGGTGACCGATGAGGTAGCCCGAAGCGCATCGGCGTTGATGCCGGCAAACGTGTGAAGACCGCAGATCAAGTGTTCTGCTCACAAAGCTGACATGGTCGTGGCTCCGCGCGACCTGTTAGGCGATCTTGGCGAGTTTGTTCTCGACGCGGATGGCTCGTGTCCGCAGTCGCGATAGCGCCGAGAACAACTGCTGGTTGGTGTCCTGGCTGATAGTGAGTTCGGCCTTCAACTCGGCGACCCGTTGCTCGAGCGCTGCGCACTCGGACATCGCCAGATCGGCACGCATGAGGGCGTCGTCGCGAGCGTCGACAAGTCCGTTCATGTGTTCGCGCAGCATCTGGGCAGCCCTGCGTGGTTGCCGGACGGCGAGACTGTCGGCCTGTGCCTCAATCGAGTCGTAGGTCTGTTCTAGATCAGCGATAACAAAGGCAACGTCGTCCAGGCAGGTTCGCCGGTTGTGACCGGCCCCACCACACGCCGCGCAAACCTAACCGATCGGCATTTGACTCCTTCCGTGGATGCAGCCCAGCACAGATATTGAACCGCGTCAGGACCCGGAAGGGAAGCCCCGAACCTGCTCTGTTTCAAGCAAATTGGCTGAAACAACACCCGTGCGTATCGAGCCTGCCGGCTCCCCCCATACGAGGTCGTTGGTGTCGCCTGGGCCGGCCAGTTCTGGCAGGGCTACGCCGTCCCTCTGACGGCGGGGAGTCCACCATGCCGAAGACCCGTTCCTCCTCGAAATACAAAGCAATACAAAACGGCAGAACTCGGCCGGCCGAACTCTGCGAGGGCTACGCCGCCCTTGGCGGCACGCGGCATCGTCCCCGCGGTGTTCCCTCGAGGCGATGCCGGACCTGCCCAGGAGTCGCAGATCAGCGAGCAGCTCCAGATAGTCCTTCGTCGTTGCGGTGCGCCAGTACGGCAACAGGTGTTGCCCGCTGTTTGACATGTTGGGGATTTCGCAATGGCCGGGCGCTTCTCCGGCTGGGCTGTGAACGTCCCCAGCAAGGGCGTTTTCCCCGGTCACGCCGCGGCCCCCGGGGCCACTGCGGCAACAGGTGTTCGTTCAGGCAGGCCCTGCCCGCGGGCCGTCGGCTGCTGCTGGCGCGGATGCGTCTGGCTACTGGCAGCGCCCGCCCGGCCCCCGGCGCCATCCCGGTCAGCGCGCCGGTGTGGGCCGCTGCGGCCGCGTTGTACAACCCGGGCGGCGGCCTGGGCCGGGTGGCGGCCGCCGCCGCGGCGCTGTACGCCGGCCGGGGGTGCACCGGCTGACCGGCGATTGGCCGATGCGCTGGTTCTGGAGATGGTCAGCGCTCCGCCACGGGCGACACCGGCGGCCGTGGCGGATGCCTTTGCTGGGACTGTGGTCTCGTGTGCCGGCCGGGCGGGCCCAGCACAGCTAGCCGGCGCCGTGGATGAACGGGTTCAGGATCTGCGCGCCCGGCCCGTGGCGCATCAGGTCGGACTGCGCGCCGGACAGCCCGACGGCGACGGCGACCTGCTCCCAGTCCGCCTCGATGACCGCCACCTGCCCCTCGATGATGTCACGTGCAGCCGCGGCGCTGATGCCGTACTCGGAGGCGGCGCCCAGGCACACCAACAGCCGGCTCTCCCGGTCGCCGCGAGCGGAGATCGCCATCGCCTGCATGGCAGTCCCGCCGCTGCGCGGCGCCGGGCTCAGGTCGTAGGCCGGGGTGA
>Ga0209745_1000562_pt1 | contig 22755 bp, 18 predicted proteins | sample BarGraNGADG00312_FD_184495 | JGI IMG/M metagenome (GOLD analysis project Ga0209745, IMG submission 184495) | Arctic peat soil microbial communities from Barrow, Alaska - Barrow Graham LP Ref core NGADG0004-312 (SPAdes) (version 2) | ecosystem: Environmental > Terrestrial > Soil > Wetlands > Peat...
CCTTCGCGACTACCTGGACTGAGCCTCCGCTCCTGAGTTGTGCGTTTCCGCAGTCTGGAGACCTGCCCAGCCATAGGCGGGCTGCCACCCGCTCGCAATCCTTGTGGTGGCATGTTCTGACGGGCAACCCGAACGATGGGGTCAAAGTCTGTCGGCGCGAGGACGTGCCCATTCTCGGACTGAACCGGCGTGTCGAGCCCGACACGCCGATGCACACGATATCCCTTGTGTCAGACCACTTGCGGGCCGCCACAACATGGCGTAAACATCTCATTACGCCCCCGGAAACGGGAGCGGGATCGGATGGAGATCGAGGTTCTTGACCAGTGGGCTTGCCTGCTGGAACCGCCAGGTGAAGCGTGCGGAGAGAACCAGCGAACCACCGTGAGATTGTCGGCCTTCACCGTCGGCGATCAACCGCAGGCCCCGGCGACTCATACTCTCCGGGGCCTGCACCTATGTCCGAGCTGTTTGTTCCCCACGAGACTCGCCCTCGCCAGCTTTCGGGGTCTGGACAACGCACGGCTGGATGCACTGCGGCCGCTCTGTGGGATGTGGCGATGACCGAACGGCAGCAGAGGCGGCCGAACCGGCGACAAGGGGAGCCCCGACCCTTTGGACGAGGCGGCAGGACTCCCGCGGGACAAGGCAGCTGGTCAGGTCAGGACAGCTTGACCTTCACACCCGGCGAGAACGGGGAGTCGTGAAGCTCGATGTTGGCGATCTTCGTTCCGGGGGCGACATCGAACAGCACGGCGGCGCCTTTCACCGTGTCGCCGGGGTCGATCAGCTCCACAAACTTCAGGGCGTCCTTGGTCAACAGGACCGAGGAACTGGGCTCGAACTTCTGGCCCTTGTCGGTGAGCAGGAGCTGACACGAACAGTCAAGGTTCTCTGCCTCGTTGCCGATGTTGGTGGCATTGACACGGATGATCACGAACTCGCCTTGCGCGGTCAATGTCTTGCCTAACTTCCCCGTGAAGGTCTTGCCGGGGTGCTCTACGCCGGTCACGACGAACTCAAGCTTGCCGTCGCGGACCTTCGTGCCGATGGCCGCGGCCACCGCCTGAGCCTGCAGAGCGCTCGTGACCGCCGGCTGCGAGCCGCTCTTGGCGGTGTCAGAGGTCCCTGTGTCGCCTATGCCGTTGGCAACCTGGATGATGACAATCAAGAGGATGAGGGCCAGCGGCAGAATGAAGCGCTTCTTCTTGAACCAAGGACGGGTTGCCAAGCGATAGGCCTTGGCCGACGTGGCCGGCGCCTCGGCGTCCTTCGGGGAGATGAAGTCGGGGGCTGGCGTGGTCTGTTGGTCGGTCATTGCTCCTCCTGTCCTTAACGAACTTCTGGGCAGGTGCCGGTGCCCCTACCAGCCTCATGCGTACACCCGCGCGCTATGGGCGGAATCGGGGTTCTTGTCAGGTGAAGTACGTCACATGAGGTGTCCAGGACGCCACTTCGAAACCATGAAGTGGTGACCGAGCGTCCCCGCCTCGCCCAGCGCCACCCCCGGCGGCGCAGCGGGAGCAGCTGGGCTCCATCCCACCAGCTCTGCCTGTCACCTCGGCTGTGGCTGGGTGAGTACCCTTCATCTGCGACGGGAGAACCGTTGGCGGACAACGTTGTTCACATCGCGCAGGGGAGCAAGGACACGCCAGGGGAGGTCGGCCCTGGCTGAGCGAAGCTGGGCGAGGCCGCCGCTGGGCCACAAGGACGCCCGGATCCGGGCACTGCGGCGCCGGTTTGTGGCTGCGGCCTTGAGCACCTGCCGGGCGTCAGCCGCGAGGCCGTCCGGGAGCGGACCGGGCGCCGCATAGCGCGAGCGTTCGAGGGTCTGTACGACCCTGCCAAGTGCCGCAGAGGCTGAACCTTCGAGGAACGCCTCTCGGTCGTAGTAGGCGCGAAGCTGGCGCGGCGTGCGGCTGGGTTCGGGCGGGATCCCCAGATCGCCCAGCGATGACGTCAGGAGCTCCCAATGCACCTCTACCCGCTGTGCGGATGTGCGCGCTGAGATGAGGGCGCGTCGACGACGCCAACGTGCTGCCGTGGGCACGACCAGGGATCCGAGCAGTCCGATAACGGACGCGAGCAGGACCAGTCCCCAACCGCGGGTCAGCCACCGGAGTCCGGAGGTCACACTCGTGCCGGCACCTGTGCTCAGGCCGTTGTTCGCCGTGGGATCGTTCAGATTCTTGGATGCGGCGCTGCGAGGGGCCGGCGTCGCCGTCTCGCCCACGGGGCGACCGCCGACCGGAGTCCCGGCAGAGGTCGGGGGGATGGCGTACGCCGGAGGCGTCGCCCGCGACGGCGTTGGTTCGAACCGGGTCCAGCCGATGCCGTCGAGATAGAGCTCCGGCCAGGCGTGGGCATCCGCTGCCGTGACGGTCCAGACGCCCTTCGCCCGGGTCCCTGGAAGGAAGCCGATGGCCATGCGTGCCGGGATGCCGGCAGCCCGCGACATCATCACCATGGCCGTCGCGAACTGGACGCAGTAGCCCTGCTTGGTGACCAGGAAGTTCGTCAGGGGGTCGAAGCCGGCATCGTTCCCGGACCGGTCCTTGGACCGGGGAGCCAGCGTCAGGGAGTAGGTGAAACCTCCGGTGGCGCGCAGGTACTGCTGGATGGCCATGGCCTTGTCATAGGCCGATGCCTTGCCGTTCGTGAGGCGCGCGGACAGGGCAGTGATGGTCCTGAACGACTGGTTGTCCAGGATCAGGTCACTGCCGAAGGGGCCGCCCTCGTAGCTGCCGTTCGTCGAAGCGCTCTGCAGCATCGTCGCGGTGGGCTCGAGGCGCCAGTAGGACACCGAGTACGAGTCGGGACGCCGGGCCACTTTGACGTCCTGGGTCTGGTTGTCGAATCCCCACTCGGTGCCGTCCAGGTCGGCCGCGATCAGCGGATATGGTGCGGCCAGATTGGGCTCGTCGAGCAGGTTGCCAGCGAAGGCCATCGTGAAACGTTTCTTGGGGACCTCGGCCGAGAGCCCGGTGGCTTCGGGGACGGCGGGGTTCTTGGACAATGCCGGCAGGCCTGCGCGCCGTGGTACCCACACACCCCGTTCGGACTGATAGAAGGAGCTGATGGCGACTCGCAGTGGGGGCGGCGACGTGTCGGACGTCGTGTAGTGCAGCACGGGAGCCGTGTTGCCGCTGCGGAGGTCCGCGGCCAGGTCGAGGCTCAGCGAGAAGCCGACCGTGCCGGAGCCGTTGCCGGTGCCCGACTCGTTACGGCCAAGTCCTGACACGAGGAACTTCGGTGGCAGGTGGGGCAGTACGACGGGCATGGCGGCCGCCGCGACCAGCGCCGCCAAACCCAGGGTCCGCCCGATGGACGCATAGGCGTAAAGGCCCTGTGAGTCGAGGCTCTCCCGCACCGGCGTGCGAGCCACTGCCACGGTGGTGCCCCAGCGGCGCACGATGGCGCTTCCCTGCCTGGCGACCAGGATGAGCCAGATGGCGGCAGCCGCGACGAAGAAGAACACCGGCAGCGACGAGCCGCTGTTGGCGGCTGCGGCCAGGAACGCGGTCAGCAGCGGCAGACCGGCCAGTGAGGGGGATCGGCGGGTGACGGCGAGGTAGTCCACTGCAAGGGCAATCAGTGCGAGGGCGCAACCCACGACGAAGCTCAGCCCCGGCGTCGTGGGCGCCGGCGCGGAATACGCCTGACCAGTGGTGAGGGCCTCGTGGACGAGCCCTTCCGCGAAGCGCAGGGTCTCGAACGTCGGCAGACCATGCCAGAGATGACCTCGGCCATAGATCCCGCTCGCGGTGAGGACGGCACACACGAGCTGCACCATCAGGACCTGCCAGCCACGTAGGCCGAGGGACCTGCCGCCGACTCCGCTGAGGGCGATCACTGCGAGCAGCAGCACAGTCCCGCCCAGCCAGGTCGGCTCAGCCAGAAGGGTGGAGATCGGCCAGGCCGCCGTCAGCGTAGCGATCCCCGCGAGCGTCGCGTCGACGCCACGACCCTTCATCACCCGGCTCCGACCATGAATGCGGTGCGGGCTGACACGGTGTCCCAGGCTTGGGCGACCGTCATGCCTGAGCCCACGACGCACGTGCTCCACCCGGCAGCGGCGACCAGGGCGACCAGGGCGAGTGTCTGGGCCGTGGGCGGTCCTGGTCGTCCTCGGGCAAAGCTCGTGGAGTCGAGCAGGAACAGCAGACCGGTGCCGCCCGGCTGGCGCAGGGCCGCGATCCGTCGCAGCACGTCCTCGTCATGGTCCGTGACGATGGCGATCACCAGGCCGCCGGCCGAGGTCAAGGGATATGCCCAGTGGAGCACCTCTTCGAACTCTTGGTCCGAGCCGCGCAGGGCCACGGCCAGGGAGGCCAGCGCATTGTCGATCTCGATGGTCTGGGTCGCTTCGCCCTCGGTGGTGGTCTCACTGCTCACCAGGTGGAGTGCATAGCTGTGCCTGGCCAGGTGCGAGGCGATGGAGGCAGCCGCGGTGACCGCCCATTCGAAGGACCCCTGAGTGCCTGAGCCCTGGTGCCCGTCCTCACGCGAATCCATCACGATGACGGCTCGACGCCTGGCCGGTCGATCCTCCTGGCGCACCATCAGCTCGGAGCGATGGGCTGTGGCCGGCCAGTGGATGCGGCGCAGATCATCGCCGTCGCGGTAGCTGCGGATGGCCACGTCGTCCTCGCCGTGCAAGGCGACCATGTGGGGGATGGCGCCCTCCGCGCCGATACCGTCCCCGCGTGGCCGCCCAGCGCCGAGGATCTCGACGCGGGGCAGAACCAGGACGTCCGTCGTGCCCGTCAGCGACGTGGCAATGGTGGCCAGGCCGAACGGGTCGCGCACACGCAACGTCAGGGGGCCGAGCCGGTGACGTCCTCGGACGTGGGAGCGGATCTGGTAGTCCATCTCGCGGATCTCGCCGGGCTCCATGGGTGGTAGGACGAAGCGTGGGCGGTCGCCGAGCAGGTAGTCCACGCGTTCCTCAGCCAGCTGAAGCTGGGTGCGTCGCCCCGAGGTGTTCTGGAAGACGACCTGCACGTTGGCGGTCTGGTCGACGACGAGCCGGACGGGGTGAACGGTGCGGGTGACCACGACGCTGTCGTTTCTGCGCCTGGTGTCGAGGCCCGCCAGCAACGGCAATGCGGCCAGCAGCACGGCAACCCGGGTGATGTCGGCGAACCCGAGCAGGAGACCGCCGACCAGCAACGTCAGGCCTGCTGCCATGAAGGCGCGACCGCGGGTGGTGAGGATGTCTCGGATGCGGGTCACTGTCCTGGACCGTTCCTTGTCCGTATGCCGTTCAGCGCGCCGACGACGGAACGGGGACTCGTCGGACGATCTCGTGCAAGACGTCGGCGGCTGTGCGTCGGGCCACCTGGGTCTCACCGGCTGGGATCATCCGGTGGGCCAGGACGGGCTCGACCAACGCCTGCACGTCGTCGGGAAGTACGTGATCGCGTCCGGCGAGGGCGGCATAGGCCCGGGAGGCGCGAAGGAGGTGCAGGCTGGCGCGCGGAGATGCCCCCAGGCGCAAGGCCGGCGTGGCACGTGTCGCCGTGGCCAGGTCGACGACGTACTGCTTGATCGCGGCGCTGGTGTGTAGCGTCCGCACGGTCTCGATGAGCTTGGCGACGGTGTCGCCGTCGGTCACCGACACCATCTCCTCCAGCGGGAACGCGCCGCCGTGGCTGTCGAGCATCGCGACCTCGGCCACGGCGGATGGGTAGCCCATGGAGATGCGGGCCATGAAGCGATCTCGTTGGGCTTCGGGTAGCGGGTAGGTGCCTTCCATCTCGATCGGGTTCTGGGTGGCCATCACGATGAAAGGCTTGTGCAGCTTGTAGGTCTGCCCGTCGACGGTGACCTGTCCTTCCTCCATGCACTCCAGCAACGCCGACTGTGTCTTGGGGGAGGCGCGGTTGATCTCGTCACCGACCACGACGTTGGCAAAGATCGCGCCCTGCCGGAACTCGAAGTCGCGCAGGTCCTGGTTGAAGACGCTGACCCCGGTGATGTCGCTGGGCAAGAGGTCGGGGGTGAACTGCACCCGACGCACCGAGCAGTCGATGGACTTGGCCAGAGCCTTGGCCAACATGGTCTTGCCGACGCCGGGGACGTCCTCGATCAGGAGGTGTCCTTCGGCGAGCAGGACGGTGATCGCGGTGTTGATGACATCCGGCTTGCCCTCGATGACGGTCGCCATGGCCAGGCGGATCCTGGTGGCCACCTCGGTCACGAGCTCGAGTCCAGCCCGATCGGTCCGAGAAGATTCCTGCATGACGTGATCTTGCACGAATCCTTCGCGTGCGGCGCCAATAGCGCTCAAGGTACCTCCCGGCTCGGTTCCTCGATCCTGCCTCAATTCGCTCTCCACGTCATCGGCGTGGACGTCATTTTCTTGTCGGGGTTCCGTCTGGGGGTACTTTGTGGTGATTTCCCCTCCACCGTCTAGACATGGCGTTGACCTGCGCAAACAGGACGCCAAATGCCAGATCCATGATCAGATCACGTTGACAGTGGGGCAAAGTGGAGTAAGGTGGGGAACCACGCAAAGCGATGGACGTCAACGACCGGCAACGGGTCATCGGATGGGGAGGAGGCGCACTGTGTTCCTCGGGACGCACACCCCCCGGCTCGACGACAAGGGCCGCCTGTTCCTGCCGGCCAAGTTCCGCGACCGTCTGGCCGGCGGTCTGGTCGTCACCCGTGGCCAGGAGCGGTGCCTCTACGTCTTCCCGATGGACGAGTTCCTCCGGGTGGCCGAGACCATGCGCAGCGCACCGCTGACGAGCAAGGCTGCCCGTGACTACCTGCGCGTGTTCCTGTCCGGCGCCTCCGACGAGATTCCCGACAAACAGGGCCGGGTGACGGTCCCCTCAGCGCTGCGTCAGTATGCCGGGCTCACCCGGGACTGCACCGTCATCGGCGCTGGATCGCGCGTCGAGCTGTGGGACACGACCGCATGGGACACCTACCTCCAGAGCACGGAGCAGGGCTTCGCCGACCAGTCGGAAGAGGTGATTCCCGGACTCCTGTGATCCGCGCGCCGGCGACCGGCCCCTGAGGCCAGGTCTCCACCCGCTTCGCGTCCCGACCTCACTTCCCCGATGTCGGGCCGCACCTCCTTGAAGCGGTTGGAGACCTGGCTGTCAGGGACCGGACCAGCACGACAGAACCTCAATGACAGAAACCCGCAAGAACCCTTACCAGCTCAGGGAAAGACGCACCGATGAACGCTCGCGGGACAACGCAGGCCCGGCACGTTCCCGTCCTGCGCGACCGTATTCTCGAGCTGCTCGCACCCGCCCTGCAGGAGCCAGGCTCGGTCATGGTGGACGCCACCTTGGGGATGGGCGGTCACAGCGAGTCGGTCCTGGAGCAGTGCCCTCACGCTCGCGTTGTGGGCATTGACCGCGACCGCGAGGCGCTGAGCCTGGCTGGAGTGCGGCTGGCCCGCTTCGGCGACCGGTTCACCGCCGTGCACGCCGTGTATGACGAGCTCCCGCAGGTCCTGACCGACCTGGGCCTGACCGGCCGATCAGGGCGCGGCTCGGTGTCCGCGGTGCTGATGGACCTCGGAGTGTCCTCGCTGCAGCTCGACGAGCCGGAGCGCGGGTTCGCCTACCGGCACGACGCCCCGCTGGACATGCGGATGGACCAGAGCGGCGGTATCACCGCTGCTCACGTCCTCAACACCTATGACCAGGCCGATCTCGAGCGCGTTCTTCGCGAGTACGGCGAAGAACGCTTCGCCAAGCGCGTGGCCTCGGCCGTCGTGCGTGAGCGTGATCGGCAACCGTTCACCACCTCGGCACGTTTGGTTGAGCTCCTTCGCTCGGCGATCCCCGCCGCATCGCAGAGGAGCGGTGGGCACCCCGGCAAGCGCACCTTTCAGGCGCTGCGGATCGAGGTCAACGGCGAGCTTCAGGCCCTGGCGGCCGCCCTTCCGGAGGCCGTCGATGCACTTGCGGTCGGTGGCCGCATCGCGGTTCTGAGCTACCACTCCCTCGAGGACCGGCTCGCCAAGCAGGTGCTGGCCGCCGGTGCCCGCAGCAGCACCCCGGTCGGCCTGCCGGTCGAGCTTCCCGAGCACGCGGCATACCTGCGCCTTCTCACTCGCGGAGCCGAGGAGCCGAGCATCGCAGAGATCAACGTCAACCCCCGCGCGGCATCCGCCCGATTGCGGGCAGCCGAACGAACCCGCGTCTCGAAGGGAGGCCACGCATGAGCCAGATGACGTCCGCGGCACGAGCTGGTGCACGGGCCCTGAACCGGCCGACAACGACCACGCCCAGACTCCGCGTGGTCACCGGGGCATCGCCCAGGCGTGGCGCAGTGTTCGGGATCATCTGCGCGACCCTGCTGGCTGCCGGACTGATCGGGCTCCTGCTGCTCAACACGGCTCTGGCCCAGGGCTCCTTCACCCTGCACGACCTGCGGGCAACGTCCGGTCAGCTGACGGACACCGAGGAGGTACTCAACCAGTCCCTGGAAGCCTCGAAGTCCCCTGCCAACCTCGCTGCGAAGGCCGCCGGCATGGGGATGGTGCCCGCACAGTCGGCAGCCTTCCTCCGGATCGCCGACGGCCGGGTCATCGGCGTGGCGAAACCGGCGCTGCCCGTCCCCGGCTTTACCGTGGTGCGAACGACAGCGTCGTCGCCCCTTCCGGCACGAGCCCCGGCTGCGGCAACGACAACCAAGGCAGCAAAGACGGCGAAGGCAGCAACGACGGCCAAGCCAGCAACGACGAGGTGAGCATGTGACGCGGACCCGAGGCCGGGGACCGAGCGATGCTCGCCCTCCTCGCCCCGACCGTCCGCGGGCGTCGGCTCGTCGCACTGCCCCCAGGGAGGGCGCCACTCGTCGCACCTCGCCCAAGGAGGCGGCAGCCCGTCCAGCCCGGGCCTCCTCGACCTCGATGCCCCACGGTGCCCCGCGCCGCAGCCCCTCAGCGGCCAGGCCGGCCCGCGGCGTTTCGCCACGTCGGCACGGCAGCCGGCCATCGAGGCCAGTTCGCCTCGGGGTGGCCCACCCGGCGCGCCGTGTTCGGTTTCTCCTCCTTGTCGGGCTTTTCGTCTTCAGCCTCTTCGGCGCGCAGCTGCTCCGGTTGCAGGCACTGGACGCCTCGACCATGGCCAGCGCAGCACTTGAGAGCCGCTTGAGCGTCGTCGTCGTGCCCGGGCTACGTGGCGACATCACGGACTCGAGCGGGGTGGTTCTGGCCACCAGCATCGAGCGCCGCAACGTCACCGCGGATCAGATCGCCGTGCCGAAGTACAAGAAGAAGGGTCACACAGTCGGCGTCTCCGGGGCGGCAGCCGACCTGGCCCCGATTCTGGGCAAGTCCGAGCTCGAGCTGTCCGCGGCACTGACGGGCTCTCGGCGGTTCGTCTATGTCGCCAAGGGCATCACCCCGCTGAGCTGGCGCAAGATCCAGGCATTGGGAATCCCGGGCGTCTTCAGCGAGCCGACATCGGCGCGTTCCTATCCGATCTCCTCTGCGGCGGCCTCACTCGTGGGCTGGGTGGGCGCTGACGGGTCAGGCGGTGGCGGCCTCGAGCTGTTGTTGAACAAGCAGCTGGAGGGTAAGCCGGGCGAGTCGACCTACGAGCAGTCCGCCGACGGCCGCATCATCCCCACCGGTGAGCAGCAGGTCACTCCGGCTGTTCCCGGCCGCGACGTTCGGCTGACCTTCGACAGCGACCTGCAGTGGTTCGCCCAGAACGCCATTGCCCGCAAGGTCAACGAGACGCTCGCGCTCTCAGGCACCATCGTGGTCATGAACATCAAGACCGGTCAGCTCATGGCGGTCGCGTCCTATCCGACCTTCGACCCGACCCGAATCGACAAGGCGAGCGGCAACCTCAACAACAAGGCCTTCGGCGAGGCGTTCGAACCAGGGTCCATAGCCAAGGTCATGACCGCGGCGGCAGCTCTCCAAGAAGGCGTCGCGACGCCGGCGACCCCGGTGGTGGTCCCCAACCGGCTCCCGCGTGCAGGTGCGTTGTTCAGGGACTCCCATGAGCACGGCATCGAGAAGCTGACGTTCGCGGGTGTGATCGCCCAGTCGAGCAACATCGGCACCATGATGGTCGGTGAGAAGGTCCCGCCGGCCACCCTCGAAAGGTACTTCCGCACCTTCGGCGTCGGTCAGAAGTCGGGCATCCAGTTCCCGGGCGAGACCGCCGGAATCTTCGCCAGCTCAAAGGACTGGAGCGGTTCCCAGCGCTACACCGTCATGTACGGCCAGGGTTTGGCAGTCAACGCCATCCAGGCCGCCAGCGTCTTCCAGACCATCGCCAACGGGGGACTGCGCGTGCCTCCGACCCTGGTGGCCGGCACCGAGAACGCCGACGGCACGTTTACGCAGACGCCGCCCACCACACCGGTGCGGGTCCTCTCCTTGCCGGTTGCCACGACACTGAGCCAGATGCTCGAGTTCGTCGTCGGAGACGGCGGCACGGCCAAGGAGGCCGAGATCCCCGGCTACCGCGTCGCAGGCAAGACCGGCACAGCGGACCGCGTCGGAGCCGACGGTCGCTACTCGGGCAAGACGGCGTCCTTCATCGGTTTCGCGCCTGCTGACAAACCGGAGTTCGTTGTCGCGGTGATCCTTCAGAACCCGATCCGCGGCTACTTCGGTGGCTCGACGGCCGGCCCGGTGTTCAAGGAGGTCATGACCTACGCGCTGCAGCAGTTCAAGATTCCTCCCACGGGCACCCGGCCGCCGGTCATGAAGCTCAAGATCGACGATGCGCCGACATCCGCGGACAAGGCAGAGGCAGCGCTGAAGGTCGAGTCGGGTCTCCAGGACCCGACCCCCTCGCGGTAACGTCACCTAGTGGTAAATCCGTGAACGCGCCTCCGCGTCCCCGATCCCCGCACGCCATCAGCCTGCGGTCCGTCGCTGAGTGTGCGGGGGTGCCAACGACTCCTGACGGCACCCACCGCGTCATCGACGCCCGCATCGTCGTGACCGGGGTGACTCTGGACTCACGGGCCATCAGACCCGGCGACCTGTATGCCGCCCTGCCGGGGGCCAATGTGCACGGCGCAGGATTCGTTTCCGCAGCAATCGGCCTGGGTGCGGTTGCCGTGCTGACCGACCCCGCGGGAGCGGCCCTTCTCGCGCTCAGCGAGCTCTCCGTGCCCGTGCTGGTTGTTCCAGAGCCTCGGGCCGCCCTCGGTGGCGTTGCGGCGCTGGTCTACGGCCGTGCGAGCCAAGAGCTGACCATGTTTGGGGTCACGGGCACCAACGGCAAGACGACGACGGCATACCTGATCGACTCGGCCCTGCGCGCCCTGGGGCGTGTGACGGGCCTCATCGGCACAGTGGAGACGCGCATCGGCGAGGACCGCATCAAGAGCGTCCGGACCACGCCCGAGTCCGCGGACCTGCACGCTTTGTTCGCCGTGATGCTCGAGCGCGGTGTGGACACCTGCACCATGGAGGTGTCCAGCCACGCGTTGACCCTGCACCGTGTCGATGGCGTGCGCTATGACGTGGCCGCCTTCACCAACCTGTCCCAGGACCATCTCGACTTTCACGGGTCCATGGAGGACTACTACCTGGCCAAGGCATCGCTTTTCACCCCTGAGCGGGCGGTCCGCGCTGTGGTGTGCGTTGACGACGAATGGGGTCAACGTCTCGCTCGGGAGTCCGGGGTGCCTGTCGTCTCGATCTCGTCGCGTCCTGGCCTCCTGGCCGACTGGCAGATCCAGACCTCGGGGCGTGGCGAGTCGGAGTTCGAGCTCATCGGTGACGGCCGACGGCTATCCCTGCGCTCGGCCCTGCCCGGCGACTTCAATCGAGTCAACACCGCGGTGGCTGCCCTCGTGCTGTTGGCCGCGGGCTACCCAAGTGATGCCGTCCAGGCGGGTCTTGCGGCCGATCCGCACGTCCCCGGCCGGATGGAGCAAGTGCTGCCGGAGGGCATCCAATCCCTCGAAGACCCAGGCCAGAGCCGTATGCCGTTGGCGGTCGTCGACTTCGCGCACACCCCTGACGCTGTGGCCGCAGCCCTGAAAGCCTTGCGACACAACACTTCTGGGTCGCTGATCGTCGTCCTGGGTGCCGGAGGAGACCGCGACCCCGGCAAGCGCGCAGCCATGGGTGCTGCCGCTGCCGCACAGGCAGACCTCGTCATCGTGACCGATGACAACCCCCGTTCTGAGGACCCCGCGAACATCCGGGCAGCGGTCCTGCGTGGAGCGGTCTCGCAGGACCAGCCCGCCCGGCCGTCCGCCGGGCGCATTCGCGAGATCGGCGACCGGGCCGCAGCCATTCGCGCGGCCGTCGCCCTGGCTGGCGTGGGCGACACGGTCGTGGTCCTGGGCAAGGGGCACGAGAGCGGGCAGGAGATCGGCGGCGTGGTTCATCCCTTTGATGATCGAGCAGAGTTGAGAGCAGCATTGATCCAGTACGCATCCGGCCAAGAATCCGGCCAAGAACCCGGCCACGCATCCGTCGAGGACGTCACCCGCGGCGAGGCCCAGTGATTCCGCTGAGGCTCGGTGAGATCGCCCGGATCACCGGGGGCCAGATCTTTCACGACACAGACGGCTTCGACGCCGCGGGACCAGACGCTGCCGGAGCGGATCTCCTGGTGGATGGACCGGTGGTCACCGACTCACGGGAAGCCAGTGCCGGCAGCCTCTACATCGCCCGGATCGGTGAGGCCATGGACGGCCACCAGTTCGTCGCAGCAGCCCGCGCCCGAGGCGCCGTCGCCGCGCTCACCTCGCGGCCCGTCACTGACCTGCCTTGCGTCGTGGTCGAGGACGTCCAGGCGGCCTTCGTCTCGCTGGCCCGCGCTCTGGTCGAACGCAACGCCCGCACTGTTGTCATCGGCATCACTGGCTCCTCGGGCAAGACCAGCACCAAGGACCTGCTGTCGTCGGTCCTGCAACGTCACGGCGAGACGGTCGCCAACGTCGGCTCCCTGAACTCGGAGGTCGGCGTCCCGTTGACCGTCTGCCGGATCACTCCCACCACGGCGTACCTCGTGCTCGAGATGGGCTCCCGAGCGATCGGACACATCCGTTACCTCGCCCGCATAGCACCGCCACAGATCGGGGTCGTCCTCAACGTCGGCACCGCGCACATGGGTGAGTTCGGCACGCGTGAGGCCATCGGCACCGCCAAGGCCGAGCTCGTGCAGGGTTTACCGGCAACTGGATTCGCCGTCCTGAACGCGGACGACCCGATCGTGTCGGGCATGGCGAGTCAGACCCACGCACACGTCATACGCGTGGGGGAGTCGGCCCAGGCAACCGTCCGGGCCATCGACATCTCCCTCGACCCGCAGGCCCGGGCGTCCTTCACCCTCGTCACCGACGGGGGAAGCGCCCCCGTTGCCCTCGGGCTCCACGGAGAGCACCAGGTCGGCAACGCGCTCGCGGTTGCGGCCGTCGCCCTCGCCGTCGGCATGCAGCTTCAGGACGTCGCCACGGCACTGGGGGACGCGCGCCCGATGAGCCGATGGCGCATGGAGGTCCATGAGCGGGCCGATGGTGTCACGATCGTCAACGACGCCTACAACGCCAATCCGGACTCGATGCGCGTCGCGCTCAAGGCTCTGGTGACCATGGGTCGAGGCCGACGGACGTGGGCCGTCCTGGGCGAGATGCGTGAGCTGGGGCCGGAGTCCATCACGGAGCACGACGCGCTTGGCCGGCTCGCCGCGCGCCTGAACGTGTCGCGCCTGGTGGCGGTGGGCCCGGGGACGCAGCCGATCGACAGTGGCGCTCGTCACGCGGGCTCGTCGGCCGAGGAGTCGATCTGGGTCCCCGACAACGAGGCCGCCTACGAGCTGCTCCGGCAACAACTTGTCCCAGGTGACGTGGTGTTGCTCAAGTCCAGCCGTGACGCCGGTCTACGGTGGCTCGGAGATCGTCTCTTCGACAACACCGGGTCGGAGGTCTCTTCGTGAAGGCAGTGCTGCTGGCCGCAGCGGTTTCTCTCGTGGTCTCGTTGCTCGGCACCCCGTTGTTCATCAAGTTCCTGGTCCGCCGCAGGTATGGCCAGTTCATCCGCGACGACGGACCGACCTCGCACCACACCAAGCGTGGCACCCCCACGATGGGCGGTGCGGTCATCATCGGTGCCTCGCTCCTGGCCTACGGCGCGGCGCACGTGTTCACGCTGACACCGGTCACGGTCAGCGGGATCCTGGTGCTGTTCCTGATGGCCGGGCTGGGGCTCGTAGGCTTCCTCGACGACTACATCAAGATCTCCAAACAGCGCAGCCTCGGGTTGCGCAGCAAGGAGAAGCTGGCCGGGCAGACGCTGGTGGCGGTGATCTTCGCCGTCCTCGCGCTGCAGTTCCCCAACAGCCGGTTCCGCACTCCTGGGGTGCCATTCGTGTCGTTCGTCCGTGACACGAACTTCAACTTCGCCTTCTCCGGCACGTTGCTCGGACTGATCCTTTTCGTGCTCTGGGCCAACCTGATGATCGCCGGAACCAGCAACGGCGTGAACCTCACCGACGGCCTGGACGGCCTGGCCACGGGCACTGGCGTGATGGTGTTCGGCTCCTATGTCCTGATCGCGATCTGGCAGTTCAACCAGAACTGCCAGATCAACCCGGGCGTCAAGTGCTACGAGGTGCGGGACCCGCACGACCTGGCCGTGGTGGCTGCGGCTCTCATGGGTTCCTGCTTCGGCTTCCTGTGGTGGAATGCCGCTCCGGCCCAGATCTTCATGGGTGACACGGGGTCGCTTGCTCTCGGCGGTGCCTTGGCCGGTCTGGCCATCACCACCCGCACGGAGCTGCTTGTGGTGATTCTTGGCGGTCTCTTCGTCATCATCACGCTCTCGGTGATCATCCAGGTCGGTTCGTTCAAGTTGACCGGTAAACGCGTGTTCAGGATGGCCCCGCTCCAGCACCATTTCGAGCTGGTGGGATGGAACGAGGTCACCATCGTCATCCGGTTCTGGATCGTCGCCGGGTTGTTCGTCGCCCTGGGGCTGGGTCTCTTCTATGCAGAGTGGGTTGTCGGAGCAGCATGAGCAAACCTGACCCGAGCTACGAGCCCAGCCAAGGGTCGCGCAGTCTCACCCACCGCGACGCCGACTGGTCAGGGCTGCGTGTCGTGGTCGCCGGCCTCGGCATCAGCGGGTTCGCGGCTGCCGACGCGCTCTGGGAACGCGGTGCCTTCGTCACCGCCCTCAGTGCCGACGCCACCTCTGCCATCAGTGAACGCGCACGGATCCTGGAGATCCTGGACGTCGACGTTCGGCTGGGCCCCGAGCACCTGTTCGACGTGCCCGAGGGCACCGAGCTCGTCGTGACCTCACCCGGTCTACGACCAGACCATCCCCTGCTGCTGGGGGCGACCGCCCGGGGCGTCCCCGTCTGGGGCGAGGTCGAGCTCGCGTGGCGCATGCGCGCCAAGTCGGGCGCGGCGCCCTGGATCACGATCACCGGCACCAACGGCAAGACGACGACGGTCAAGATGCTTGCCTCCATCTTGCGAGCCGCCGGGCTGCGCGCGACCTGTGCAGGCAACGTGGGCACACCGTTGCTCGAAGCGGTCCTGCACCCCGAGCCGTATGACGTGCTGGCCGTTGAGCTGTCCAGCTTCCAGCTGCACTGGCAGAGGTCGGTGACGCCGGTGGCTTCGGCCTGCCTGAACCTCGCGCCGGACCACATCGACTGGCACGGGTCCCTGGAGCAGTACCGCCTGGCCAAGGCCAAGGTCTTCGAGGGCACTCAGATTGCCTGCGTCTACAACGTCCAGGACCCGGCAACCAAGCAGATGGTCATGGATGCCGACGTCGTCGAGGGCTGTCGCGCCATCGGTTTCACTCTTGGCATTCCGGCCCTGTCCATGGTGGGGATGGTCGGCGAGGTGTTGGCCGACCGGGCGTTCGTCGAGCAGCGCAAGACGTCGGCGGCGGAGCTGGCCACCCTGGCAGACCTGCGGGGACACGCCCCATCGGTGGCACCGCACTACGTGGCCAACGCCCTGGCTGCTTCGGCACTGGCACGGGCCTACGGGGTGGGTCCGCTCTCGGTGCGCGACGGGCTGCGCGCGTTCGTCCCCGACCCGCACAGGATCGCGGATGTGGCGACGGTCGACGGCGTGCGCTTCGTCGACGACTCCAAGGCCACCAACCCCCACGCTGCCGGAGCCTCGCTGGTGGCGTTCGAGCACGTCGTGTGGATCGCAGGCGGACTGCTCAAGGGTGCTGACGTCGACGCTTTGGTCGAGTCGGTTGTCGATCGCCTGCGCGGTGTGGTCCTGATTGGTGCCGACCGCCAGCAGATTGCCCGGGCGCTGGCGCGACACGCACCTGATGTCCCCGTGGTCGACCTGCCCAACACCGACACTGGTGTCATGGATCTCGTGGTGGCTCGCGCCGGCGACCTGGCTCAGCCCGGTGACGTGGTCCTGCTGGCACCTGCCGCGGCGTCCATGGACATGTTCGACAACTATGGCGCGCGTGGCGACGCATTCGCCGGGGCGGTGCACCGCTATGCGAGCCGAGACCAAGGGCCCTCGGCATCGTGACCACCACCTCGCGGCGGCCCCCTTCGTCCGCCGGGCGGTCGGGTTCGACGTCGGCACCGGCTGACTCGTCCGGCGGGCGGCGGCCTTTGCCATGGTGGCAGCGCCTTGAGTCCCCGGTCACGACCTACTACCTGCTGCTGAGCGCCACCGCGATGCTGGTCGTCATCGGACTGGTCATGGTGCTCTCCGCCTCGAGCGTGACGTCGTACAAGGACACCAACTCGTCCTACACCATCTTCCTCAACCAGCTGCAGTTCGCGGTCGTCGGCGTCATCGGCGCCTTCGTGGCCTCCCGGATCCCGCTGATCACCTGGAAGCGGTTGTCCGTGCCGCTGCTGGCGGCAGCCCTCTTCCTGCAGGCACTGGTCTTCGTGCCGGGCCTTGGCCTCTCGGTCAACGGCAACCGCAACTGGATCCACATCGCCGGTCGGCAGGTTCAGCCCTCTGAGTTCGCCAAGGTCGCGCTGGTCCTGTTCGGTGCCACCGTGTTGACCAAGAAACGGCGCAAGCTGGGCGAGCTCATGCACGTGGCGGTGCCACTGGTGTTCCCGGCCGGCGCCCTGCTGCTGCTGCTCGTTCTCGGTGGTGGCGACCTCGGCACCGGTTTGGTGTTCCTCGCCATCATCGCCGGGATGCTCTTCGCCGCCGGTGTCCCGGCGCGGATGTTCCTCATGGCCGGAGCGGCCTCGGCGTTGTTGGCCGCCGCCATGGCCCTGACCAGCGCCAACCGAATGGGCCGCATCCAGACCTGGCTGGGTGGGTGCACCGACCCCAACAAGTGCTTTCAGACGATCCATGGGCAGTACGCACTTGCCGACGGCGGCTGGTGGGGTGTGGGCCTCGGTGCCAGCCGGGAGAAGTGGTCGTGGCTGCCCGCGGCTCACAACGACTTCATCTTCGCCATCATCGGTGAGGAGCTCGGACTTCCCGGAACATTGGTGATCATCGCGCTGTTCGCCCTGGTCGGCTTCGCGTGCTACCGGCTGGTATGCCGAACGCACGACTTCTTCATCCGGGTGGCCACCGCCGGCGTGATGGTCTGGATCTTGGCTCAGGCGATGATCAACATCGGAGGGGTGATCGGTCTGCTGCCGGTGATCGGTGTTCCGCTGCCGTTGGTCTCCAGTGGTGGATCTGCACTGATGGCAACACTTTTTGGGTTGGGGATGTTGCTGTCGTTCGCCCGGAACGAGCCGGGTTGTCGCGCAGCCCTCGCCGCCCGGCCGGGCGTGGTGCGCCGCTCGCTCGCCGTCATACCAATGCGTGGCGGTCGCAGGTCATGAGTGCACTCCCTGGGCTGACCTCCGTGCTCCTGGCCGGTGGCGGTTCGGCCGGTCACGTGTCGCCGCTGCTGGCCCTCGCGGACTGCCTGCGCCGCAGGGACCCCGATATCCGCGTCACTGCGCTGGGCACACAGGGCGGTCTCGAACAGCGGCTGGTTCCGGCCCGCGGATACGACCTGAGGACCATTCCCAAGGTTGCCTTCCCGCGTCGGCCTGGAGCGGCACTCGTCCGCCTTCCGGCGGCGCTCAAGGCGGCCGTCGATGCGGCCGGTGCCGCCATCGACGAGACCAGGCCGGAGGTCGTCGTGGGTTTCGGGGGATACGTCTCGACACCGGCCTACCTAGCCGCTCGTCGACGCAAGATTCCCATCGTCGTCCACGAACAGAACGCCCGCCCGGGCCTGGCCAACCGTCTGGGTGCCCGGATGACGCCTTTCGTGGCAACGGCATTCGCGTCCACGGCCCTGCCGCACGCCAGGCGCATCGGCATGCCACTGCGCCGTGAGATCGCAATGCTGGACCGGGCGGTGAACCGCGCCGAGGGGTTGACGCACTTCGGGCTCGACGACCATCGGCCGACGCTGCTGATCACCGGAGGATCCCTGGGTGCGCAGCGGCTGAACACCGTGTTCGCATCACGTGTCGACGAGCTGCGCTCACACGGCATCCAGGTGCTGCACATCAGCGGACAGGGCAAGGAGTTCGTGCCTGGTTCGATCATGGTCGGTCCGCCGTATGTCGTTGCTGCCTATGCCGATCGGATGGACCTGGCCTACGCCGCAGCCGACCTTGTGGTGGCCCGTGCCGGCGCCAACACGGTCTGTGAACTGACGGCGGTCGGGCTGCCCGCGGTCTACGTCCCGTTGCCGATCGGCAACGGCGAGCAGCGGTTCAATGCGGGCGATGTCGTCGCCGCCGGGGGCGGCATCCTGGTCGACGACTCAGCCCTGAGCGCCGAGTGGATCGACGAGACGCTGGTGCCGTTGGCGACCGATGGGCCACGGATCCGCGAGATGGCCGCGGCCGCCGGAACCATCGGAGAGCGTGAGGCCGACGAAGCATTGGCCGATCTGGTTGCCCTTGCTGCGGACTCGCGAGGTGCCCGATGACTCCCTCGCCATCCGGCGGCACCCAGGCGCGCTCACCACACGCCCACGCAGCGAACGGTTCGAACGGGCGTTTTGACTTCACCACCGAGGTTCCGGCCGCCGGCAGTCTGGGTTCGGTCCACTTCATCGCCATCGGTGGTGCGGGGATGTCCGGGGTTGCTCGCGTGATGTTGGCCCAGGGGCTGGCTGTCAGTGGGTCCGACGCCAAGGACTCCCTCGTCCTCACGGCCTTGGCGGCCGAGGGAGCGGAGGTCTACATCGGCCACGACGCCACCCACCTCAAGGCCGCCAATACCGTCGTCATCTCCTCCGCAATCCGCGAGGACAACGTCGAACTACGAGATGCCCGCTCGCGCGGGCTCCGGGTGTTGCACCGATCGCAGGCTCTGGCCTCGGTCATGCGGGGGAGCCGACGGGTCGCCGTCGCCGGCACCAACGGCAAGACCACGACGACGTCGATGCTGACGGTCGCCCTGCAGCACTGCGGCGTTGACCCGTCGTTCGCCGTCGGAGGTGAGCTGGCCAAGCACGGCACCAACGCCCACCTCGGCACTGGCGACATCTTCGTTGCGGAAGCCGACGAGAGCGACGGCTCGTTCCTCGTCTATCGGCCCGACGTGGCTATCGTGACCAGCGTCCAGCCTGACCACCTCGACTTCTATGGCACCTTCGAGGCGGTCCAGGCCGCCTACGCCGCGTTCGCCGCGACCGTGCAGCCGGGCGGTTTGCTGGTGACCTGCGCGGACGACCAAGGATCACGGGCCCTGGCCGAAGTGGCCGGGGCGGCAGGGACGCGCGTGATCACCTATGGCCTTGCGGCGGATGCCGACGTGCGGCTCACCGCACTGGATGCCACCGGATGGCACGGGCACGGGGACCTGGTGCACGCCGGGGAGGCCCTCGGTCGCCTCGAGATCGGGATGCCGGGTCGGCACAACCTGCTCAATGCAACCGCCTCGTTCGTGGCTGCCACCGAAGGACTGGGGCAAGATCATGCCCGCGTCCTCGAGGGGCTGGCCGGCTTCACGGGCACCCGCCGCAGGTTCGAACCCAAGGGCGAGGTGGCGGGAGTGCGGGTCGTGGACGACTACGCCCACAACCCGGGCAAGGTGGCCGCCGTGGTCGAGACCGCCTCCAGCCTCGCGGCGCCCGGACGTCTGATCGTGGTCTTCCAGCCGCATCTCTACTCGCGGACCCGCGACTTCGCAGCAGAGCTGGCCATCGCGCTGTCGCCCGCGGACATCGTCATCGTCATGGACGTCTATGCCGCCCGCGAGGACCCGATGCCGGGTGTCAGCGGAGCATTGATCGCCGACCGACTCGTCCTCGAGCATGGCCGCGGCGACGATGCGGACGACACCGTTCGGTTCGTGCCGTCCTGGTCGGATGTCGCCCCCCTGGTGGCGCAGATGGCCCGGGCACGAGATCTTGTCCTGACCGTGGGGGCTGGTGACGTCACCATGATCGGCCCCGAGATCTTGCGTCTACTCGGCCAGCGACCGGGCGCGACGGACGTCACGCCGGGGCGGGAATGAAGGGGTTGAGGTCACGCACCGGCCGCGTCCTGGGTGCCCGTCGGTCTTCGGCTCGGCGGCCCTTGGGCATGGCGTCTTCACGGGCCAGGTTTGCCGTCCGCGCCGCACAGGTCCGTCGTCGTCCCTGGTTGTTGGCGGCGTGGCTGGCCGGCGCGCTCGCCATACTGGCCGGGGGAGTCTGGCTGGTGGAGCTCAGCCCCGTCCTGGCTGCTCGCTCGGTCAGGGTCGAGGGGGTGCCGACCCGGGTGGTCAACGACATCACGCGCCTGGCTGCCGTCCCCATGGGCACACCGCTGGCCCGGGTTGACACGGCCGCAATAGCCCGCAGGGTCATCGCTTCGGCGACCTTGGCCGAGGTCAGCGTGAGCCGATCCTGGCCGAGCACGATCGTGATCTCGGCTAGCCCCAGGGTGCCGGTCCTGGCCGTGAGGAACCCTCAAGGTCAAGTGCAGGTTGTGGATTCTCAGGGTGTGGCGTATGCAGCGGTGGGCTCCCCACCCAAGGGCGTTCCCCTGATCAACACGGTCGAGAACCCGCCGAGCAAGGACTCCCTGCGAGCCGGCATCGCCGTCCTGCGGGCACTCTCGTCAAGCCAGCGGGCCCGTGTCAGCAACGTCACGGTCTCGGGGGCCAACCTGGTCACACTCAGGCTGAGCGCGGTCACAGTGGTGTGGGGAGGCGCGTCAGAACCTGAGCTGAAGGTCAAGGTGATGACGGCCCTGTTGAGACAAGAGGGCGTCCACACGATCGACGTCAGCGCGCCGCGCACCCCCGTCACGAGATGAGCCGCCCGACACGCCGCGCTCAGGGTTGATCGCGTCGGCCCGAGGCAATACGGTCAGCCTCAGCAGGGTTGGGACAACTATAACCCTCTAGTTTACATCGAGATGCATTTTCGATGTAAGGACGTCGCATCACATGCCTTCAACACCCGCCAGCGACTCGCGCAGAACGTTTCAGGAGAGGCCCATCGCCGTGGCAGCACCGCAGAACTACTTGGCCGTTATCAAGGTCGTCGGCATTGGCGGAGGCGGTGTCAATGCGATCAACCGGATGATCGAGGTCGGTCTGAAGGGGGTTGAGTTCATCGCCATCAACACCGACGCCCAAGCCCTCCTGATGAGTGACGCCGACGTCAAGCTTGATGTCGGCCGCGAGCTGACCCGCGGTCTGGGCGCAGGCGCGGATCCCGAGGTTGGCAAGAAGGCCGCCGAGGACCACTCCGAGGAGATCGAAGAGGTGCTCAAGGGCGCCGACATGGTCTTCGTGACGGCTGGAGAGGGCGGTGGCACCGGCACCGGTGGCGCGCCCATCGTGGCCCAGATCGCCAAGTCGATCGGCGCGCTCACCATCGGTGTTGTCACCCGGCCCTTCACCTTCGAGGGACGTCGCCGAGCCAACCAGGCCGAGACCGGTATCGCCAGCCTGCGCGAGGAGGTCGACACCCTCATCGTGATCCCGAACGACCGGTTGCTCTCCATCAGTGACCGGGCCGTCAGCATGCTCGATGCCTTCCGGACCGCGGACCAGGTTCTGCTATCCGGCGTGCAGGGAATCACTGATCTCATCACCACCCCCGGCCTGATCAACCTCGACTTCGCCGACGTCAAGGCCGTGATGCAGGGGGCGGGCTCGGCCCTCATGGGCATCGGCTCAGCTCGTGGCGACGACCGTGCCGTACAGGCTGCAGAGCTGGCGATTTCCTCGCCGCTGCTCGAGGCCAGCATCGACGGCGCACACGGCGTGCTGCTGTCGATCCAGGGTGGTTCCGACCTCGGGCTCTTCGAGATCAACGAGGCGGCGCGTCTGGTGCAGGAGGCCGCCCACCCCGAGGCCAACATCATCTTCGGTGCCGTGATCGACGATGCCCTTGGCGATGAGGTCCGGGTAACGGTTATCGCCGCAGGCTTCGATGGTGGAGGTCCGGTTCGCCGCAATGACGACCGTGCCCTGGGACAGATCGCCGGCTCCACCGAGCGCCATGCCGCCGCAGCTGCTCAGACCCCCCAGCCTCGCGTCGACCAGCCTGAGCAGCAGGTTCAGCCGCCGGCAGACCCCGGCCCGGCGCAAGCTGGCGGTCAGCCCGCCACCGGCAGCCAGCCGTCGGCCAAGCCACCGCGCACGGTCACCTTTGACGACAACGACGACCTGGATGTGCCCGACTTCCTGAAGTGACATCTTGGCGGGGGCCCGTGGGAGCGGCCAGCTCAGACAATCCTTGAGCTCAGACGTTGCCGAGTACGGCAGCAAGGTGAGACGACTGTGGGTAAATCGAGCAACTCGCTGGCTCCTGCATACCCTTCCCACCGGTCGCCTCCGAGCGCCCGACTGCCGGCTGGATTCGAC
>Ga0209745_1000563_pt1 | contig 22695 bp, 19 predicted proteins | sample BarGraNGADG00312_FD_184495 | JGI IMG/M metagenome (GOLD analysis project Ga0209745, IMG submission 184495) | Arctic peat soil microbial communities from Barrow, Alaska - Barrow Graham LP Ref core NGADG0004-312 (SPAdes) (version 2) | ecosystem: Environmental > Terrestrial > Soil > Wetlands > Peat...
CTGGTGCGTCGACGCCGTCGTCGAGGTCCCGTATGGAAGCCACCCCGGCAACATGCCGGGCGAGTACTGGTTCGACGAGGACTTCTTCAAGATGTACCTCGAAACGGTCAAGACCCAGGAGGGCACGGACGGGTTCTACAAGGACTACGTCTTCGGCGTCCGCGACTTCGAGGAGTATCTCGAAAAGATCGGCGGCTTGAAGAAGATGCGCGAGTTGCGCGCGATAGACAAGCTCATCTACGCGAACCACTGCTAGGGGGATAGAGAAAATGACAGACTACAATCCGCTCGAGCTTCTCGTATGCATCGGCTCGAGGATGCTCGAAGACAACTCGACGGTCTTTGTCGGCACTGGCGTGCCGATGGCCGCTACCATGCTCGCGCAGAAGCTGCACTGCCCGAACGTGATCCCTATCTTCGAGGCGGGCAGCGTCGCACCACTGCTTCCGGCACTCCCGATATCGGTAGGCGACTCACGCACGTCACACCAGGCACTCATCGCCAGCACGATGAACGACGTGATGGAGACCTGCCAGCGCGGCATGGTCGACTACACGTTCCTGGGCGGCGCCCAGATCGACATGTACGGCAACCTGAACTCGACGATGATCGGCGATAATTACCAGGAGCCGAAGGTCCGGTTTCCCGGCAGCGGCGGCGCGAACGACCTCGCGAGCCTGTGCTGGAAGACCATAGTCGTAACGCCGATGGACGACCGCCGGTTCGTGGAGCAGGTGGACTTTATCACGACGCCGGGTTACCTTACTGGTAAGGGTGCGAGGGAGGCCGCGGGGCTCCCCGAAGGCACTGGACCGTTCAAGGTAATCACTAACCTTTGCATTCTCGGCTACGACGACGACACGTGCAGGATGAAGATCGAGTCGCTGCACCCGAGCGTCACCGTCGAGAAGGTCCAGGAGAACTGCGGGTTTGAGCTCCTCCAGGCCGACAACCTCGAGATCACCCCGCCTCCCACCGCCGAGGAGCTTCGCATCCTCCGGGAGGAAGTAGATCCTGATGGTTACATAATTGGAAGGTAGAGCTCGATGGAAAAAGACCCGATAGTTGAAAAAGCGCTCGAGCGCGGGCAGTCGGCGCTTTCGGAGCACGACTCCAAGCAACTGATAGCCAAGTACGGCATCCCCACGGCCCCCGAGAAGCTCACCGGCTCCGTGGACGAGGCTGTCGCCGCCTCAGGCGAGATTGGCTACCCAGTAGTCCTCAAGGCCTGCGGGCCTGAGATCTCCCACAAGACCGAGCGGGAGCTCGTGGTGGTGGGCGTCAGGAACGACGCTGAGGTCAAGGAAGCCTACGACAAGATCCTCGCCAACCTCGGCGACACTCCGCGCGAGGGGGTCCTCGTGCAGAAGATGGTCTCTGGCGAGCGAGAGCTCGTCATCGGCCTGGTGCGCGACCCTCAGTTCGGGCCCTGCGTCATGTTCGGCCTGGGAGGCATCTTCACCGAGGTCCTCAAGGACACTTCGTTCAGGGTCGCCCCTATCACAGAAGACGACGCGATGCAGATGATGGAAGACATCAAGGCGAAGGCCATCCTCGGCCCGGTGCGAGGCAAATCTCCCGCTGACAAGGCTAAGCTCGCCAAGGCGCTGGTCGGTCTCGGAAAGATCGGCCTCGACCTCGCCGCAGTCGGTGAGATCGACGTCAACCCGCTCATAATAACCGGCGACGGAGAGCCGGTAGCAGTAGACGCTCTTGTAGTCCTGACCAAGCAGTCCTGATCGTGAAAGAAGTACCTCAGACACCAACGACTTTCCGGTCGGTACGCAAGCGGAAGTCCGGCAGGGGATGGAAGATCGCGATAATCGTAGTCGCGGCGATCATCCTGCTGTGGGGCGTGAGCGAGATCACCATCCCGGCCATCGCCTCCTCGTACCTCAAGGGCCGCATCCAGAAGAAATATCCCCAGGCGCACAACGTTTCCGTCTCGGTGAAAGCGTTTCCCGCGATCCGCCTGGCGTTCAAGGACTACTCGAGCCTCAAGGTCAAGGTCAGCGACGTGGCGCTCCAGGGCATCAACTTCCAGACCATCGCGCTGGACAGCAGCAAGTGGCCCAACGGGTCCTTCGTCGCCACCGTGCAACCCGGGGAGATCATGAGGTTCTTCTCCTCGACCCACTCCTACATCCTGCAGCCTCAACTGGCGCTCAACCAGGACCTGATCCAGGTGAGCGGCAAGATGAATATCGGGTACGCGACCGTCAACGTGACGTCGACCGGCAACCTCGACCCGCGTTCGGGCAAGGAACTTTACTTTAACCCCCAGACCGTGACGGTCACGGGGGTCAGCGGGGCCGCGAAGGCGGCGGAATACGTGAAGCAGGTGATGTCCGCGAGCCCCGTCTTCGTGATCCGCGAGGACCTCCCGTTCACGGTCACCGCCGTAAGCGCATCTAACGGCTCGCTTGAGGTCAAGGGCAAGGTTGACCTCTCTAAGGCCCTGAACATGAAACTCTGATGCGGCACGGGGCCCTCGATCCGGGCATCAGTCACCAGACCAAGCCCCTCGGGCATTTTTCGACCTGAGTATTTAATTTGGTGCCTGTCACCAAATTAAGCATTGATTTCCCATATAATATGTTCCATTGACCAGTCGGCAGGAGGATGCATTGACCGACACAAAAGCCGGCAACATAGGCTCCGCGTCTCACCTCGGTGAGATGCAGGTGCCCAGGGACGCCCACTTCATATACGACTACTCGCGGCGGCGCGTGCCGCTCCCGATCGTCAACTACATGGCGATCGCCGACACGCCGCTTGATGTGCCCGGGTCGGAAAACCCGGCCAAGAAGGCGCTCGACCGCCTGCGCGACCTCATCGAGCCGGCTGTCATCGCCGAGGAGGAGCTCAACAGCGAGTACATGGAGAAGCTCATAAGGGAGAACCTCGCGAAGATCAACAGCGAGTTCTTCGAGACTCAGGTGGCCCAAGGGGGCGTCAAGCCGCAGGCCTCGGTGACGATGGTCATCGCGGACGCGCGGCGCGCTTACATAGGGCATGTGGGCACATCGAGGGTGTACCTCCTCCACACAGGAAGGCTCTACGACCTGACACCGACCGTTGCAGCCCCACTGGCTGTTACGCCGGCGGCCCCTGAGCCCCCGCAACCTCCGCAGGACAGCCTGCCTTTGTTTCCGGTGGGACTGGAGACGCCCGCGGCGGCTCCCACGCAGGCGCCACAGGCTGCGCCCGTACACGGCACATACCTGGGTCAGGCGGTTCAAGTCTCGGTCGGCTACAACGAGGTCGAGATCGTGCCGGGCGACATGATCACTCTCCTGACGGACGGCCTCTGGAGAACCGTCAGCGAAGAGGAGCTGGTCGAGAACCTCCTCTCCGCCATGAACGTCCAGCGCAGCTCGAGCCAGCTGGTCAGGCTCGCGTTCAGCCGCGACTCGTCGGACAACGCGACGATGACCGCCTGGCAGTACGTGGTCGGAGGCTCCGAAGAGGTTGTCCGCGATCCCCGGGCCGCGGTCAAGGCCGCCTCCAGGGAAAAGACGAAGACGCGGGCGGCCGAAGGCATCCTCGTCGCGCTCCTCGCTCTCGTCCTCATCGGCATATTCGCGGTGGGATTCGCGTTCGGCTGGCGTATCACTGACACTTTCCGAAAGCCGGCCAAGCAGAAGGCCCAGCAGGCGGCAGCCGCCAAGGCAAAGAAAGAAGCGCCCAAGCAGACGGCACCGTCCTCGCAGCCGCAGGGCACCACGCCGACGGGTCCCGCGGCTCAGACCGCGACGGTCAAAGGGCAGGGCGTGCGCATGCGGTCCACCGCCAACCCCACCGGCGATATCGTCGGTCTTTTGAAGGACAGCGAGACGGTCACGATCCTCGGAGCGGTCACAGGGACTGACAGCCTCGCGTGGTCAAAGGTGAGGGGCGTTGTGAGTTCCCTCGGGCAGAACACAACGGGTGAGGGTTACGTGAGAAATGATTTCCTCGTGAAGTCCGCTGCGCCAGCCACGACCGTCCCCAAGAGCACGCCGTAGGGTCCGGCGCCGCTTCTTAGATGAATATCCCCAGCACGGCCCCGACGACGAGGCCCGCGAAGAAAACTCCTAAGATTATGAGCATGGCCATGCCGAGCTTATGCTTGACCTCCGGCTCCTGCTCGAGCAAAGGCATCTGGAGTTCGAAGCCCGGCTGCTGCATCGAGTTCACGCGTGCGACTTCTGTTCCGTGCAGGAAACCCGGCTGCGTCCAGTTCTCGTTGTTTTCCATGTTCCTCTATTCCCCGCTAGTATTTGAGCTCCTCCAGGTCCTGGCTGTTAAGTCTGAGGACGAAGCTCTCGATCAGCACTCCGGCGGTCTGTACTTTCTGCGCGACGACGCTTGTATAAGCGTTATCGGTGGAGAGTGTGCCGCCCGGATTACACCATTCGACCCAGACCGACGGGATCTGGGAATTCTCGAACGGAATATTATCACTATCGTCGGCGGATTTGATATAGGTGACGGGCGTGTTCTTAACGCCCGCGAACGTCAGCAGCTTGTCCTTGAGCCGCTGGAGGCCAGTTCCCTGCGATCTCAGGGCAAGGGTGTCGCCCTGCCCTATGCAGTCCACTTCTATCATGCCCACGATGTCTTTCATCTCCAGTGAGCCCGTCAGCTCCACGTACCTGTGGGCTCCCACGAGCCGCGTGTCCATGTCGGTCGAGCCGGGACGGTTGCCCCCGAAGAAGACGAACTCCATCGTCGGCTCGATGCGCCTCGTCGCGAAATCTCGCGCGAGCTCCAGGACCGTGCCCACCCCCGTGGCATCGTCGTCTGCACCCTTGCTGTCCTGCGGGCTGTCGAAGTGTGCACCTATCACGATCGTGAAGCCCTCGCGCGTTCCACGGCGCGTGCCGACGATGTTGCGTGAGGCGAACCCGTCAGCCATCGTGAACGGTTGCTCTTCGACCGTGTAACCGTACTCCCCGAGCCTCTGGACGATGTAGTCGGCCGCGGCTGCCTCCTTGACCGACCCGGGCGGCCTCACCCCGATCTGCTCCGAGAGCGCGAACGTGTGTCCCATCGCCTGCGACACGGAGAACTGTGGAGAAGTGGCAGCCTTGGTGATGGATGTCGGCTGGCTCAGGGGGCTCGCGGTCTCAGACTTCTTCTTGCTGGCGGCGGTCTCTTTCGACGAGACCTTCTTTACCTTGGCCTTGCCGAACAGGAGGTTGGTGCCGGAGCCCGCCGCAAGCCCGACCGCGAGCACGAGAACGACAAGCAACGCCAGCCGCTTCATCTTCCTTCGCCGGGACCGTACTTTATCGAGCCGGCTTTCGCCGTTGTCTGCCACACTGATCACCCTGGGGTGGAGTTTTAGGTGAATATATCAGAAAACCACCAGATTCACCTTTTAGGTTTGACCCCAAACGTGAATGCTATCATTGATTGACGAAACAACTGAGCGAATGAGAGGAACGGAGTGTCAAGAGTCTTAATCGAGAAGTTTCCACACGCGCCGGGCGGGCATTGTGGCAGCACGGCGATGCGGGACATGCTCAAGTTCTACGGCCATGACTACTCGGAAGACATGGTCTTCGGCCTTGGGGCAGGGATAGATTTCATGTATATAAGCCATCCGGCGATCGAGCCGCCGGTCTTTATCGGAGGCCGGACACCTGACCTCGAAGAGAACCTCTGCCTGCGACTCGGGGTCGGTATGGAGCACGTCATATGCCTCGACGACGATGAGGCCTGGCGCTCGGTCAAAGGCATGCTAGACGACGGTGTGCCGGCGATGGTGCACGCCGACGTGTTCTACCTCGACTACCTCCGGGCGAAGCGCCACTTCAGCGCGCACCGTATCATCCTGGTCGGCTACGACGACGACAAAGGTGTGGCATTCGTGGCGGACAACGACCGCGAGACCATCCAGGAGTGCTCGTTCGAGAGCTTGAGGAAGGCACGCGCCTCCTCATCTCTACCACGCCCCGCCGACAATGCTTACTATCGCTTCGACGTTCCCCGGCGCCTTACGCCAGTGGAACAGGCCGTTCCTCCGGCCATCGGCGAGGCGGTGAGGCACTCCGTCGGGCTCCCCGAAGCCGAGGCGTCATTCGAGCACGCGGGCGCCAGGGTCGGGCTCGGTGAGGTCGGGCTCGGCGAGTTCGTGTCCGACATGCCCTCGTTCCCCGATTCTATGCAGGCGGAGATGCTCAGCCTTCTCTGTAAGAACATCTACGTCAGCGCCGAGAAAGGCGGCACCGGCTACGGCGGCAACTTCAGGCGGATGTACGGCAGGTTTTTAAAAGAGGCTTCCCGGATGTGCGGGTTCGGCGCGCTCGACGCGCTCGGCGACGAGTTCATCTCCGTTGGAGACCTGTGGACGCGCCTGTCCCTCACTTTCAAGGACAACTCCTCCGACGGCAGAAAGGCCGTCGTGGAGGCACATCCGATGGGGCTGGAGATTCACGAGCGCGAGGTCAGGGCTTTCGAGGCCCTGGACGCGGCTTCGAGGATGTGGCCGGCATGAGCCCAGAGCAGGGTGACCTTTTCGACCAGACTCCCGAGACGATGGCGGGGACGCCTCTGGCTGAGCGCATGCGGCCGCGCACGCTGGACGAGTTCGAGGGGCAGGACGAGATCGTCGGCGAGGGCCAGCCGCTTCGCGTAGCCATCGAAGAGGACCAGATCTCGTCCATGATCTTCTGGGGCCCGCCCGGGTCGGGCAAGACCACGCTCGCCCGCATCATCGCCAACGCGACGCAGTCGGATTTCATCAAGTTCAGCGCCGTGACCTCGGGCGTGCCCGAGCTGCGCAAGGTGATCGCGGCGGCCCGCGACAGGCGCAGGTACAACGGCCGGCGCACCATCCTCTTCGTCGACGAAATCCACCGCTTCAACAAGGCCCAGCAGGACGCTTTCCTGCCGCACGTCGAGGACGGCACTATCATCCTGATCGGCGCCACTACCGAGAACCCGTCTTTCGAGGTGATATCGCCGCTCCTTTCGCGCGTGCGCGTGTACGTGCTGAAACAGCTCGAGCCCGACTCGCTTCGTAACATCGTGGTGCGAGCGCTCGAGGACGAGGAGCTCGGACTGGGCGGGCTCGGCCTCGAGGTCGACGACGCCGCGCTGGACACGATGGTCGGCATCGCCGACGGCGACGCGCGCATCTCGCTCAACCTCCTGGAGCTCTCCTCTTTCATGGCGCGAGAGCAGACCGACGACCACGTGACGCTCGAGACCGTCCTCAAGGTCGCGCAGGAGAAGACGATCCTCTACGACAAGTCCGGGGAGGAGCACTACAACCTCATCAGCGCGCTGCACAAGTCGCTCCGCGACTCGGACCCCGACGGAGGCCTCTACTGGCTGGGGCGCATGCTCGAGTCGGGAGAGGACCCTCTCTACATCGTTCGCAGGCTGATCCGGTTCGCGTCCGAGGACGTTGGAAACGCCGACCCGCGGGCACTCCTCGTCTGCGTGGCCGCGATGCAAGCGTGCCACTTCGTGGGGATGCCCGAGTGCGACGTGGCCCTTGCCCAAGCAGTTACGTACCTGGCCGCGGCGCCCAAGAGCAACGCGCTCTACGCCGGTTACGGCGAGGTCAAGGCAGACGTCAGGAAATACGGCGCGCTCCCCGTCCCCCTTCACATCCGCAACGCTCCCACGAAGCTCATGAAAGAGATAGGATACGGCAAAGGGTACAAGTACGCCCACCGGTTTGACGACCACATAGTCGAGCAGGAACACCTCCCCGAAAGGCTAAAGGGGCGTAGGTACTACCACCCGAGCGACCAGGGGTTCGAGAAAGAGATCGGGCAAAGGCTTGCGGCGTGGCGGGCCGAGCTGGCGAAGAGACGTTCGAAGGGCGAGTCTTAGCGCCGGGGTCGACCGGCAACGAACAGTGGAGGTCTGATGGCTAACAGGCTGGCGAGACGCATCACCGAAAAAAGGAACGCGAAGTCCATCAGGCGCGCGCTGGACGCGATGAGCGTGATGTTCAAGCTGGCGTGGATCCCGGGAACGCAGTGGCACCCCTGGCTCAGGCCCGAGAAGACCGACATGCGCTGGCTCCCGATCAACACCGATATCGAGATGCCGGAAGACACCCCGATGCCACTTGCCGTCCTGGACGTGATCATTGAAAAAGCGTCTCACCGCGTCATCTTCGACTACTGCGGCTGCCGCAAGGCATACGGCTGTGAGCACTACCCGCACGAGATCGGCTGCCTGCTGATGGGCGACTCGGCGCTGGAGGGCAACCCCAACGTGAGCCACGAGGTTACCGTTGACGAGGCAAAGACGTTCGCAAGGAAAGCGGTCGACGCGGGCCTGGTGCCGATCATCGGCAAGGCGAGGATCGACAATGCGCTGTTCTCCATCAAAGACCGGCACCGCCTGGTGACCGTCTGCTTCTGCTGCGAGTGCTGCTGCATCACGCGAAACATCAGGCACCTGCCGATAGCGAAGGTCGAGCCGCTGTTCCCACCACTCGAGAGCGTTACGATCGAGGTCACGGACGAGTGCAAGGGTTGCGGCAAGTGCGCGAAGCATTGTTACATCGAGGCGATCACGATCGTCGACGAGCACGCGGTGATCTCCGAGTACTGCCGCGCCTGCGGGCGCTGCGCGACCGTATGCCCGAGCGACGCGATCCGCATCTCGCTCAACGACCCCGACTTCGTGGAGAAGACGATCGAGCGCATCGGGACGTACGTGAAGTACGACTGATCCTCAGCATCACATCTGGATAACAAAGGGCCGCGGCTGTTGAGCTACGGCCCTTCTTTTCATTCGTCAATAATGCAAAAAGGGGTTTTACCCCTTATTGCGTTTTTACCCAATTATGCGTTACTTGCCGAGGAGTGCGCGGGAGATGACGACGCGCTGGACCTGGTTGGTCCCTTCGTAGATCTGGGTGATCTTCGCGTCGCGCATCATGCGCTCCATCGGATATTCCTTCATGTAGCCGACGCCGCCCATGAGCTGCAGGCAGTCGGTGGTGACCTTCATCGCTGTATCGGTCGCGAAGCACTTGGCCATCGCGGACAGCGCGCTGAATCCGGGCTCCTCGTTCTCGACCGCGCACACCGCGCGATAGACGAGCGAGCGTGCCGCCTCGACCTGCATCGCGAGGTCGGCGACCATGAACTGGAGGCCCTGCAGCGCCGCGATCGGGCGGCCGAACTGCACGCGCTCCTTCATGTACGCGGTCGCGACGTCGAGCGCGCCCTGCGCCACGCCGAGCCCCTGCGCGCCGATCGACGAGCGGGTGCGGTCGAGCGTCATCATGGCGAGGTTGAAGCCCTTGCCCTCCTGCCAGAGCAGGTTCTCCTCGGGGACTTCCATGTCCTCGAAGATGAGCTCGGTGGTGGATGAGCCCCTGATGCCCATCTTGTCCTCGTGCTTGCCGACCGAGAAGCCGGGGAAGTCCTTCTCGACTATAAAGGCCGAGATTCCCTTGACGCCCTTGTCGGGGTCGGTCATCGCGAAGACCGAGAAGATCTCGCCCACGCCGCCGTTGGTGATGAAGCACTTCGTGCCGTTGACGATGTACTTGTCGCCCTTCTTCACCGCGCGCGACTTCATCGCCGCCGCGTCAGAACCCGCGTCGGGCTCAGTCAGTCCGAATCCCACGAGCTTATCTCCCGCCGCGAGCGGGGGCAGGTACTTCTTCTTCTGCTCGTCGTTCGCGCCGAGCTTGATCGGGGTCGAGCCGAGCTCCTGGCAACCGATGATGAGCGAGGTGTTGACACAGACCTTCGCGAGCTCCTCGATGGCCACGCAAAGGGTCAGCAGATCAGCGCCCTCTCCGCCGTACTCCTCGGCGAACGGCAGCCCCATGAAGCCGTTCTCCTTCAATTTCTCGACCATGTCCCAGGGAAACTCGCCCTTGGCGTCGATGTCTGCCGCGCGCGGCTCCACGACGTCCTTGGCGAACTGCCTTATCGACTGCTGAAACATCTTTTGTTCTTCACTCAACTGAAACATTTACGCCTCCTCTGCATTGATCTTTCCCTCAAGCCTTTTGAGCTGCTATTCCACCTTCACGACTACCGCGTCGCCCTGGCCGCCACCACCGCATATGGACGCGGCCCCATAGCCTCCGCCGCGCCTGCGCAGTTCGTTCACCATGCTCATGACGATGCGCGAGCCGCTCGCTCCGACGGGGTGGCCGAGCGCGATGGCGCCACCGTTAACGTTGATGTTCTCCGCCTTCTCCGGATCGAGGCCCAGCATCTTGGCCGAGTGCCAGCAGACGGCCGCGAAAGCCTCGTTGATCTCGAACAAGTCGCACTGGTCAGGCTCAAGGCCGATCTTCTTGAGGGCGAGCCTGGTCGAGTTTCCCGGGACCATAGCGAGGTAGCCGGGCTTATCGGCGACCATGGCGTGCGAGGCGACAGTCGCCAGGATGTCGAGCCCCAGCTCTTCCGCTTTCTTCCGCGAGGCCACCACGATGGACGACGCCCCATCGTTAATGCCCGATGCGTTTCCAGCGGTCACCGTGCCTTCTTTGCGGAAAGCAGGACGGAGCTGCGCGAGCGACTCGAGCGTCGTCTCCGGCCTGATGTGCTCATCTTGATCGAAGAGCTTGACCTCCTTCTTGACCTTGACCTCGAAGGGGACGATCTCTTCTGCGAACTTGCCGGCCTTCTGCGCCGCCGCCGCGCGCTCCTGGCTCCGGGCGGACCAGAGGTCCTGCTCCTCGCGAGTAGTGCCGAGCTCCTCGGCCACCCGGTCGGTGCCCTCCCCCATGTGCCAGTCGTTGATCGCGCACCACAGCGCGTCGTGCACCATGCCGTCGATCAGCTTGCCGTTGCCCATGCGGTAGCCGAAGCGCGCCTTGGGGACGTAGTAGCAGCCCTGGCTCATGCTCTCCATGCCGCCGGTGACGATGATGTCCGCATCGCCGCAGCGGATGGCCTGGTCTGCCATGACCAGAGCGCTGATGCTCGAGATGCATACCTTGTTGACGTTTATGACGGGCAGCTCCATCGGCATCCCCGCTTTGAGGGAAGCCTGCCTCGCGGGCATCTGGCCCACGCCGCCGGTGATGACCTCGCCCATGATGACGTAGTCGAGCATTCCGGGGTCGACGGTCGACCTCGCGACTGCCTCTTTGATGGCCGCCGCGCCGAGATCCACTGCCGGCACGTCCGCCAGGGTCCCTCCGAGCCGCCCGAAAGCCGTCCTCGCCATTCCAACGATCACTGTCTCGGTCAAATCGATCAACCTCCTTGGGTGATAAAAACAAGGGCCATGTCCCGGCAGTTGCTAGAGCCCGAGCTGCCTGGACAGCACTATTCTCTGGACCTCCGAGCTCCCTTCGCCGATCTCGAGTATCTTCGCGTCACGGAAGTACCGGCATACGGGGTAGTCCTCGATGTAGCCGTAACCTCCGTGGATCTGGACAGCGTTGCTCGCCGCGCGCATCGCGGCCTCTGACGCGAACAGCTTCGCTATTGACGCTTCCTTGGTGAACGGGCGGCCGGCATCGCTCAGCCACGCCGCCTTTCGTGTCGCGTCCCTCGCGAGCTCAACCTCCATGAGCATGTCCGCGCACATGAAGCTGATGGCCTCGAACTTGCCGATGGGCTTCCCGAACGCCTTGCGCTCCTTCGCGTACTTGACCGACTCGTCCAGGCACCCCTGGGCGAGCCCGACGGACAGTGCGGCTACGCCGATGCGTCCGCAGTCAAGGCACTTGAGGAACGCCTTGAAACCCGCGCCCCTGTCACCGAGCAGGTTCGACTCAGGGACCCTGCAGTCGGTGAACGACAGCTCGTGGGTGTCCGATGAGTGCCACCCCATCTTGCGGTAGCTCGGGGCAATGTCGAAGCCGGGCGTGCCGTTCGGCACGATGATATTGCTGATCTCTTTCTTCCCGTTCTTCTCACCTGTGACGACGGTCAGCGTCGCGATCAGTGAGATGTCCGTTCCTGAGTTCGTGATGAAGCACTTCGTGCCGTTGATGACCCACTCGCCGTTGTCGAGGACCGCCGTGGTCTTCGTGGCTCCCGCGTCCGAGCCAGCTTCCGGCTCGGTCAGGCCGAAGGCGCCAAGCCCTTTGCCCGTCGCCAGCGTCACGAGCCACTTCTGCTTCTGCTCCTCGGTCCCGAAGTAGTGGAGCGGCAGCGAGCTCAGGGATGTGTGAGCAGCCAGCGAGATGCTGAGCGAGGCCGAGACGCGCGCTATCTCCTCAACGGCTATCGTATACGTGACGAGGTCGGCGCCCGAGCCGCCGTACTCCTCCGGGATCGGGAGACCGAACAGACCCATGTCCGCCATTTTCTTCTGTATCGCGTACGGGTACTCACCCTTGATATCCAGTTCCTCCGCCACGGGCGCGATCTCGGCGTCCGCGAACTCCCGCACCATCTGTTTGAACATCTGTTGTTCTTCGGTCAGGTCAAAATCCATTCGTGTCTCCTTGGAGCATGCGGCTCGATCGAAACAAGGCGGGCACCTGCCAGCCGGAATGAAAACTATCATAGGACCGTTCAAAACTCAATCGAGGCGAACGTGTATCATGAGGCAGGTCTGCCATCAAGTCGGCGGGACTTTTTGTCCGATGTAATGACTGATTTATCTCTTGTGGAAAGAAGGAGACTGCTGTGCATTGTGTACGCTGCGGGGGCGAAGTCCCCGAAGGAAGCCAGACCTGTCCTGGTTGCGGCCTCAAGTTGAAGCCTACGCCGCCTACGCCGATCCAGCAGGTCATGCCGCCGCCTCCGGCAGGACAGGGAGCCCCGCCTCAGGACGCCGCCGGCGCACCGCCCGAGTACCATTACCAGGGAACGCCCCCGGAGCCCGTCGAGACGGCGCCTCAGTACCCACCTCAGGGTCAGTACTTGCCGCCGGGGGACGCGTCGGCTCCTCCGCCCACGGTGCCTTACATATCCCCCGGAGAGATGCCGCCTCCGGGGCAATATCCGTACGGCCCGCCTCCAGTGAATCCATACGGCCGGGCCGGAAAGGAAAAGCAACCAGGGAGTGGGGGCGACCGCAGATTAGTGATTATTCTGGTGGTAGCCCTGATCGTCATCCTCGGCGCCGTGGCGGGTCTCTACTTCGCGCTCAAGAAGACGACGCCAACCGGCCCCGAGGCTGCCGTCATCAAGCTGTTCGAGACGCTGCCTTCAGGCAATGCCGAAGCCATCAAAGGCCTTTACGCTCCGGACTCCCAGCCTACCGCCGCCCAGTTGAGCGCGCTTTCGGCGCAGATGGCGACCGCTCCGGGCGCAAAGATAGGGGGTGTCAAGGTGAAGACGCTGACGCAGACTCCCACGGATGCGACCGTCCAGATCCTTGACTACACGGTTACGGTGACCGCAGGGGGCCAGAGCATAAAGATGAACATGTCCAGTGTCTTGAGCGGGGTCAAGTTCGTCATGCAGGTGAAGAAAGTGAACGGGGAGTGGCTGCTTGTCGCTCCCAACGGCAGCGTGCCGGACGTCTAGCGCATGAGGACCGGCTCAGGGCAGGGTGAGCGGAGCGAAGCTTACCAGCATCCGCTTCTGGCCCACCGACGGGAATTCGACGGTTATCTCCCAGTCATTGTCCAGCTCCGTCAACGAGACAACTCTCCCCTGGCCCCACTTCGCGTGTACGACCGCATCACCGGGGCTCACCTCCAACATCTCCGTCGGCGGCGCCACCTTTCCGGGCTCGAACGACATGATGTCGACGAACTCGTCGGGTATCTCGCGAAGAAAGCGCGAGATGGGGTTCATTGAAATGCCCCCCCAGAGGCTGCGGGTACCGGCATGGGTCACGTACAGCCGCTCGCGCGCCCTTGTCATGCCGACGTAGCACAACCTGCGCTCTTCCTCCAGGTCGTCGAGGTCCTCCATGGACCTGATGTGAGGAAAGACGCCTTCCTCCATGCCCACCATGAAAACCGTCGGATACTCGAGCCCCTTGGCGTTGTGGAGGGTCATTAGGGACACGTATCCAGCCGTCGAGTCGATGTCGTCGGTGTCGCTCACAAGCGCGACCCTCTCGAGAAAATCCTCGAGCGTCGCGGCCCCGTACTCGGCCGCGAAGTCCGCGACCACTCCGTGGAGCTCCTTCAGGTTCTCGACGCGGCCCTCAGCCTCTATGGACTTCCGGGCCTGCAGGTCGGCCATGTAACCGGTCTTGCCCCAGACCTCCTCGAGCAGCGCGTCGAGGTCGTGCCCCGCGGCGAAGGCGGACAGTTCGTCGATCGCTCTCAGGAACGCATCGATGCTCTTGATCGCGCGCGGCGAGAGGCCCGGCACCTCGGAGGCGTCCCGCATGGCGTCCATCAGGCTCACCCCGCATCGCCGCTCGTACTCGTCCAGCGCGCCGATAGTGGTCTTGCCTATGCCGCGCGTGGGCACGTTCACTATCCGTCGCAGCGAGACCTCGTCGCGCGGGTTCGCGAGAAGCCGCAGGTAAGCGACCACGTCCTTGATCTCCTGCCGGTCGTAGAACCTGGTGCCGCCGAAGACCTTGTACGGCAGCCCCAGCCTGACCAACTGCTCCTCCAGGACTCGCGACTGAGCGTGCGTCCGGTAGAAGACGGCGGCATCGTTGTAGCTCGCGCCCCCGGCCGCGAGGCGGTCCACCTCCGCGCACACGAAGGCGGCTTCGCTGTGCTCGTCCGGCGCCATATGGTAAAAGACCTTCTCGCCGGGCGGGTTGGACGTCCACAGAGTCTTGGGCTTTCGCCCGGTGTTGTTCTGCACGACGTTCCCCGCGGCGGTCAGTATCTGGCCCGTTGAGCGGTAGTTCTGCTCGAGCTTGATGACTTTCGCGTCCGGGTAGTCGCGCTCGAACTCGAGGATGTTGCGTATGTCAGCTCCCCGCCAGGAGTAGATGCCCTGGTCGTCGTCTCCGACCACGCACAGGTTCCTGTGGACCTCGGCCAGCATTTTCACGAGGTGGTACTGCACGATGTTGGTGTCCTGATACTCGTCCACCAGCACGTGCTTGTAGCGCTCCCGGTACTTCTCGAGCACCGGAGGGTAGAGCTCGAAGAGGTTCACCATGAACAGCAGCAGGTCGTCGAAGTCGAGCGCGTCGTTGGCGCGCAGCCGCTCCTGGTAGCGCTTGTAGACCTGCCAGGCGACCTCCATGAAGAAGTCGCCCTCGACCCTGTCGCCGAACGACTCCTCGTCTATCATCTCGTTCTTTGCGCGGCTGATAACGTTCTTGAGAGCCCTGGGGTGATACGCCTTCTTATCCAGGCCAAGGTCCCCGACACACTGGCCGACGAGCCGCACGGAGTCGATCTCGTCATATATTGTGAAGTTCGAAGAGTAACCCAGCGGCGCGATCTCGCGGCGGAGGATGCGGGCGCACGATGAATGGAATGTGCCGACCATCATGTCGCGCGCCGGGACGCCAACCAGGCGCCCGACGCGCTCCTTCATCTCCCCGGCAGCCTTGTTCGTGAAAGTGAGGGCCAGGATATCCCAGGGGCTGACGCCGCCCGAGCGGATGAGGTGCGCGATGCGATATGTCAGGACGCGCGTCTTGCCGCTGCCCGCGCCCGCGATGATGAGGAGGGGGCCGCCCGTGTGTTCGACCGCTTCCCGCTGGGGCGGGTTGAGGTCGTCGAGGTAGTCGTGGCTTGTGCTGCGAGGGGTCATCAGACCGGGACTACTCCCATTCGATCGTGCTCGGTGGCTTGCTCGAGATGTCGTAAGCCACCCTGTTAACGCCTTTGACCTCGTTTATCACGCGGCTCGATATGCGCTCGAGGACCTCGTGAGGGATGCGGGCCCAGTCAGCCGTCATGGCGTCCTCCGAGGTCACCGCGCGAAGGACTATGGGGTACGCGTAGGTCCTGCCATCGCCCATGACGCCGACAGACTTGATGCAGGGCAGCACAGCGAACGACTGCCATATCTCGCGGTACAGGTTAGCCCGCTTGATCTCCTCTATGACTATCGCGTCAGCGAGTTGGAGAATCTCCACGCGCTCTTTGGTCACCTCGCCGATGATGCGCACCGCGAGCCCCGGGCCGGGGAACGGCTGGCGCCAGACAATCTCCTCGGGCAGCCCGAGCTCCTCTCCCACCGCCCGGACCTCGTCCTTGAACAGCGCGCGAAGGGGCTCGATGAGCTCGAACTTCATGTCGTCGGGAAGGCCGCCCACGTTGTGGTGCGACTTGATCCGCGCCGCGTCCTTCGTTCCGCTCTCGATGATGTCAGGGTACAGCGTGCCCTGGACCAGGAACTTCGCCCCCTCGAGCCCGGCCGCGACCTCCTCGAAGACGCGGATGAACTCGGCGCCGATGGCCTTGCGCTTGACCTCCGGGTCCTCGACCCCCTCGAGCTTCTTCAGAAACCGCTCGGTGGCATCGACGTGGATAAGCTTCATCTTGTGGTGGCGTCCGAAAGTCTCCACGACCTCCTCGGCCTCTCTCATCCTCATGAGGCCGGTGTCCACGAAGACACAGGTCAGCTGGTCGCCGACTGCTTTGTGCACAAGCACCGCAGCGACGGCCGAGTCGACCCCGCCCGACAGGCCGCAGATGATCTCTTCGTCCCCAACCCGCTCGCGGATGTCGGCGACCGAGTCCTCGATGACGGAAGACATCGTCCAGGTCGGGAGGCAGTCACAGCCGTGGTAGAGGAAGTTCTTGAGTATCTCCATGCCGGCGGGGGTGTGCACCACCTCGGGGTGGAACTGGACGCCGTAGAAACCGCGCTCCGGGTTCTCCATCGCAGCAACCGGCGACACCTTGCTATGAGCTGTCGTCTTGAAACCGGGGGGCGCCGTGGTCACCGTGTCTCCGTGGCTCATCCAGACGGTCTGCTCGAGCGGCAGGTCGTCGAGGAGCACTCCCTCGTCGGTGACGGCGATCTCGGTCTTCCCGTACTCGCGGATGCCGGTCGGCTCGACCGAGCCTCCGAGGTTCATCGCCATGAGCTGCATGCCGTAGCAGATGCCCAGCACGGGGATGCCGAGGTCGAACAGCGCGGGGTCTATCGATGGGGCGCCCTCTTCGTAGACACTCATCGGCCCGCCGGAGAGTATGAGACCGCTCGGGGCCATCTCCTTGATCTTCTCGACCGGTGTCTCGTGCGGGATTATCTCGCTGTAGACCTTGCACTCGCGGACGCGCCTGGCGATGAGCTGCGCGTACTGCGCGCCGTAATCGACCACCAGCACCGAGTAGTCATGGGGAATCGTCAAATCCGAACCTCCGCATGTTGCCTTGAGCGTGTGCTCGCCGGGATCACTTTCCCATCCCGACGTCCTGGCTCCTCTGGATGGACTTGCCCTCGGTCTGGAGCGCCGGGGCGACCATCACTTCGGCGCGCTGGAACTCCTTGAGGCTGGCGTAGCCGCAGGTCGCCATCGAGAAGCGAAGGGCACCGAAAAGGTTGAACGTGCCGTCGTTCTCGTGGGCCGGGCCCTTGAGGATCTCTTTGAGAGACGCCGCCTGGCCGACCTGGACGCGTGTACCTCTCGGCAGCTCGGGATGGAACGTCGCCATACCCCAGTGGAAGCCGCGGCCCGGCGCCTCATTGGCCCTTGCGATGGGTGCGCCCATCATGACCGCGTCGGCTCCACAGGCGATGCACTTGGCGATGTCCCCGCCAGTCCGGATTCCTCCGTCGGCGATGACGTTCACGTAGCGCCCGGTCTCCTCCATCAGCCGCGCCCTGGCGGCTGCCGCGTCCGCCAGGGCCGTTGCCTGCGGGACGCCGATGCCCAGCACTCCCCTGGTAGTACACGCGTGGCCAGGGCCGACTCCGATGAGGACTCCCACGGCGCCGGTGCGCATCAGGTGGAGCGTGGTGTGGTAAGAAGCGCATCCTCCGACCACGACCGGGACGGCGAGGTCGGAGACGAACTTGTAAAGGTCGAGAGGCTCGCGCGTCTCGCTGCGGTGCTCGGCGCTGACGACTGTACCTTGGATGACCAGGATGTCGAGCCCGGCCTCGAGCGCGTAAGGATGGAGCTCCTCCACCCGCTGTGGCGTGAGCGACGCGGCCGTCACGACTCCGGATGATTTGATCTCCTCGATGCGCTGACCGATGAGCTCGGGCTTGATCGGCTCCTGGTAGACCCGCTGGATCCCCCGGGTCGCGTCCTTCTTGGAAAGCGACGCTATCTCCTCGAGGATCGGGCCCGGGTCCTCGTAGCGGGTCTGCAGGCCCTCGAGGTTCAACACCCCCAGGCCGCCCATCTCACCTATCGCGACAGCCATCGCCGGGTCGACGACGCCGTCCATGGCTGAGGCCAGGAACGGCAGTTCGAAGCGGTAAGGGCCGAGCTGCCATGATACGTCTATGTCTTCGGGATCTCGGGTACGGCGTGACGGGACGATGGCGATGTCATCGAGGCCGTAGGCCCTCCGTCCCGATTTTCCCATGCCGATTTCGACTTCCAAAATACCTCCATTGCGGGTTCAGGGGGGCCGTGTTTTTCATATTTAATCATGTAGTCATGACAGGGTAAAGGAAGTAAGGAGAGGAAAACGGAAAGGTGTGGCGTTTCGATGATTACCCGGTGCCGTCTCGTCTCAGTTATCACAGCCGGGCACTTCAAGAAATAGACCTGACCTCAGAAATCGAAGTCGTTATAGAATATCCGTATTCTTCAAGTTTGGCGGGCGAAAGTGGTGTTTGATGGATATTGAGCAGAGCATCATCGACGAGCTCAGGTGCGGCGCACTGACGGCTGTAGACGGCCTCTGGTTCATGGCCGCCGAGAGGAAGCTCGGCTTCGAAGGAGCCCTGGAGCTCGACATCGAGGTCTGGAGGCAGTACGGCGTCATCATGCTCAAAAGGGCCTGCAGGCTTCTGGGCATCGACCTCGATCCCGACCGTCCTCCCGCGCTCGAGACGATCAATCACCTGCTCGAAGTGCTGTGCGCAATCGACGGGACTGAGTGTGCGAGCGAGGTCGAGGACCCGGACACCGCCCTCTTTACGGTCAGGCGGTGCACGTGGTGGGAGAACCTCAAGAAGGCGGGCCGGGAAAATGACGTACCCTGCGAGCTAATCGACAACAGTACGTTTGTCGCGTGGCTGGAAGCGGTCGACCCGACGTTGGAGATGCAGATAACGCGGTCACTCCCGAGGGGTGACGACTGCTGCACCTGGAAGATCAAACGCCGGGCATAGCTGCCTGCTGACCGCTTGTATTCTGGGGGAAAATGCGCCGTCTATACAGAGGCGTCCGCCAGGGCACTCGAGAACCTGCGCAACACCCATCATTTCGGCGCGGGCGCCGATCTGCTTGCAGGCTTCTTCGAGGAATTCCTAATCCGTGAGCTTGAGTTTGTCCCCGACCCGGCATCCCGTCTCGATGAATGTCTTCAATCAGGGTTCCTTCATTACTTCTTGAGGCGCGCCTGTACGAACTCCATGACCTCGGGCGGCGGGACCAGCTCGTCCCGGCGCGACAAAGCCAGCGTCTCGGTGGCGCACGAGGCGGCGCACACCCCGCAGCCTATGCAGAGGTCGGCGTTTACGACCGCGACATCGTCTTCTCCAACGATTATGGCCTGCACCGGGCACCTGTCCTCGCATGCCTCGCACCCAACGCACGCGCCCGAGTCTACCACCGCGACGTAGTTCGACCGGGAAAGGCTGTCATGGCCAAGCCTCATGGTCTTGAGGAACGCGCAGCAGCAGGGGCAGCAGGAGCAGACGGTGGTGAGGACGCCCAGCATGTTGTCGCAGATGTGCACCAGGCCTGCGTCGGTAGTGTCCTTGAGAATGCGGAGCACTTCTTCGGAATCGATCTGTCGTGCCATACCCTGCTCGACCATGTACCTGGCCATGGAGCCGAAGTGGAGGCAGTTCTCAAGCGAGTGCTCGCAACCGCCGCCCATGTAGCGCGGCATCTGGCGGCACGGGCAGTAGGCGACCGCGGCGAAAGACGCTGACTCGACCTTCTCCTTCAGCGCGTCGTAGGGCAGCACCTCGGACTCGCTCTCGAGCGAATCAGCTATGGGAATGACGCGGACCAGCGGCGTGCCGCGCTCGAGCTCCTCTCCGAACTTCTCCTCGAAGTACCGCTGCCACAGTGGCGACAGCGCCCGCGCCATCTCGGTGTCCTTCCCCGACCAGAACGGCGTCTCGGAAAAGCCGACGACGCTGGGCAGCAGCCTGTATACACGCTCCCTTCCGGGCTTCTGCTCGGTGAACACGGTGCCCCTGCGGGCCATCGCGGGAAGCAGCTCGGCGAGATTGTCGGCCTTGGTAGGGATCGCCTCCTGCCACTCTTCCAGGGTCTTCGGCTCGAACGTCAGCGCCAGCCCGACCTCTGCTTCCTGTCCCGGAAACAGGATCTCAACGATCTTCACAAATGTCGGGTTGAGAGGGGCGCCGACGATGTTCTCGTCGAGGTGTCTGGCCAGCTCGTCGTAGATCGTGTCAGGCATGTCGGACCTCCGAGAATGGGGTAACAAGGCGGTCCCAGTATATCAAAGCGTTCAGGGAGGGATTCACCAGCTAAAGCCCGGAGTCGGAAACAAGTGGACACAACGGTGGAAAGTGAGCGACCCCGATCAGTGGAGGACGGCGCGTTCGCGCAACTCGAGGGCAGGCGTCTTGCGGAAGATGCGTGATTTGAGGTCGATCGGGGTGAAGAGCCTGCTCCTTGTGAGCAGCATCTCGGCCTTCCCGAGGAACAGGACGCCGGTGTCGTTGAGTCCCAGGTGAAAGAGGTCAAGCGCCCTCGACTGGGACTCGGTGCTGAAGTACATAAGAGTATTGCGGCAGACCAGAAGATCGACCCGGCTGACCGGCGGGTCCTTCAGGAGGTTGTGGCCCTCGAAGATGATGCATCGTCGCAGGTCGGGTCTGAAGACATGGGAGCCGTCTTGCCGGGCCTCGAAGTACATCTCGCGGCACTCGCTGCTCACGCCTTCCATGTCCTCTTCCGGATAGCGCGCGCGCCGTGCTACTGACAGCGCCTCCTCGTCCACGTCGGTGCCGTAGATCCTTACCCTGTCGAGGAACTCGTCGGTACCGACCGTGTCTGCAAGCAACATGGCGAGGCTGTAGACCTCCTCTCCTGAGGCGCAGCCTGCGCTCCACGCCCTGATGAGAGCACCGTCGGGCTTCGTAGCCAGGAGGTCCTCGCGGGCCACGACCCCGAGCTTCTTCCAGGCATCAGGGTCCCTGAAGAACGACGTGACATTGACTGGAAGAGCGTTGAGCAGGTGTGTGAACTCATCAGGATCAGCCTCGAGGTAGTCCATGTATGGCGCATATTCGCTGAAGCCTCTGCTGTTCATTCGGTCGTCTACCCGGCGCCTGAGGCTTCCGCGCTTATAGATGGTGAAATCAAAGCCGCGGCTCTCGCGGAGGTACTGGAGGAGAGCTCCGAAACTCTTGTTCCGAGCTTCTTCGCCCTCCTTATGCTTGCCCTTCGCCTCCAGCTCCTCCACTATACATCTCCCGATGTCCACGAGCGTATAGTCTCGTTCTGCTCGAGAGGCGGCGCTCCTGCCGGACCTGCGGACGATACGGCAGTGATATGAAAAGCGCCCGCACGAGGCGGGCGCTTTGTCGTATCGTTTTATTTCTGTCTTACATCATTCCGGGAGGCATTCCTCCGCCCATGCCCGGCATCCCCATGCCGCCGCCGCCCTCTTCGGGCTTGTCGGCGATGAGCGCCTCGGTGGTGAGCAGAAGGGCCGCTATGCTCGCCGCGTTCTGCAGCGCGCTGCGGGTGACCTTCGCCGGATCGATGATGCCGGCCTCGAGCATGTCCACGTACTCGCCGGTGAGGGCGTTAAGGCCCATGCCGTCCTTGAGTTCCTTGACCTTCTCGACCACGACAGAGCCCTCGAGCCCCGCGTTCGTGGCGATCTGGCGGAGCGGCTCGAACAGGGACTTCTTGACTATCTCATAGCCGGTCTTCTCGTCGTCGCCCAGCTTCTGCGGGGCCTTGATAGCCGCCGCGACGTTGATGAGGATGACGCCGCCGCCGGAGACTATGCCTTCCTCGACCGCTGCCTTGGTGGCTGAGAGAGCGTCCTCTATACGGTGCTTCTTCTCCTTGAGCTCGACCTCGGTCGCAGCGCCCACCTTGATGACGGCCACGCCGCCGGAGAGCTTCGCGAGCCTCTCCTGCAGCTTCTCGCGGTCGAAGTCGGAGTCGCTCTTGTCGATCTCGGCGCGGATCTGAGCGATCCTGCCCTCGACGTCCTTGGAGTCGCCCTTGCCCTCGACGACGATGGTGTCTTCCTTGCTGACCTTGATCTGGCGGGCATTGCCCAGCATGTCGAGAGTCACGTTCTCGAGCTTCATGCCGAGCTCCTCGGAGACCATCTGTCCTCCGGTCACGATCGCTATATCCTGCATCATGGCCTTGCGGCGGTCGCCGAAGCCCGGGGCCTTGACCGCGACGCTCGTGAACGTCCCGCGGATCTTGTTGACTATCAGTGTCGCGAGAGCCTCGCCCTCAACGTCCTCGGAGATGATGAGCAGCGGGCGTCCGGCCTGCATTACCTTCTCCAGAACGGGAAGGAGGTCGGCGACTGCCGATATCTTCTGGTTCGCTATGAGGATGTACGGGTTGTCGAGAACAGCTTCCATGCGCTCGGTGTCGGTCACCATGTACATGGACAGGTAGCCCTTGTCGAACTGCAGGCCCTCGACCACGTCGAACTCCATGCCGAAGGTCTGTGACTCCTCGACGGTGATGACGCCGTCCTTGCCGACCTTGTCCATCGCGTCGGCGATGATGCGGCCGACCTCGTCGTCATCGGCTGAGATCGCAGCTACACGGGCGATCTCT
>Ga0209745_1000568_pt1 | contig 22577 bp, 18 predicted proteins | sample BarGraNGADG00312_FD_184495 | JGI IMG/M metagenome (GOLD analysis project Ga0209745, IMG submission 184495) | Arctic peat soil microbial communities from Barrow, Alaska - Barrow Graham LP Ref core NGADG0004-312 (SPAdes) (version 2) | ecosystem: Environmental > Terrestrial > Soil > Wetlands > Peat...
CCCCCGCCACAACCGGTCAGAGCCAGAGCGCCCGCGGCCGCAAGCACAACGGCGGCCTTTGCGAACTTCTTCATCCCTACTCCTTCTTGTTCCGGCAGCCGCCTTGGCTGTCCCGGATCGGCCCGGCCACCCCTGCGTGGCCGGGAAATACCTGTGATGCCCTCAGCGGAGTTCGCCGGGGTTTGCCGCCTGATCCTCGAGCAGGCTGCTCTCGGTCGGCGTTATGGACGTCACGGCTTTGCCCCTTGTGAGGAGGCCGGTGATCGACGCACGCCCTTGGGCCTTCTGCCACACGTCGACGGCCACAGCGACCAGCAGCACGGCACCCTTGATCATCTGGGTGACGTCGGAGCCGGCGCTCATCAACTGCAGGCCGTTGTTCAGCACGGCCATCACGAGGCCACCGATGATCGACCCGATCACGGTGCCGACACCGCCGGAAACCGCTGCGCCGCCGATGAAGACAGCCGCAATCGCGTCGAGCTCCCAGCCAACGCCGTCGAAGGGGCCCGAAGCGGTCGAGCGCCCGACGAACATGATGCCGGCGAACGCGGACAGCACCGCCATGTTCAGCATGACAAGGAAGTAGATCTTGCGGGTGTTGACTCCGGAGAGCTCCGCGGCCAGCCGGTTGCCGCCCACGGCGTAGATGTGACGACCGGTCACCGTACGGCCGGTGACAAAGCTGTAGATGATCACCAGGACGACAAGGATGAGTCCGGGCACGGGGAAGGACGAGCCGGGACGTCCCGTCCCGAACATCCAGGTGAGCCAGCCGATGACAACGACCAGGAGCGCGATACGCACCATGGTGACCCAGAACGGCGGAACCTCAGCCTTGATCTTCACCAGTGCGCGCCGCTGTTGCAGCTGCATCCAGACCAGCACGGCGATCGCGATCAGCCCCAGCAGCAGCGTGGAGTTGTTCATGCCGGTGTTCGGGCCCCACTCGGGCAGGTAGCCGGCGCCGAGGTACTGGAACTCCTTGGGCACCGGTACCGTCAGCGACTTGCCGACGAACTGGTTCGCGCCACGGAAGAACATGTAACCGGCGAGGGTGACGATGAAGCCGGGGATGCCAACGTAGGCGACCCAGAATCCCTGGATGGCACCACAGATGGCGCCGATCACAAGTCCCAGCAGGATGCCCGCCCAGACCGGAAAGCCGAAGCCGCCGTCGGCCGGCGACCGCATGGCGATGGCCACGACGATGCCGACGAAGGCCGCCACCGAGCCGACAGACAGGTCGATGTGACCGATCACGATCACCATCACCATGCCGATGGCCAGCACCAGCACGTAGCTGTTGCCGTTCAGAAGGTTCATCAGGTTGGTCGGCGTGATCACCAGCCCGCCGGTCATCAGGTGGAAGAAGATCGCCAGCCCGACCAGCACGAACAGCATGCCGAACTGGCGCAGGCTGCCACCGAACAGATTCTTCAGAGCTTCCATGTCTATCTCCCTCGCCTGCTCAGGCCGCGTTCTTGGTAGTGGTCGGGATCAGCGTCATCAGGCGCATCAGGTCTTCCTGGGTGGCCTCGGCCACGTCCAGGCAACCGGTGATGGCGCCGCTGCTGACCGTGTAGATGCGGTCGCAGGTGCCCAGTAGCTCAGGCAACTCCGAAGAGATCATCATGATCGCCTTGCCCTGGTCGGCAAGGGCGTTCATGATCCCGTACATCTCGTACTTGGCCCCCACGTCGATGCCCCGGGTGGGCTCGTCGAGGATGAGCACCTCGGGCTCGGTGAACAGCCACTTGGCCACGACCACCTTCTGCTGGTTGCCGCCCGACAGCTTGATCACCCCCTCGTTGACGCTCGGCGTCTTGATCCGCAGCTCCCTGCGGTACTTCTCTGCGGCGCTGAACTCGGCGTTGCGGTCGACCACGCCGTTCGGCGAGATCTGGTGCAACTCCGCGGCAACGACGGTGGTGCGGATGTCGTCCAGCAGGTTCAGGCCGAGCACCTTGCGGTCCTCTGTGACGTAGGCGATGCCCAGCTCGATGGCCTGCTCCACGTTCTTCGGGGCGATCTCCTTGCCGTCGAGGAAGATCTGACCCTTGAGGTAGGTGCCGTAGGACTTGCCGAACAGCGACCGGGCCAGCTCGGTGCGACCCGCACCCATCAGGCCGGCGAACCCGACGATCTCGCCACGGCGGATGGTGAAGTTCGAGCCCTTGCACACCAGCCGGTCGGTGATCTCGGGGTGGCGGACGGTCCAGTCCTTCACCTCGAACATCACCTCGCCGATCGTCGGGGTGTGATCGGGATAGCGCGAGGTCAGCTCCCGGCCGACCATGCCCCGGATCAGGCGGTCCTCATCAACGCGCTCACCCTCGGGCACCTCGATGGTTTCGACGCTCTTGCCGTCGCGGATGATCGTGATCGAGTCCGCGATCGCGGCGATCTCGTTGAGCTTGTGGCTGATCATGATGCAGGTCATGCCGTGGCTCTTGAACTCACGGATCAAGTCGAGCAGGTGCGTGGAGTCGGTCTCGTTCAGCGCTGCGGTCGGCTCATCCAGGATCAGGAGCTTGACATCCTTGCTGATCGCCTTCGCAATCTCGACCAGTTGCTGCTTGCCAACGCCGATCGTCTTGACCACGGTGTCCGGCTCATCCTGCAGGCCGACGCGGGCCATCAGCCCCTTCGCCCTCTGACGGGTCGCCGTCCAGTCGACGCCGAACCGGCCGCGCACCTCGTTCCCGAGGAAGATGTTCTCCATGATCGACAGCTCGGGGATCAGCGCGAGCTCCTGATGGATGATCACGATGCCGGCGTGCTCGCTGTTACGGATGTTGGCGAAGGTGGCCAACGCGCCGTTGTAGAAGATCTCGCCGGTGTAGGTGCCGTGTGGGTGGACGCCGGAGAGCACCTTCATCAGGGTCGACTTGCCGGCGCCGTTCTCGCCGCAGATCGCGTGGATCTCACCACGGCGGACACGGAGCGAGACGCCATCGAGCGCCTTCACTCCCGGGAACTCCTTGGAGATGTCCCGCATCTCGAGGATCAGGTCGGACTCGCCGGGCAAACGGGCCTCCTCCGAATCTGCGGTGGCTGCGCTGCCACCGGACGACGTCGTTGCGCAGGCACGTTTCACCGACAAGGGAATTGAACCGGCCTGAACTGCAGGATATGGAGGCCCTTTAGGACTGTCAACGTCCGTTTCCCGTCGTTATCGAATCGTTTTACTTCCTTCATCGCGCAAATAACCGCGTGTGAACGATTGAATCGTGCAACGAGGACACCTATGCTCCTACCCATGTCGCCGTCGACGGCGCGCCCATCCCTGCGGGATCGGACACGGGAAGAGGTGTTCGCCCTCATCCGGGACTCGCGCGACCTCACCCGCTCTTCGCTGGTCGAACTGACCGGCCTGCCCAGCAGCACGGTCAGCCACGCCGTCACCCGGCTCCTGGCCGAGGGGCGGGTGACCGAGTCCACCGCGCCGGGGAAGGGACCGGGGTCGGGCAGCGGCCGTCCGGGGCTGATCCTGAACGCCGTCGCCAGCGCCACCCGCACCGGCGCCATCGACTTCGGGCACCGTCACCTCAAGGTCGGGCTTGGCGACGACAGGGGCAACGTCGTGGACGAGGAGACCGTCGCCCTGAACGTCGACCGCTCACCGGTGACGGGCCTGGACGAGGCGGCGCGCCTGTTGCGTGCCCTGTGCGAACGCAACCATGTGGCCTCACTCGCCTGCGTCGTCGGCGGGGTCCCGGGCCCGATCGAGGCGAAGACAGGCCTGGTCTGCTCCACAACGACCCTTTCCAACTGGGCCGGCATGTTCCCGGCACGAGAGCTGGAGGATCGCCTCGGCGTGCCCGCCCTCGTGGTGAACGACGCCAGCGTAGGTGCGGTCGGCGAGCTCTACCACGGCGCGGGCAGGGGCCACCGCGACTTCCTCTACATCAAGGCGTCCCACGGCATCGGCGCCGGCCTCGTCGTCAACGGCCAGCCCTACCAGGGCGGGTCGGGGTTCGCCGGCGAGATCGGCCACATCATCATCTCCGGGCGCCCCGAGCTGTGCCGGTGTGGCAACCGCGGCTGCCTGGAAGCTGTGGTCTCCGTGCCGTCGGTGCGCGAGCAGCTCAGCCACACCCACCCGCACCTCGACCCGGACAGCATCGAGCTGGCCAGCCTCGACGACCCGATCTCCGCACGCATCCTCAACGAGGCGGGCCGCTCGTTGGGCGCGGTGCTCGCCGGGTTGTGCGACCTGGTCAACCCGACGCTGCTGGTGATCGGCGGCGAGCTGGGCTCCTCGGGCAAGTCGCTGATCGACGGCGTGCGGGCGTCGGTGAACCGTTTCGCGCAGCCGGCAACGTCCGCGGCGATCACCGTGCTGCCGGCCGGGCTCGGACGGCGGGCCGAACTGATGGGCGCCGCGCAGATGGCCGGAGCGCTGGTCCACCGCTGACGCTTGGTGGGTCTTCGGAGCCGAACCTCAGCGGACAGCTAGCCCGCGGCGCTGCCGGATACGGGTGGCGACAGCGCTGAAGCCGGCATCAGCCAGCATGCCGACGACAAGGATCACCAGCATGTAGGCCAGCAGGCCTGCCGCGTCCCCGAACTCCTGGGCGAAGGCCAGCCGGTTGCCCAGCGCGACGGCGCCCGGGATGACCACCAGCAACTCCCCTGCCATGAGGGAACGCCAGGCGAACGCCCAGCCCTGGTTGAGCCCACCGAGGTAGGACGGCAGCGCTGCCGGAATGACGATGTAGCGGTACAGCCGCCAGCCCTCCGCACCCAACACCCGGCCGAGCCGGAAGTAGGCGGGCGCCACCTGGTCGACGCCGCTGAGCACGCCGTTCGCAACGCTGGGTGCTGCCCCGAGCACGACGACGAACATGATGGCCGACTCCCCCAGTCCGAGCAGTAGGATGGCCAGCGGGAACCACACCACGCTCGGCATGGTCTGCAGTCCGGTCACCAGCGAGCCGATCGCAGCCCGCAGCGTCCGGGAGCGTGCGGCGGCCAGGCCGATCGCCGTCCCGGTGAGCACGGCAAGGCCGAAGCCGGCGACGGCACGCACGAGCGTGCGTCCGAGTGCCCGCCAGAACTCCGGTTGGGCGACGATGTGGCCCAGCTCCGCGAACACCGTCATCGGTCCGGGCAGCAGGTAGTCGGGACGCCAGCCGCTCCACACCACGATCTGCCAGATGGCGAGGACGATCACCACGGCCAGCAGGATCGGTATCGGGCCGCGCGCCCACGCCGAACCGCGGGACGGACGGGCGGGCGCTTCTGCCACCTCGTCGGCGGCGGGCATCTCAGATAGTGAAGTAGTCGGCGTCGTCATGAACCGCCACCTCCTCCTTCAGTCGACGGGTGAGGTCCGCGGCCATCTCGACCAGGAGGTTCGAGTCCAGCCGGCGGGGACGTGGCAGCGTGTTGGGCTGGGCGTGGATCACCCGGCCCGGGCGGGAGCCCATCAGGATCGAGCGATCGGCGAGCCGCACCGCCTCGCGCACGTTGTGGGTGACGAATACGACGGTGAACCCCGCCTCCTGCCACACCGATTCGATCAGGTCGTGCATCTGGTCACGGGTCATGGCATCCAGCGCGCCGAGCGGCTCGTCCATCAGCACGATCGCCGACTCCTGGGCCAGCACCCGGGCAAGGGCGACCCGCTGCCGCATTCCGCCGGAGAGCTCATGGGGCCGCTGGTCGACATGGCGCCCGAGGCGCACCTTGGCCAGGAGTTCGCGGGCTCGCTGCCGGCGTTCGTCCTTGCCGACCCCGCGCAGCCGCAGCGCCAGCTCGACGTTCTGGGCTGCGGTGAGCCAGGGCAGCAGGGTGCTCTCCTGGAACATCAGGGCCACCCCGCCGTTGGCCGTGACGGTGCCGGACGTGGGCTGCTCGAGCCCTGCGGCCAGGGAAAGCATGGTCGACTTGCCACACCCGGAGCCGCCGACGACGGCCACGAACTCCCCCGGGGCGATGTCGAGGTCGACCCCCTCGAGGGCGACGACCTGGGCGTCCCCGCGGCCGAAGACCTTGCTGACGCCGGACAGGCGCAGCCGTCCCCTTTCCGAAACGGCCGCGCCAGAGGCTGTCGATGCAGCGGCGGTCACGTGGTGACCTTCTGCTGGCCACGCGCGGCCAGCGCTTCATTGAGGGCCGTGACGTCCCACAGCTTCGCGAAGCCATCGCCGGGCTTGTCCGGCAGCAGCCCGACGGCCGCGGCGTGGTCGGCCGACGTCTTCAGCGTGGAGGCCAACGGGTCGTCCGTGAACCCCAGGTTCGCCCACGAGGCCTTGAGCACGTCGGCAGGGAGTTCCTGCTCGGTGATCTTCTCGATCTGCGCTGCGACCGCCGTCTGGGCGGCTGCGGGGTTGGTCTTGATCTCATCCAGCGCATCGAGGTGGGCCTCGATGAACGCGCGGACGGCGTCGGGGTGCTGCTGGACGAAGGCCGTGCGGGCGATCACATTGGTGGTGACGAACTTGCCGCCAGGCCACAGCGTCCTCTCGTCCACGAGAACCTTGCCGCCAGCCTTCACCAGGCGCGTAGCGAACGGCTCGGGCACCCATGCGCCGTCGATGGACCCGGCGGCGAACGCCTGGACGGCGGCCGAGTTCTGCTGCGGCAGGATCGAGACGTCGCCGCCGCCGTCCTGCGTCGCATTCAGCCCGTTCTGCTTGAGCCAGTAGCGCAGAGCGATGTCCTGGGTGTTGCCCAGCTGCGGGGTGGCGAGCTTCTTGCCGCGCAGTTGCTCGACCCCCGTGATGCCGGGCTTGACCACCAGCGACGCCCCCCCGGAGGTCGAGCCGGCGATGACCCTGATGCCGTCGGAGTGTGACTGGATGTAGGCGGTCACCGTCGGGTTGGGCCCGATGTAGCTGATGTCGAGCGAGCCGCTGAGGACGGCCTGGATGACGTCCGGGCCGGCGTTGAACGACTTGGTGTTCACCTTGATGTTCAGCTTGCCGAAGCGCTCGGTGAACTTGCCCTCGGCGTCGGCGACGAGGCCGGGCGCGTGGGTGAGGTTCGGGAAGTAGCCGATGTTCACCTGGTCGAGGGCAGGCGGGCCTGAGGCGGAGGCGGCAGCGCAGCCGGGTAGCAGCAGCGCGACGAGCGTTGCGGCGATGGCGGTGGTGGTGCCGATTCGGTGTTGCTTTCTGGACATCTGGTCTCCTGACGATCTGCTGGGTGCCGCGCGCACAGGGAACCGGACAGGAGGCCGGGCCTGAACGGCCCGGCGGTGGTGGTTGCGGGCTCGATCAGCTCCGGCAACACATCTGGACATGCACGTCAGCGAGCGCGCCGAAAACGGCTGCGACCCTGCTGTGGCGTCCGGACATGGGCGAGAACCTAGCACGACTTGGGAGCCGAACAAACTCACCAACAGCGTTTCTGGACGCCTCGGGTGCGGACCGGTTTCGCGGCACTGCGATCGTGAACGGTGACAAGAACCGTAGTCAGGCCGTGTTGCAAGGAGGGCGAGGAAGCCAAGAGGAAAGGCTCCGACGCCCGGCAATTCAACGAGCGTTGCGGAGCCGCCTTCGGGAATCGAACCCGAGACCTACGCTTTACGAGAGCGTCGCTCTACCGACTGAGCTAAGGCGGCGCGGCCGGTCCATCGGCCGAGGCACAACTATAGGGGCAAGTGGCCTTTGGTACTGATTCGGGGCCCTTCGTGACGCCGTCCTCGTTCCTCGGACGGCTCCTCAGGGACCGTCTCCCGCGGTCCTCGTTCCTCGGACGGCTCCTCAGGGACCGTCTCCCGCGGTCCTCGTTCCTCGGACGGCTCCTCAGGGACCGTGACGGTGCTCAGCTGCAGCGCACGCCGTCGGTGGGCACTGTGCCGTGGACGAGGTAGGCAACAACGATCCGGTCAACGCAGGCTGACTTGCCGCCGTAGGTGCCGTGACCCTCGCCCTGATAGGTCACCAGCACGCCGGACGCGAGTTGCTTGGCCATGGCAACGGCCTGCGGGTAAGGGGTCGCGTTGTCGCCGGTGCCACCGATGACCAGCAGCGGCTTCGCGCCGGTGCCCCTGATCTCCAGCTGGCGAGCAGGACGCACCGGCCACAGCGCGCAGCCGTACTGCGGGCCGAAATACTTGCCGTAGATCGGGGCCTTGCCTGCGTCCTCCTTCCAGACGCGGTCGGCGTCGATCACGCCCAACTCCCGATCGGTGTCGAGGCAGCTGATGGCCTGCAGGGCGTAGAACATCGAGCCGTAGTGTCCCCGGTCGTCACGGTCGAGGAGGAAGTCTGAGGCCCGCAGCAGGATCGCACCGTTGCCGTCGATTCCGCTGGCCAGGGCCCTGACGAGGGTCGGCCACGCCTGCTTGCCTCCGTACAGCAGCGCTGCCGAGCCCTCCACGCCGAGGCTCTGGGTCAACGTCCGCCGTCCGCTGTGGAGGGGGCGGCTGTCGAGGCGGTTGAACAGGCCGGTGATCGTGTCGAGGACCTCCTGCTTCGACGCACCGAGCTGACAGCTCTGGGAGGCACACCAGGCGGCGAAGTTTCCGAGCGCAAGGTCGAACCCCATTGCCTGGATGACGTCGTTGTTGTCGGTGATGTTCACGGCTGCGTCGAGCACGAGGCGCCCCGTGTTCGCCGGATACAGCTCGGTGTACGTCGCCCCGATCTGGGTGCCGTAGGAGTATCCGAGGTAGTGCAGTTCCGAGTCACCCACCAACTGGCGGAGCAAGTCGAGGTCGCGTGCGGTCTCGACGGTGGAGATGTGCTCCAGCAATGACCCGCTGTTCTCCCAACAGGACGTGGCCAGGTCGTAGGCTCCCTCGATCAGGGCGCTGCGCTCGGCGTCCGTGTCGGGCGAGACGTCGAGGTTGTTGTACGCCTCGGCCTGCGCGTCGCCGTAGCACTTCACCGGGGTCGAGTCACCCACCCCGCGCGGATCCCAACCCACGATGTCGTACTGCTCGAGGCCCTTGTTGTCGAAGGTCGCCACCTCGTCCTTGCCGGACGCTCCGGGACCGCCCGGGTTGATGAACAGGGTGCCGAGCCTCGGGGTCTGGGTCGCGGCCTTCCGGCGCACCGAGAGGGTCACCGCCTTCCGGGAGGGGTCGGCGTAGTCCAGCGGCGCGAGGACCGAAGCGCATTGCGTGCCGTCCCCGCAGCTCGACCAGGTGAGTTTCTGCCCGGCGTAGGCGGTCAGGTCGTCGCCGGGCAAACCGGCGACGAGGCCCGCGACGGTCGGGGTGACCTCGGGCAGAACAGGTCGGTCGACGCCGACGCCGGGAACAGCAGAAAGGTGGATCCGCGCGGCCGGCTGCCCCGTGGGCCCTGGTGTCGGCGCGTCACAGCCGGTCAACACCAGTGCAGCAGCCAGCAGCAGGGCGCTCAGGCGGAAGGCGGACGGCACCCGCCCAGCGTAGCCACCCCAACGCGGGCGCTTCGTTCGTGCCTCACGAAGCTCCTCAGGGACCGTGGGGGCTCGGGATCAGGCGTCCCGGGAGGCCGACGGCGCGCACAGCCGCCCCAGCGGGCAGGTGAAGCGCTCGGTCGCGACCTGCACGACCACGGCATCCAGGGGGACGCTGTGGCCGACGACTGTCCCGGTGCCGTCGGGGGTTCCCACCACCACGCCAACCCGCGGCGCCGCGGCGTGGAAGTCGGTGTAGCTCTGCTGCTCGTAGGCAAGGCAGCACATCAACCGTCCGCATGCGCCCAGCATCTGGCTGGGGTTGATCGAGAGGTCCTGGTTTCGCGCCATCCGCAGCGACAGCGGAGTGCGCTGCGGACCCATGGCCGAACAGCAGAGCTCGCGTCCACAGGCCCCGCAGCCGCCAATGATCGCTGCAGCGTCCCTCGCGCCGATCTGGCGGAGGTCGATGCGGGACTGCAGGGCTCGGGCCAGGTCGATCAGCAGGGCGCGGAAGTCCACCCGGCCCGGGGCGACGAAGTAGATCACCGCCTGCTGGTCGAAATCGTCGCTCTGATCGACGAAGTCCACGCCGACGACCCGCATCGCCAGTTCATGCCGGGCGATCAGGGTGCGCGCCACACCGGCGATCTCCACCCTGCGGATTCGGTTGGCGGTGTCCCTGGCCTCGTCGGCGGTGTCGGCCGGCCCCAGGCAGGCCGCCAGGTCCTGCGACCAGTCGAGCTCGGTCGGGCCCCACACGCAGTGCGCCAATTCCGCACCGTCCCCGGTGGGCACGAGTACGGCCTGGCCGAAGCCGAGCTCGAGGTCGCCGGCGTCGAAGTAGTAGAGGCGACCGAGCGGCTCGAAAGCTACAGCGATCACCTTGGTCATGACCGAACCTTATGCCCTTGCCACCACGGTTTCGGGCGAATCCAACAACCCGGCTAGGTAAAGCTTCCTTGACATGAGCACTCGCATCATGCACGCTGGAGCCATGACAAGGAGACTTGACACTGCACGAGGAGACCGTGAGCGTACGGCCGCCTACAACCGCGACTTCTGGCCCGGGATGGTCGGCTACGGCGTGGTCCTCGCCGGCGTCCTTGCCTGGGGTGGGCTCGACGGCACGAGCCCGTGGCGCTTCCTCTGGGTCGCGCTGCCGGTACTTCCGGCCCTGTGGGTACTGCGCGCGGTGGTGCGCCATCTCGGACAGATCGACGACTACCAGCGCCAGCTCGTCTTCCGCGGCCTCTCGGTCGGCTTCGGCGCAGCCATGATCGTCAGCCTCACCGCCGGTTTCGCCATGATCGCCGGCTTCACCTGGATCGGTCTCCCCTGGGTCATCTACGGCGCAGGCATGATCGGTTGGGCCGTTGGCCAGGGCATCGCCAGCCGCCGATGAACAACCGTGTACGGGAACTCCGTGAAGCACGACGGCTCACTCAGGCAGCACTGGCAGACCTGCTCGGCATCTCCCGACAGTCCGTGAACGCCATCGAGACCGGGAAGTACGACCCCAGCCTCCCGATCGCCTTCGCACTCGCCAGGGTGTTCGACACCCGGATCGAGCAGCTGTTCGACCCGGGCGTGTGAACCGACTCGAGTTCTATGACGTGGCGGAGGCCCGTTCGGCCTTGTTGCGCGCACGACCGGCGCGGACGCTCCTGTCGAGGCTCCAGCCTCCGGCGCCGATGCAGAGCAGCAGGATGCCGACGGCAGTGAGCAGCAGCTCGTAGTCGCCGAGGAAGCCGGGGCGGCCAGCGATGAACGGGCTCCAGTTGCCCCACTCGACGAAGACGAGCGCGCCGCCGCCGATGAGGGCGATGCCGAGGCCGGCCAGCCGGGTGAGCAGGCCGAGGACCAGCGACAGCGCGATCAGCAGTGTCGCCACCCCGGTGACGATCGCCATGATCGACGGGTAGGGGATGACGGTCTGGGCGAACTGCGCCTGGGCAGCGGGGATGTCGGTGAGGATGTTCAGGCCGCGGACGGCGAGGATCGCTGCCAGCACGAGCCGCAGAAGGAACAGTCCGACCGAACCCCAGAACTTGTCGTTGGTGCGCTTGTGGACGATCACCGGCTCGGGTGCCGCCAGCGGCACGGGTGCGGTGGCCGCGAGGGCTACGGCGCGGGCGTCACGGCGGGCGGCGCGCTCGGCGGCCAGCTTCTGCTCCTCATCGGTTACCTGCTCCATGCGGGTCGGCTCGAACTCCGGGCCCGAGCTCGGGCTGGGCTGCCGGAAGATCGAATCGGTCGGCACCGGCGGAGCGGGGAGCGGGAACGACACAGTCTGCTGCGGCACGACGGCGGTGGCGACTGTCTCCTCAGGTTCGGACTCCAGCGCCACTGTCTCCTCGGCTGCGGGCTCTTCGACGACCGGTTCTTCGGCGACAGGCTCCTCAGCCGGTTCCTCGACAGCTGCGGGCTCTTCGACGACCGGCTCTTCGACGACCGGTTCTTCGACAGCAGGCACTTCGGCGATGGGCTCTTCTGCGGCAGGCTCCCCAACAGCCGCCGGCTCCTCGTCGACGACCGGCTCCGCCACCGGCTCAGGCGCGTCCTGCGCCACAACGGTGGCCTCGTCGTCGGTGCGGCGGGAATCGACCGGGTACCAGGTGGCGCCCTCGGGTGATTGCTGCGGGATGGGTCGGGTGGCAACACCGTCATCCCGGGTGGTTTCGGTCTCGCGTGGCTCGGTCACGGGGGAAGTCCTCTCCTTGCAACACTCGTCAGCGTCCATGCTTACACCGCAGGAAGCCCACGGCCCTGAGCGACACGGCCCGGGGTGTCGGGACGCGTGGAAGGCAGGAGTGATCAGTCGAGTCCGGAAAGGCTCAACATCAGCGATTCCATCGCCAGCAGGGGCGCGACGTTGGTCTCCAGCGCGGTGCGGCAGGCGAGGATCGCGTCCAGCCGGCCGACGGTGGCCTCGGCAGCGGTGCTGCGCGCCAGCTGGCCGACGGGCTCCGCCAGCTCCGCGTTGATGAGTGCGACGCCGGCTCCGGTCTGTACGGTCAGCACGTCGCGATAGAACGAGGTGAGTTCGGTAAGGACGCGGTCGAGCGCGTCGCGCTGCAGGCGCTTGCCGCGGGCCTTCTGCTGGTCCTCCAGGTCGCGCAGTGCCGCCTGGGCGTTACGCGGACGGGCGCCCTTGGTGGTAAACCCGAGTGCCTCGGACAGCTCGGTCTTCTCGCGCGCGTCCAGCTCACCGGTGACGGCCGCCGCCTCCTCCGAGGCCGCCTCGACGACGTTCGCTGCAGCGTCGAGGCACGCGCCGAGGGAGACCAGCTGGGTGGGAAGGCGCAGCACTTCCGCCCTGCGGATCCTTGCCCCCTCGTTGCGCGCCAACGCCCGTGCCCGCCCGATGTGGCCCTGCGCGACGCGGGCCGCGAAGTTGGCAAGGCCGGGATCGATGCCGTCGCGTTGCTGCAACAGGGTCGCAATCGCTGCGGTGCTCGGCGTGCTGAGTTCGACCAGCCGGCAGCGCGAGCGGACGGTGGCCACCACATCGTCCGCGTTAGGAGCGCACAGCAGCCATACGGTGCGCGGCGCGGGCTCCTCGATGCTCTTCAGCAGTGCGTCGGCGCCGCGCTCGGTGACGCGGTCGGCGTCCTCGACCACCAGCAGTTGGTAGCGGCCCATCGTCGGCGACATCGCCGCTCGTCGCACCAGGTCGCGCACCTCGTCGACGCCGATGCTCAGTGCCTCCGTACGCACCAGCGTGACGTCGGGGTGGGCGCCGCTCAGCGCGGTGACGCAGCTGTTGCAGGAGCCGCACCCGCCGAACTGGCATTGCAGCGCTGCGGCGAAGGCCCTGGCGGCATTCGAGCGGCCGGAACCGGGCGGACCGGTGAACAGCCAGGCATGGCTCATGGCGTGCCGGTTGCCCGCAGCAGAGGCGCCGAGCACGGCACGCTGGAGGGTTTCGACGACCCGTTCCTGACCGATCAGGTCGGACCAGACGCCGGTGGTGCTCACGGGTTCACTGTGCCAGCCGTGGCTGACAGTAGCGAGGCGACCCGTGCCCTCACCAGGGCGGCGATCTCCTCGACCTCCGCGCGGGCAGGCAGCACCAGGTAATGGTCGGCGTCGCTGGCCGCGAGGTCGAGGAAGAACTGCCGCGCCCGCACGTGGAAATCGGCGCCGGCCCCCTCGACGCGGTCCTTCTCCGCAATGCCCGCAACGCCCTTCGCGGGGTCGAGGTCGAGCAGGACGGTGAGGTCGGGCAGCAGGTCCTCTGTGGCCCAGCGGGCGATCTGCTCTACCCGCTCGGGCTCCAGCACACGGCCCGCCCCCTGATACGCGAGCATCGAGTCCACGTAGCGGTCGGAGATCACCACTGCGCCCCTGTGCAACGCGGGCAACACCAACTGATGCAGGTGCTGGGCCTTGTCTGCGGCGTACATCAGGGCCTCCGCGCGCGGCGACACGTCGCCCCAGGCGGGGTTGAGCACGAGGTCGCGCAGGGTGGCCCCGATCTCGGTGTCACCGGGTTCGTAGGTGAGCACCACCTCGCGTCCGAGGGACGACAGCCAGTCGGCCAGCAGCCGCGCCTGCGTCGACTTGCCGACACCGTCGCCACCCTCGAACACGACGAAGATGCCTACTGGTTGCGCTGCCCTTCGTGACGGCCCGCGGGTGCTGTGGAGCGGCTCCGAGCTTGCGAGGGGCCGCGTCTCGAAGTGCGCAAGCTCACGGGCCTCCTCAGGGACCGTTCCAGCAACGGCTTCGTCGGACATGGCTACTTCTTGCGCGTGGTCTTGGGCTTGGTCTTGGCAGCGGTCGCCTTCGGGGCTGCCCGTCGCGTGGTCTTCTTCGGCGCCGGCCCCTTGGCGCGCTTCTCCGCCAGGAGTTCGGCCGCCCGTTCGAGCGTCATCGTCTCGACCGAATCGTCGCGGCGCAGGGTGGCGTTGAACTCCCCGTCGGTGACGTAGGCGCCGAAGCGGCCATCCTTGATCACCACCGGCTTGCCGCTGACCGGATCGGCGCCCAGCTCCCGCAGCGGGCCGGTGGCGCTGCCCGCCGAGCGTCCCCTGGCCTTCGGCTCGGCATAGATCGCCTCGGCCTCGGGCAGGGTGATGTCGAAGATCTGGTCCTCGCCGGCCAGCGAGCGGGAGTCGGTGCCCTTCTTCAGGTACGGCCCGTAGCGGCCGTTCTGGGCGGTGACCTCCTCGCCGTCAGCGCCCACGCCCACCACGCGCGGCAGGCTGAGCAGCTTCAGCGCGTCGTCGAGGGTGACGGTGTCGGTCGACATGGACGCGAAGAGCGAGCCCGTGCGTGGCTTTGCCGACTTGGGCGCGTCCTCACCGAGCACCTCTGTGACGTAGGGCCCGTAGCGACCGGCCTTCGCGACCACCTTCAGGCCGGTGGACGGGTCGGTGCCCACCTCACGCTCTGCGGCAACAGGCTGGTCGAGCAGCTCCCTGGCCGCCTCGAGGGTCAGCGCGTCAGGGGGAAGGTCAGGGTCGACGTTGGCGCGCTGCCCGTCGGCGTCCTCGACGTAGGTGCCGTAGCGACCCACCCGTACGTCGATGCCGTCGCCCAGGCTGAACGTGGACAGCTTGCGGGCGTCGATCTCGCCGAGCTCGCTGACCAGCTTCTGCAGCCCCTCGTGCGCCGAGCCCTTCGGACCGAAGTAGAAATCCTTCAGCACCGCGACGCGGGCGGCGTTGCCGCCGGCGATCTCGTCGAGGGTGTCCTCCATCTCGGCGGTGAAGGCGTAATCGACCAGCTTGGCAAAGTGGTCCTCCAGCAACCGGGTGACCGCGAAGGCCAGCCAGGTCGGCACGAGGGCGGAGCCCTTCTTGAACACATAGTCGCGGGACGTGATGGTGCGGATGATCGCTGCGTAGGTCGACGGCCGGCCGATCTCGAGCTCCTCGAGCTTGGCCACCAGCGACGGCTCGGTGTACCGCGACGGCGGCCGGGTCTCGTGCGCGACGGCATTGACCTTCTCAGCGTCCAGGTGCTGGCCGGTGGCCAGCTGCGGCAGGCGGGCCTGGGCGTCGTCGCCAGCCTCGTCGTCGTCTGTGGACTCGACGTAGGCCTTCAGGAAGCCGAGGAAGGTGATCGTGCGACCCGACGCGGTGAACGCCGCCCGGCCGGATTCGGTGACCTCACCGGTGGCTGCGTCGGTCACGGACACCCGCTCGGGTAGGGTCGCGCCGATGCGGACGCTGACCGTCTCGCCCTCGGCGTCCCTCATCTGGGACGCGATGGTGCGCTTCCAGACGAGTTCGTACAGGCGCAGGTGGTCACCGTGCAGGCCGGTCTGGGCGGGTTTCCGGAAGCTCTCACCGGCGGGACGGATCGCCTCGTGCGCCTCCTGGGCGTTCTTCACCTTCGAGGTGTAGGTGCGGTGCTTCTCGGGCAGGTACTGGCCGCCGAACATCTCCTTGACCTGGTCGCGCGACGCCTTGATGGCCGTGCCGGACAGCGTGACCGAGTCGGTACGCATATAGGTGATGAAGCCGCGCTCGTACAGGTCCTGGGCCACCGACATCGTGCGCTGCGCGGAGAAGCCGAGCTTGCGGCCGGCCTCCTGCTGCAGGGTGGTGGTGCGGAAGGGGGGGTACGGCCGGCGGGTGTAGGCCTTGGCCTCGACCCCGGCGACCGCAAAGCCGGCCGACTCCAGGGCCGTGGCGAGAAGCTCGGCCTGATCCTGCCCCAGCTGCAGGAGGTCCTTGCCGCTGAGCTTGCCCACCGAGTCGAAGTCGCGACCCTGTGCGATGCGCAGCGTGCCGAAACTGGTCAGACGGGCGCTGAAGGTGCGCGGCTCTGCGCCCTCGCCAGCGTCGAGGATGGCTTCGATGTCTGCGTACGCGGCGCCGCGGAACGCGATCCGCTCCCGCTCGCGGTCGACGACAAGGCGGGTGGCCACCGACTGCACGCGGCCGGCCGACAGCCGTGGCATGACCTTCTTCCACAAAACCGGGGACACCTCGTAGCCGTACAGCCGGTCGAGGATGCGCCGGGTCTCCTGCGCGTCCACCAGGTCGGTGTCGAGCTCGCGGGTGTTCTCCACCGCGGCGAGGATCGCCTCCGGGGTGATCTCGTGGAAGACCATGCGCTTCACAGGGACCTTCGGCTTCAGCTCGTCCAGGAGGTGCCAGGCAATCGCCTCCCCCTCGCGGTCCTCATCAGTGGCCAGCAGGAGTTCGTCTGCGTTCTTCAGCTTGGCCTTCAGGTCGCGGATGGTGCCCTTCTTGTCCGCGGCGACGACGTAGAGCGGCTCGAAGTCGTTGTCGATGTTCACGCCGGTGCGTGCCCACTTCTCGGCCTTGTACTTGGCAGGCACCTCCGCCGCGCCCGTCGGGAGGTCGCGGACGTGGCCGCGGCTGGACTCGACCACGTAGCCAGCTCCGAGGAACTTGGCCAGGCTGACCGCCTTGGTCGGCGACTCGACAATGACGAGTCGGCGTATCGCTTTGTTGGCCACTGTGGGTTTCTTCCTGGCATCGGGGGACGATCGGTCGCTCACTCTACTTCTGCGACCGCATGGTAACGCTCCGCACCCTAACGCCCCGCACTGGTGTGACCAGTGCGGGGCGTCGGTTGCCGGATGGCGAACCCGGCTGCTCCTGCTTCAGTTGACCGGGCTGCTGCCCAGCGTCACCGTCGCGGTCCTGTGGGTGCCGTTGGGGGTTGTCCAGTCGATCGTCACCTGCTGGCCCGGCTCGAGAGCGCGGATGACGGTGGCCAGGTTGGCGCTCGCCTTGATGGTGGTGTCGCCCACCTTCGTCAGCTTGCTGCCGGCGACCACGCCGGCCTGGTCGGCCGGGCTGCCGGCAACCACCTGGGTGATGGTCTTGCCGGTGGTGCTGCCGGTCTCGGCGTCGGCGACCTTGATGCCGAGGTAGCCGGCTGGCCCGACCCGGACAGTGCCTGCGTCCTGACCGGTCTCGATCTGGTCCACCACGGCCAGCGCTGTGGCGATCGGGACGGCGTAGCTGGTGCGCTCCCTCGTGGAGCCGGCAGTGGTCATGCCCAGCACCTCGTTCTGGGTGTCGAACATCGGGCCGCCGGAGTCGCCAGGGACGGCCTTGGCGTTGGTCTCGACGAGGCCGCTCAGATCCTCGCTGTTGCCCCAGGGCGAATCGGAGGAGACGGTGAGGCTCTGGTCGGTGGCGGTCACCGAACCGGCAGCCTTCAGCAGTTCACCCCCACCGGAAGCGTTGCCCACCGCTGCAATGGTGTCGCCGACAGCCACCTGGTCCCTATCGACGGTCACGGTGGTCAGTCCGCTCGCGTTCTTCAGCTGCAGCAGGGCGACATCCTTGGCCTGGTCGAAGCCCACCACGGTCGCTGTGTAGGTGTTGCCCGAGTCGGCCACCGTGACGGAGACCTTGTCCGAGCCCGCGACGACGTGGTAGTTCGTGAGCACCTGGCCGTTTGCGGTGAGGATCATGCCGGTGCCGGCCGCGATCCCTGAGCCTGTCTCCGCCTCGATGAGAACGACGCCCGCGGACTGCGCGGCGGCTACGGAGTTGCCGGTCGTGGTGCTCCCGCCCTGCTGGCCCTGGTTGCCGGACGGGTCCGACGGCTGTGTCTGCGGATCGGTCGTTGCAGTGGAGGAGGATGAGGGCAGCGCGCCCTGGATCGTCCTGGTGGCAAAGCTGAATCCGCCGGCGGCGAGCACGAGGGCGACGATGCCGGCGACGAGGGCCAGCGGCCACCGCCTCTTCGTCGCGACCGGTGCCGGCTGCTGGCCGTAGTACTGGGTCGGGGTGTAGTAGCCCGGGTGCTGGTGGCCGACGAACGGGTCCTGCTGCGGCTGGCCCGGTGCCTGCTGGTACTGCCCGTAGGCCTGTCCGGATTGCTGTCCGTACGGCTGCTGTCCGTAGGGCTGCTGTCCGTAGGGCTGCTGTCCGTAGGGCTGCTGTCCGTAGGGCTGCTGGCCGTAGGGCTGTGGGCCGGGCTGGCCGTCGGGCTGCTGGCCCGGTTGCCCATACGCCTGCTGGCCGTAGCCGTAGGGACCCGGCTGGCCGCCGTAGGACCATCCGGGCGGGAACTGGGCGGTGGGCTGGTTCGGACCGGCGGCTGGCGGCGCGGGCGGAGTGGTGTTCGATGCTGGCCAAGTGCCGGGCGCCGGTTGCGCCCACGGGGCTTCCGGCAGCGGCATGGTCGGTTCGGCAGCGTCATCGCCGACCGGAAGGACGCGCGTGGGCTCGTTCGCGTCCGGCGAATCGGGGCCACCCAGGGAGCGGGTGGGATCGGTTGGCTCGGCCATCTCTGACTCCGTTTCTGTGCTGCTCCCCAGTCAAGCGATTGACCCAGTGACCAGGCTGTCGGGTTCCTGTGAGTACCTGTGAACTCAGCCCGGCAGGAGGTAACCGTCTGCAACCAGCCTACGCAGCGGCTGCATGACCTCATCGCGCAGGGCTTCCGCGTCGACGTCGAGCAGCCCTGCCACCGCCCCGACGAGGACTCCGAGGGGCAGGTCACCGTCGCAGGCGCCGACGATCGCGGCGAGGGCGGTGTCAGCCTCGACTGCGCGTCCGAAGCCGTGCTTCTGCCGCAGCACCAGGTGCTGCGGGTCGGCGGCACCGGGTGCCCCGACGGTTTCCTGTACCAGTCCGGGATGTGTCTGCCAGGTCCGCGTAAGGAAGTCCGGTTCGGCCAGCCGCGACGGCTCGACCGCGCCGAAGAAGTCCTCGAACGCCTGCCCGACCGGCTGGTGGACGGCGTGCGGCCAGTCGTCGAATCGGAGCGAAGAGTGCTCGCGTCCGGCCTTGCGCAGGGCGATCCAGCCCATGCCGATCGCCTCGATGCCGGCGCCCGCGAAGTAGTCGAGCCAGGCCCGGTAACGGTCGAGGTATTCGGGGGTGCCGGCAAGGCCAGCGTCGGCGAGCCAGATCTCGATGTATTCGAACGGGTCGAGCAACTCGCGCTGGAGCACGAGGGCGTCGCAGCCGGTGGGACGGATCCACTCGGCCAGCCGCTCGTCCCAGGGCTGTCCGGCGGTCACGGCCCAGTTGCCGAGCACCGTCAGCGTCCCGCCGTCGGCGAGGTGGTCGGCGCCGCCGGTCACCACCTGTCGCACGAGGTCGTCGGCGGTGAAGCCGCCCTCGCGGTACACGAGGCGGGCGTCACCTGGCGGGCTCATCACGTACGGCGGGTTGGTGGCGATCAGATCGAAGCGTTCCCCGTCCACCGGTACGTACAGGGAGCCCAGGCGCAGGTCGGCCGGTATCCCGGAGAGGCCGAGGCTGATCCGGGCCAGGTCGAGGGCGCGCTGGTTCAGGTCGGTGGCGACGATCTGCGCAGCGTCCAGGTGCAGGGCCTGGATGCCGCAGCCGGTGCCGAGGTCAAGGGCGCGGCCGTACCGTCCCGGCGGCACCAGCTGGGAAAGCGTCGTGGACGCCGGAGAGGCGCCGAGGACGAAGTCCTCGCGTGGCTTGCCGACGCGGCCGTCGAGTGGGGTCGCGTCGGAGCAGATCCAGCCTTCGCTGCGGTCGGAGCCGTGGGGCTTGAGCTCGACGGTTGCGCGCAGCTCCGCGTCGCCGACGAGGAGGCCGGCCGCGCGCAGGCCGGACAGGCTGGCCCAGCTCTTCAGGTCGCCTGCGGCCACCGGCTGCTGCAGCAGCCACAGCCGGATCGCCGACGACTGCGGGCCGCGATCATCGCCGAGGGCACGTGCCGCTGCCACCGACGTGTTGCGGGCCAGCCCGGCCAGGGCCGGCTCACCCAGGCGGTCAGCGAGGCCGTCGATGGTGTACGCGGCGGCGAGCAGGTCGTCGCGGAGGCGTTCGATGTCGCTGGTGGAGAGCATGGGGGCAGCTTTCCACGCTCCCTGCCGCGAGGCATCCTCCTCTAGCTACCGTGGTACATTGGTACCATGACTGGCAACATTTCGGTGGAACGTGTGCAGACCGGCGTGCGCATGGAGAAGAGGCTGCTGAAGGTCCTCAAGGCCGTCGCCGACCTGCACGACCTCACGCTCGGCGACCTTCTGGAGGGCATCGTCCTTCACGCCTTCGAGGGCAAGGCCCCCTTCGGCACCGAGTCGCTGGCGAAGATCGCCGAGTTGAAGGCGGTCTTCGGGCTTGACCTGTCTGCGGCGGCGAGCCATCGACTGGTGGAGGCGGGGCAGCCGTGACGGCCGTGGGCCGGCAACTCGTCCGTGAGTACCGCCAGCGCATCGACGCGGCCCCCGAAGCAGTGATCCCGCTGCTGTGCCCCGTCCGTGAGGGCGAGTGGCTGGACGGCTGGGACGCACGGTGCACCTTGGTGTACTCGACGTCAGGGGTGGCCGAGGCCGGCTGCGTGTTCACCACTACTGCCCCGGCCCAGCCGGACACGACCTGGATCGTGACCCGACACGACCCCCGGCGCGGCGTCGTCGAGTTCGCAAGGGTCTGTCCCGGGCTCGAAGCGGTGACTCTCGCGATCAGGGTCCGCGCGGAAGGGAAGGCGAGTGCGGTGGCGATCCGCTACACGATCACCCCTCTCCCCGGCGCCGACGTGGAGGTGGTCGAGCGGCGCTGGGACGGCGACGAGTTCGACGCAGACATGGCCTGGTGGGAGGCATCCATGAACCACTACCTGGGCACCGGTACGCGGCTGCTGCCGGCCTAGCTGTGTCGGCGCCGGGCCGTCTATCGGCCGGATGCGTCGGTGTCGGCGGCGAGTGGCACTCTGTGGGGGTGGCGGTACCGGAATGGCTGGCGACGGATCCGAGGATCCGCCATCACCACCACCGGCCGGCATCGGTGGGCGCGACGGCGGACTTCCCGGAGTGGGTCGGACAGCCGGTACGCGACGCCCTCGCCGGCATCGGCGTGACCCGCCTCTGGGAGCACCAGGCGATCGCAGCTTGTGCGGCCTTCGAGGGTCGTCACGTCGCCCTTGCCACCGGCACAGCGTCCGGCAAGACCGTTGGCTACCTGCTACCGGTACTGGCTGCGACGGCGGAATCCCGGCTCGGCTTCGAGGTGGCCCAGCGTGGCCCGCTGGAGCTGGGCCGCGGCCATTCGGCGATCTATCTCGCGCCAACGAAGGCGCTGGCCCACGACCAGCTGCGGGTGTGCGAGTCGCTCGGCCTGCCTGGCTGGCGGGTGAGCGCGCTGGACGGGGACTCCGACGCGGTCGAGCGGCGCTACGCCCGCGACTTCGGCCAGTTCATTCTGACGAACCCCGACATGCTGCACCGGTCGGTGTTGCCCCGCCACCAGCAGTGGACGCGGCTGCTGTCGACCCTGCGCTACGTCGTGGTCGACGAGGCGCACCGCTACCGCGGCGTGTTCGGCGCCCATGTCTCCGCCGTGCTGCGTCGGCTACGACGGCTGGCCAACCATTACGGGGCCGACCCGGTGTTCATCACGGCTTCGGCGACGGTTTCGGACGCCGGCCCGCTGCTGGAACGGCTGGTCGGCGTCCCTGACGCTGTCGAGGTGGGCACCGATACGTCCGCCCGTCCGGCGCTGGACTTCCTGTTGTGGCAGCCGGAGAAGGACCCGCACCACGAGGCCGCCGACCTGCTGGCCAGGCTCGTTGCCGATGGACGCCAGACGCTGGCGTTCACGACGTCGCGAGTGCAGGCGGAGCTGGTCGCCCTGCGGGCCCAGCGCGAGCTGCCCGCAGGATCGGTGGCCGCCTACCGCGGTGGCTACCTCGCCGACGACCGGCGCCGGCTGGAGGCCGGCCTGCAGACCCGCCAGCTCCAGGGGGTCGCCTGCACCAACGCCCTCGAGCTCGGGGTGGACATCTCGGGGGTGGACGCAGTGGTCACGTGCGGCTTCCCCGGCACCCTCGCAGGTCTCTGGCAGCAGGCGGGACGCGCCGGACGCGCAGGCAGGGACGCCCTCGCCGTGCTGATCGCGCGTCCGGACCCGCTCGATGCCTACCTGTGCGCGCACCCCGAACTGATCTTCGACCGGCCGGTCGAGCGCACCGTCCTGCACCCGGAGAACGCGCACGTCCTCGCTCCCCACGTCGCTGCCGCAGCGCAGGAGCTTCCAGTGACGCTCGCCGACACCCGGTACTTCGGGGACACCCTGCCGGCACTTCTGGATGGGCTGACTGCCGCAGGTCACCTGCGCCGCCGCAGCACGGGCTGGTTCTGGACGCGTCCCGACCGGGCTGTGGACGCGATCGACCTGCGCTCAGCCAACGGGCGCTCGGTCGAGGTGGTCGAGGACGCCACCGGCCGGGTGGTCGGCCAGATGGATCCGGCGGCAGCCGATCGCACGGTCTTCGAAGGCGCGATCTACCTGCACCAGGGTGAGCAGTGGCTC
>Ga0209745_1000571_pt1 | contig 22553 bp, 20 predicted proteins | sample BarGraNGADG00312_FD_184495 | JGI IMG/M metagenome (GOLD analysis project Ga0209745, IMG submission 184495) | Arctic peat soil microbial communities from Barrow, Alaska - Barrow Graham LP Ref core NGADG0004-312 (SPAdes) (version 2) | ecosystem: Environmental > Terrestrial > Soil > Wetlands > Peat...
GCAGGCGCCCTCTGGCGTCCCCTGGAAACCGACCGGTTTCTTGGTGGCGCTCCTGTGGTACGGCGATCTGCGGAAGGCTCACGAGCTTCCGCCCTTTCACGCCGGGCTGCGTTACTCGCCGTCGGCATCGGTTCTGCTCTCCTTAAAGACGGTGACTGATTCCTTGAAGACGCGGCCCCGGTCCTTGTAGTCCGCAAACATGTCGAAAGAGGCGCAAGCGGGCGTCAAAACGACTACCCCTTCGCCTTCCGCGAGGGAATAAGCCTTCTCAACTGAATCCTGTAGATTCGACGCCAGAATAATGTGACCATTGGCGTCCCGTTGGCAGACACGTTCTACCGCTTCCTTTATCTCCACCGAGCTCTCTCCCACAAGCACCAGACCTCGCATTCTCCCGTCGCGAATCCGCCTGCATACCTCATCGGCGACTTCCGAGAAATCCAGACCTTTGTTTCTGCCCCCCATAATCGCCACCATCGGCTGCTCGAAAGCCCTGATGGAATGAAGCGTGGCGTGCGGATTGGTCGCTTTTGAGTCGTTGTAAAAAGACACGCCTCCGACCTCCGCAACATACTCCATCCGATGCTCCAGACCCTCAAATCGGGCGACTGCATCCCTGATCCCTTCGGGTTCACGGCCTAGAGCGAGCGCAGTCGCCGTAGCCGCCATTACGTTCTGTAAGTTATGCCCTCCCGCCAGTCTTATTTCCGTTACCGGCATTATCCTTTCAAGCGCGAGGGGCGGGCCGCACACGATCCATCCTTCCTCGATCCACACCGCGCTCTCAGCGCGCTTCGAAAAAGCAAACCCCAGGGTGATACCGCGCGACCGTAATGCCATCTCTAAACACGTTTCATCTTCAACGTTATAGACCAGGAACTCGTGGTGCAGCATGTTTTCCACCAGGCGCATCTTTGCATCGCAATAATCGCTAAAGTCTCGGTGCCAATCGAAATGGTCGGGGGCCACATTCAGCGCGACTGAGACGCGCGCGTGGAATTCGTCTATGTTGCGTAACTGAAAACTGGAAACCTCTATTACCAGAATGTCACTGGGACCCGCTTCGCCATATACGCCAACCAATGGGTTGCCGATATTGCCGCACGTTATAGCTCCATGCTCTCCGTCTTTCAGCATCTCGCCGATCAGCCTGGTCGTTGTTGTCTTCCCGTTCGTCCCGGTTACCGCAACCATGGTACGGCCCTCGAGAAGCCTGTATCCAAGCTCCAACTCGCTCATGACCTTTACCCCAGCCTGTCGCGCCGCCACAATCACGGGCGCCCGGTCCGGCACCCCCGGGCTCGCGACCATAAGGTCGTAAGCATTCAAATCATCCGGCACTTCAATGCCTAGGCCGATCTCCACTCCGGCCTCTTTCAGTGCTGCTAAGGCTATAACCTTCAACGGTGAGACAGATTTATCTACTACCTTGACGGACGCGCCACGTTGAGCCGCGACCAGGGCCGCCGCGGCCCCACTCTCGCCCAAGCCGATAACAAGAACCTTCTTCCCCTCTAGCTCGATCATTGCGGTACCCTTGCTACAAAATCCACGTAAAAGATCGCGAAGCCAGCCAGGACGCAAAAACCGCAGATTATCCAAAATCTCACTATGACGGTGAACTCGGACCACCCGTAAAGCTCGAAGTGATGATGGATAGGCGCCATCCTGAAGACCCGTTTTCCTTTTGTCATCTTGAATACGCCCACCTGAATTATTACCGATACTGCCTCTATCGCGAACAGTCCACCCAACAACGGAAGCAGCAGCTGGGTACGCGTCATAATAGCAATCGCAGCCATTGCGCCACCCAAGGCGAGCGAACCCGTGTCCCCCATGAATATCTTTGCCGGCGCCGTGTTCCACCACAGGAAACCTACACAGGCACCAAGAACGGCGCCGCATATTATCGCCACGTCAAGCGCCGGCTTACCCGTGAAATCGTAGAATTTCGGGTGCGTGGTGATAGGGTGACGGAACATGGTGAAAGTTATCAATAGGTAAGCTGCCATAACCAGCAACATCGCCCCACTGGCAAGACCGTCCAATCCGTCGGTCAAGTTGACCGCATTCGACGACGCTGTGATCATGATAAACACCCAGATGAAGAAGAACACGCCCAGATACCCGAAAGTTCCACCCAGAAAGCTTAACTTTGGCGGTAGAACATGGTGGCCGGAGGAATGCAGGTGAGTTGCCAGAAGGGTGAATCCGACCGCGATTGCGAGCTGCCCCAGAAACTTGACCGAGGGCTTGAGGCCCAAAGATCGCTTTTTCCTGATCTGTATATAGTCGTCGACAAACCCCAATGCGGCGCAACCGACCATAGTTCCAAGAACTATCAGTCCCTCTGGCGTCCTCCGCGAAAGCACCAGGTAAGCGACGACCGTACCCAGAACTATCAACACCCCGCCCATTGTGGGTGTACCTTTTTTGACAAAGTGCGCGTGCGGACCGTCCTCCCTGATCACCTGACCTATGCCTCTGCCGCGAAGAATCCTTATAAGAACCGGGGTTAGAAATAAGCAGACAAATGCGGCTATTGTAGCGGCCCCGAGGACTCTATACATTAGCCACCAACTTCTCGCGTGTGAAGCCGGGATCCCGCAACCTCGCGGCGAGTGAGTCCAGCCCCACCACCCGGGAAGCTTTAACCAGTATGACGTCTCCCGGCTCAACTATGGCGCTGAGGAGCAGAGCGGCATCATCGTTCCCGTCGCATCTGAAAACGCTGCCTCGCGGCATACCGCCTTCAAGCGCGGCAGCCGCATAAATGCGCGCGCTCTTTCCTACAGTCACCAGGAGGTCCACATTCAGCGATGCGATGCTCCTGCCCGCTTCCTCATGGTAGGCGCGACTGTTCTTACCGAGTTCAGCCATTCGACCCAAGACTGCAATAGTGCGCCGCCCTGAACCCAAAGCTCCAATAGTCTCCAGAGCCGCCGCAAGAGAATGCGGGTTCGAGTTGTAAGAGTCGTCTACGACAAGATAACCGTTGGCTTCAACGACCTCCATGCGCCCTGGGCTTAACGCGGCGCTCGCCAATCCGTGTGCAATATCTTCAATATCAACTCCAATAGCATGCGCGCATGCCGTCGCTGCCAGTGCATTTGCAACCTGATGCCTCCCCACGCCGGGCAACACGATCGCAGTTCTGAAATCGGGGCCTCGAATTTCTAATTGGGGCCTTCCCGCTAGATCGAGTTTAATGTTTGTCGCCCTGAAGTCGGCGCCGCGGCCGAGCCCGAACCTGACCACCCGAGCCCTGGATTGACGCGCGATCCAGCTGGACCATGCGTCATCGGCGTTAAGCACCAGAGTACCATCGGTGGGAAGAGCCCTGGCAAGCTCCGCCTTGGTCTTCGCCACCTCTTCCTCCGTCTTGAAAAACTCCAGGTGACCGGGGCCGACATTAGTGATGACTGCGAAGCGCGGCCTTACTATCTCCGCAAGACGTTTGATATCACCTGGGTGCCGAGCGCCCATTTCAACGATGAGCGCCTGGTCTCTTCTTTTCATGTTGAAGACGGTGATGGGAACTCCCACTTCGTTGTTGTAGCTGCCTGGAGCGGCGGCCACCCTATGGTTTACCGACAGGATGGACACCAGATAATCTTTTGTGCATGTCTTTCCGGTGGTACCGGTGATTCCGACAACTGCGATGTCGAGGCCATCGCGCACAAATCCAGCAAGGTCCCCCATGGCCCTGAGGGTATCCTTGACCTCAACAAGCGGAAAATCGGGGTTGTTTTTCCTGAATTTATCAACATAAGGGTTTCGGCGCGATACAATCGCGGCTTTTGCACCGGCGCGCCTCGCGTCCTCCAGGAAAGAGTGTCCATCGAACCTCTCCCCTTTTAAGGCCACGAACAACTCCTTTCCGTTCATGTTTCTGCTGTCCGTGGCTACGCTGCCCAATATCAGCCCCCCCGGCCCCTCAAAGGCGCCATTTATTGTGCTAGCAATCCGTCTCAGGCTAACACTGCGCACCGGTTACCTCCCTTAGGCACTCCCTGACTACCTGGCGATCATCGAACGGAATGACCCTGTCAGCAAAGATTTGGCCGCTCTCATGGCCTTTTCCTGCAACCACAACCAGGTCACCCGGGCGTGCTTCTGATAGTGCTTTCTTTATAGCCTCACGTCGTTCCACAACTACTGTATAGCGCTCAGGGGGGAACGTGTCTCGAACGCCTTCGATTATCATCTCGATTATCGCCCTGGGGTCCTCACTGCGCGGGTTATCGGAGGTTATCACGCAGAGTTCAGAAAGCTCGACGGCAACTCTGCCCATGAGCGCCCGCTTGGAGCGGTCCCTGTCCCCACCACAGCCAACCACTATGATGACCCTTCCACCCGTTACCTCGCGGCACGCTTCCAAGATGTTGCGTATTCCGTCCGGGGTATGGGCGTAATCAACCAAAGCTGTGAAAGGCTGCCCGCAGTCAATTCTCTCAAAACGGCCGGGCACACCGGTCAGCCTCTCCAGACCGTCAACTATGCTCTCGCGATCGGCGCCCAGCTCTATGGCCGCGGCCGCGGCAGCCAAACAGTTATATGTGTTGAACCGGCCCTGCAGAATTGTCGAGATCGGCGTTTCTTCGTTGTTCCAGCTTAGCGTGAAGCGGTTGCCGGATGACGATATATCGATGTCCTGGGCCCTTATATCCGCCGACGGTCCCAGCCCAAAGCTTCGCGCCGGAAGCGTTGTCTCCTCAATCAGCTTGCGCCCGAATTCGTCGTCAATGTTTATCAGCGCCGAGCGCTCTGAGCCGAACTCCTCGCCTTCAAACAGCCTCTTTTTTGCGCCGAAGTATTCTTCTAAAGATATATGGAAGTCAAGGTGGTCCTGGGTCAGATTGGTAAACATCACCACGTCAAACTTGCAGCCGTTCGCTCTGTGCAGCTCTAACGCGTGTGATGAAACCTCCATAGCAACGACCTCTATTCCGACATCTACCATTCTGCGCAGCAAGCGCTGCAGATCGAGCGACTCGGGCGTCGTCCTGGTCACCTGCTCTACAACATCCCCGATATGATTCTCCACGGTGCCGATCAGACCGGTAAACTGTCCGGCCTTTTTGAAGATGTTCTCGATCAGGAATGTGGTGGTAGTCTTGCCGTTGGTCCCGGTCACCCCCACTAGTTTCAGGTGCTCAGAGGGCTCTCCGTAGAACTTGGCCGAGCAGTGCGCAAGCGCGAGGCGAGTGTCTCGGACCGTGACAACCACCACATCAGGGGGAATCTCTTCATCCGGATCACGTTCCACGAATAAGACTTCCGCCCCGCTGCTCGCGGCGTCTCCCACAAAGAGATGTCCGTCCGTTACCAACCCCTTAATGCAGAAAAAGGCTTGGCCCGGTTGGACAAGCCTGCTGTCGTAGCAGAGGTCCTTGATTTCTAGGTCCCTGAAGCGGGCCACTTTCTCTACGTCAATGCTGTCCAGGATTTCTTTTAATAGCATGGCTGTTTGGGAACCTCCGTGCCTGACCTTGATGTACACGAAACCTTTTAGACCTCGGTCTACCCAAAGTCAAGTGATCCCTCAAGTCGCGGTGCAGACCGCACCTGAGTGCCTCAGCGGCTATTCTTGCTGTTTGCATCATTAGCCGGTACCGTGTTTTCGGCTTCCGTGGCCGGCGAAGCCTGTGCGCCGGCGGCAGACGTTGTCTGCGCGGGAGCCGCTCCCTGATCCGTCCCCCAGCTCGGTGGCACCTTCAAGTGCTGCAGACTATAGCTCATTATCTCCCTGAACACGGGTGCGCTGGTTTCCCCGCCCCATATGGGTGAAGGTTCGTCTAAAACCACCAGGCAGACTAAGCGCGGCCTTTCCGCGGGAGCGAATCCCGCGAAGGTTGCCATGTAGGCGCCACTGTATCCGCGGCCTCCCTTGGCAGGTTTTTCGGCGGTACCCGTCTTGCCGGCCACCCGATAGTAATTCACCGCGGCTTTCGGAGCCGTGTTCCCCGGAGTTACTACTTGTTCCAGTATCGCGGTCATCTCTTGACATACGTCCTTAGAGAGAACCTCATCACCTAACCCGCCCAGGCCCATGTCCTTGACTCCAGTTCCGGTTATCTTAGCGCTCATGAAATGCGGACATATCTTGCTGCCCCCGTTTGCGATTGCGCCAAGCACGCAGGCAAGCTGTATGGGGGTCACTGAAATGCCCTGCCCCATGCTTATGGTGGCCGCGCTGGTCCCCGACCATGAAGAAAGCCGTGGCACTATCCCCGCCACTTCGCCAGGGAAGTCCACCCCTGTGGCGTGACCCAGCCCCATCTTGTCCAGGTACTGGGAAAGACGCTTCGCGCCAAGCTGAGTTCCCACCTCAATGGTACCCACGTTCGATGACTGGCTTATCACCTGACTGAACGTGAGCTCCCTAGCGGGCTTTGGCTCGGCATCCTTAAACGTCTCTCCCGCAACACTTATCTGTGAGGGAACCTGAATTGGGGTCTGCGGTTCCACCACATTTTCTTCCAGCGCCGCCGACGCGGTTACGACCTTGAGGGCCGAGCCCGGCTCATAGACGTCGGTGATCGCGCGATTCCGCATCGTAGCAGCATCGACCTGATCCCTGTTGTTAGGGTCAAAGGTAGGAGATGTCGCCATCGCCAGTATATCCCCGGTATTGCAGTCCAGCACTATCGCCGTCCCGGCCTTCGCGGAGTAATTTTTCACCGCCGTAACCAGGGATTCTTCAACGCGCGACTGTATGTCCTTATCGATAGTCAACCGTAAGTCGACTCCATCTACAGCTTCCCTGCGACGCTTTTCGCTTCCGGGGATAGGATTGCCGGCCCCGTCCCTTTCGAGAAATACCTCGCCTGATTTGCCCCCAAGAATATTTTCGTAATATTGCTCGAGACCGGCCTGGCCTTTGTTGTCGATGTCAACGACGCCCAGAATCTGTGAACAAATCGATCCCAGAGGATAGAACCGCTTGCTTTCCTCGATGTAACCTATCCCGGGAAGTTTCATCTTCTTGAGACGGTCGGCCAGTGGTTTTTCCAACTTTCTCACCAAGTAGACGAATCCGGACTTCTGCTCGAGCTTTGACTGCACATCGCTCGAATCTTCCCCCAAGACGCTCGCTATCTTTTCCGCGATGTCTCTTTTATTTTTTACTTGATATGGCGTTGCATAAACGGTGGTCACATCCTCGCTTATTGCCATGATCTCCCCTTCCCGATCGAAAATAGTACCGCGGTGGGGAGTGATACTGATAGAAGTGTCTCTTTGCTTAGCAGCGAGTCGTGTATATTTCGAAGCTTCGAGCCCCTGGATGACCACCAATTTGAGCGCAACCACCAACAGTCCGATGAACAGGGCGGCGGCCACGACCACAAGACGCTTATCGCCGGTTTCCCTCTTCCTCACAGGTGCCACCTACCTTTGGGTCACGTTCGGCGAGGGCTCCGTCTTTATGGAAGCCTGCTTTTTACCGGTTTCCCTCGGCTGCTCTCGTCCGGTCTCCTTCGGCGGCTCCTTGACTGTCGTCTCGTAATTGCTCTGGCAGACAATATTCCCGTTGCCGTCTTTTGTGTACTTCAGATAGATCACTGCCGTCGGTTCCGACAAGCCAAGCTCATCCGTTGCCACGCGGGTTACCCGGCCGGGTGACTTCAGGCGGGCCAGCGACATGCGCAGGCTCTTCTGCTTACTCTTCTCCGCGGAGATATTTTGTTCGAGACGCGTAACCGAAAGATCTTTGGAAAGGGCGCCCTGGTGCATGGCGACCATGAACACGCCCATACCTGCCAGTATGAACAATATCAGCATCAAGAAGCCGAAAGTCAGGCCTTTCCTCCCTCTCCGTCGCCGAACTTTCCCACCCCGCCGCACTTTCTGATTTCTTCTCGATATTCCTCGAGCATTTTTACTACTCAATGCACTAACTCTTCCTTCGCATCGCTGCACGAAGCTTGGCGCTCCGGCTGCGCGGGTTTCTCTCCATCTCTTCCGTTGAGGGACTGACGGGTTTGCGTGTCAGTACCTCCCACTTAGGCTCCAACTCAGGCTCGAAATAGAGCGGGCTGCCGGGCGGATAGCTTGGTCCTTTTGCCAGGGAGTTGAAGGTGCGCTTTACAATCCGGTCCTCTAAGGACTGGTAAGACAGCACCACTATCCGCCCGGCCGGTGCCAGGCGTTCTGTTCCTTCGGTTACCGCCTCCCTCAGGTCATCGAGTTCATTGTTCACTGCAATGCGGAGCGCCTGGAACGTCTTTCTGGCCGGGTGTTTGCGGCCCCGTCTCGCCGAGACTGGGACGGCGTCTTCCACGACCTTCGAGAGCTCCCGCGTAGTCCGTATAGGCCGACGCTCCCGGGCCTCTATGATGAAGTGAGCTATTCGCCTGGCCCACCGCTCGTCTCCGTAGTTATAGATAATCCTGGTCAGTTCATCCTCTGATGCTTCGTTCACTATCTCTTCCGCCGTCCTTTCGGCATCCGGTCCCATTCTCATATCAAGTGGCCCGTCCTGCCTGAAACTAAAACCCCTTGTAGGATCGTCCACCTGCATCGACGAAAGCCCCAGGTCAAGCAGGATACCGTCGACCACCGTCAGCCCCTCGCCATCAATGAGGGACTGCAAATTTCGGTAATTTTCGCAATGGTAACTGACCGACGCCCCCATCGCGTCCAGCCGCTCCCGCGCCCTAGCGATAGCCGCCGGGTCTCTGTCAATACCAATGAGCCGCCCTGTCGGTTTGATGCGCTCAACGATAGCTTGAGCGTGTCCTCCTGTTCCGATTGTGCCATCTACGATCACCTTTCCCTCTCGAGGTGCCAGGTAGTCGAGTACCTCGGCCACCATGACCGGTCGGTGCTCAGCACCGTCTTCTTTATCCAAGTCATACCCCGATGTCGGACGCCGACTGCTCGTAATGCTCAGCGCTTTCCTCGCTATAAGCGTCCCACTTGTCCGGGTCCCATACCTCTGCTTTGTTGGAGAGACCAACAACTACGACTTCTTTTGTTATAGCCACCATTTCTCGCAGCCTCGGGGGAATCAGGATTCTTCCCTGCCCGTCGGGCATCAGGTGGTTTGCGTTGGCGAAAAACAGTCTAGTGAACCGGCGGGTCGATCCGCTTCCCGAGGGCAACTCCTCGATGCGTGAGACCAGCTTCTCCCACTCCTTCATGGGGTAAAGCAGAAGGCAGTTATCAAGGCCTTTAGTGACCATCAGACCGGCCTCGAAATCGGTACGGAACTCACGGGGGAGTATTATGCGCCCCTTTGCGTCTACGGTTCTCTGCGACGAGCCTACAAGCATGCTTAACTCCTGATCTAACCATCTTGCTCCACATTACACCCTTTCTCACCCTTTTGCAACACCTTTTTACATGGAAAACCACATTTAACCCGTTTGGGGGATGCCGAATGGAGCTTATGGCGACTATTTTTGGGAATGGATGTTGATATGTGGACTATTTTGTGGATAAGCACTCAGTTAACCACAATATATTGATGTGGAGCGTTGTCCCACGGAGACGAATTGATTTCTGTTATCGCAGGTTTTATGCAGAGAGCCCAGCGCACCCCAAATTATTACTCTATTACATGAGTGCTTTCGTTAGGGCAAGAGATGTGCGGCGGGCTGCCTTCAACCCAGATGTAAGGCTTGTCACTGGATGGGCACGTTGGTATTGACCTCAACGTTTGGGTTTCCGGCCTGAGCATATCATCGAAGCCGGTCGGGAACACGGGATCCTCAAACATTGCTTCGTATGCCTGGATTGCGCCGTCTACGGTTCGCAAGTTTGACTGGCAGGTCCGGCGCTGGGCGTTTGACCTGGCGCTCAAAAAGACCGGGACGGTTATGGCAACCAGAAGAATAACCATGATGAATACCACGGCGATTATTCCTATGACGATTGCTACCACGGGCGTAGAACGCTTTGGAGGAACCTGACTATGGGGCCAGTGCCACAACCGGCTGCCGCACGTATCCCAAAGGCTGTGGCGTAGCGGGCGGAGTTGTCGGCCCGGCCTCAGCCGGGGGTTGTTCCGCTGTCGGCCTTGCTGCTCCACAGTTGGGACAAAAAGAAACGGACTCGTCTATCTCTTTGCCGCATTGATGACAGTGCATATAGACTCACCCCTTGGCGTAACCGCTCACCCCATTTTAGCCCCCTGCCCTGCCACCACCCGCCGTAATAATCTCGGTATTGCGCACATTACAACCTTTTGGCATCGGGTGCTTCATTGAGCGTTGTGGCTTCTCGCTTTACCGGGCTCATGCGACCGAATAACGCTAGTCTTTTACCCCAAACTGGATGCATTTCAACGGGTCGGGAGCGGTTCGGCTCGAGGCGGTCTCTGCCCTGAACCTGCACCCTCCCCCACATTCGGTGAGGTATTCGCACTGGCAGTCCAACTCCGTCAGACGCATACGGGGCAATCGGAGCCAGGCTTCACGCAGGCCGTCTGCGACCGGCCCTCCGTGCCATTCATCATAGAAACCACACTTGGCTAGCAGGCCATTGGCCTTGATAAAAGCAAGGTGGGCGCCGCAGGCGTAGTCACCCGAAGGCTCATGCTGCTCGGAGCCGAAGGCCCGCTCCAGCTCTTTTGCGGCTTCGCGGAAATCGGGTAGCGGGACTGCGGTCTCACCGGTTAGTCGTCCCGCTTCACAGGGCACGTCTAAGGTCCAAGAAACTGCCCCGAGCCGTTTAACCAGGGACTCCAATGAGTCAAGCTCTTCCAGGTTTCGCCTGTGTATCATTGTCGCGATAGAGATGTTCTTGCCCACATTCCGGAGCGAATCGACGCCCCTGAGAGCGCTCGAGAAGCTTCCTACACCGCGTATAAAATCGTGACCTTCCTCCATGCCGTCCAGCGAGACCTGAACTTCCTGAAACTCCAGAGTAGATGCCGCCTTCTCATCAAGCAGCGTCGCGTTGGTCACCAGAATCGACCTGAACGACCTCCCTGCAACCAAGGAGTTGATGCGCTCGAAGCCTGGGTGCAACATCGGCTCTCCCCCGGTCACGACAAGGCGCAGGCCGCCCATCGACTCGAACTCCTGCAGCAACGGTTCGATTGTTTCGACGGGAAGGTCGATGCCGGTGGTATCGCCGAGATAGCAATGGGCACAAGACAGGTTACACCGATCGGTAATCTCGACCATGAGGTATCTCAGCGATGGGATCTCGTTATGCCCGATTTGCACTTCCCTGGGCTCAGGCTCGGAGAGGCTCTCAAGAATCCCCTCCTCCAAACAGAACTCTAAAAACTCGGGCGGGAAGCGCGAATCGAGTTTGCCAAGCGTCCCATCGCAGCGGGCCAGCTCCGCGAAGCCGTCGGGGTCGACCTGGTAGATCTCGTCGGTAGAGGTGTTGTAGACAGATGGAAACTCGAGCTCCTTGAGAAACACTTCAGTTCCCAACCGTAGAAAGCTATTTCCCGAGAGCATCAGCAAGTTGCTCCAGGGTAATGTAGCCTCTGCTTAGAAGCCGGACCAGGATGTGGTAGCACCCGCATTCGAGCTCCTCATCCTCGCCGGGCGTAAAGAACTCGCAGTCGGCGCACAGGAGCCTCTTGAACTCCTCCTCATTCTCCGTTCCTACCTCGCCGCGCAGGAACGGCCCTATTCTTGCCTCAAAGCCGGGAAAATCGCTCAAGCTCTCACCAGCATTCATCTTTGCCAACGTTTTCAGATCATATTATGCAGCCTGGCAGGATACATGCCAAATCCGTTGAATTTTGCCATTGACAAAGGACCTGCACGGGCGTTCAATAAAGATGATACTCCAACCAGAAGGGAGTGATTTCGCGATGAGAATCGTGAAGCTGGCCAAGAAGGCCTCGAGCACCTGCAAGTGCTCAAAGAGCTGCTAGCAGTGAAAGCCCCGAAAGGGGCTTTTCTGCATCCGGTGTTAATTGCGGGTTTGTAGGACGGGAGCCTAGATAGAGCATACCTTGCCGGCGCCCAGATCCTTCCACCGCTCGGCGAGGTAGACCTTCTCATTGATAAAAGCTCCTACGATATCGTCCACTACCTGCTCGACGGCGTCGTAATCAAGTTCAAGGGTGCGGTTGGCCACGGAGGCAACCATCCCGAAGTAAAGCGGTGACGACAGGTCTATCAGTTTATGGGTATCCCCCTTCCAGCAGTTAAAGACGATGGCTATATCGTAGACGATCCTGGCCCAAAGGTCGGGGGGCATATGGAAGTCGCAGTATCCCTCCGGCCGGCAGACCTCGGAGCGCCCTATCTGCTCGAGCCGAACGTACGTGTCCTCACTGAGTATCTCCCGGTAAAGCGCGCCGAAGTGGGCCATTCCCATGTTGAACTCCTCCACCAGGCGGGTCACGCTTACCGGTATGGGCTCGGGTTCCCACGGTACGGCTGTGCCTTTTACGACGACATCCTCGGCCCGATTGATGTCCTTCCAGAGATCGTGGAACTTGTTCATGGAACGGAACATAGTTGAAATGACCTGCAGGTACATGGGCCCCAGTGAAAAGGCCGGGTCTTTCGCGCTGTGAACTTTCGCCCCGAGGTTGGCCTGACAGATCTTAACTTTGCTGGTTATCGCCGATATGGTCATCCAAACGTCTATGCCGAATTGGCCAACAAAGACATCCCAGACGTCCTGTTTGGACAACGACTCGATGAACTTCGCTGACATGCCGAAGTCCCCACCGATGGGCTGGCGGAGATTCTGCCCGTAGAGTGCCGTTATAAGAGGATATGCCAGCAGATTGGTTATAGTGCCGTCGTATTTGTACCTTCTGTAGAAAGGGGTCACAAAGTCGAAGCCCTCATGGATGACCGGTTGCAGCATGTTGTTCACCCAGTCCGGGGTGACGCTCCGTAAATCGCCGTCTATGAGCGCGCACCCTTTGACGCCAAGCTCCATCGCGGTATGGAACACCGCCCGCAATGCGTTGCCTTTTCCCGGCTCGCCCCTGTACGTACCCACTATCTTTCCCACAGAGAGGCCGATGTCGGTCATCACGGCTACGTTTTTTGTCTCGTCGAGAGAGCCCCCTTCGCATACGAACAGCACGGTCCGCATATCCGCGAAAAACGTCGCAAGGCCCTCCGCGGCAACCTTCATCACCCGGGAGATCGTGCTCTCGTTGTTGTACGCGGGTATCGCCACCAGCACATCGGCAGAACCGATATTTTTCACAGCGACAGCTATCTCAGGTGATACCGCCGGCACGAGGTCCATATCTCCCCCAGTTCAGCTTTCCGCGGCCTCAACACAGTTCTTCTTTGCTTCATTCCAGTAATAGCGCACGTAATCCTTCAGCGCCTCGAAAGTTTCAGCGGTGCGCTCCACCTCGATCTCCGCCTCGAAAGATGTTAGGTCAGCAGTCTTCAGCACGAAATGGGCAGTCCGCGCGCAGAATAGAGGCAGCAGGGCGTCCACAACCTCTTCGCATGCCACCGGGCCGAAGTTATACGCTATTGCGAAGTCGTAAACGCAGCGCACCCAGAGACCGCTCGAAAATTCGAACTCATCGTCAGCCAGCCGGTAGGCTTTCTCGACCTGCTTGTAGTTCTCATCGCGTAGCACAATCTTCCATAAGCCTTTGAGTTTATCGAAACCGTTGTGAAAATGGTCCATCAGGTTCTCAAGTGAAACCTCGGCCTCCTCCGGCTCGTCCGTGCATTCTTCGCCGAGGACGGGCGCGGCTGTGGACCCGCGCGCCTGCATCCAGTTCTCCTCGTATGTTCCCATAAGCCCCAGCATTGTACCCGCAACCTGGTGGAACATAGCCCCCAGATCGCTGCCGGGGTCCTTGTTGTTGTGAAGCTTGAGCCCCAAACACGCCTGACAGATTCGGAACTCCTCGTTTATAGCCAGCGTGGTCATCCAGATGTCGATGCCGAAACGGGCTATGTGCGTCTGCCATACGTCACGCTCGGAGTACACACGGGCGAGCTTTCCGGAGAAGCCGAAATCGCCCCCGATGGGCTGCCTGATTCGCTTGCCGTAGAGGGCCCTGGTGAGAGGGTAAGCGAGAGCGTTGGTTATGCTTCCGTCATACTTGTATCGAAGGTAGTGGGGGGTCACGAAGTCAAACCTCTCCTCCACGATGGGGCCGCCCAGAAACTTCATCCACTCCGAGGTGATGCTTCTAAGGTCGGAATCCACCACGATACAAACCTTTACTCCGAGGCGTGCCGCAATCTCGAAGATCGTCAGGAATGCGCTTCCCTTCCCCGCGATTCCGCGGTACGGGGTTACTATCTTACGGACCTGGTCGGGAACCTCCGCCATCAGCACCACGTCCCGGGTGCGGTCGGTCGAGCCGCCGTCCGAGTTCACCAGCACGGGTTTCATGCCTGGGAAATATTCGACCATACCCCGGGCGGCCTGCTGGACCACATGGGCTATGGTGTCGGCGTTGCGAAAGGATGGAATGCCAACTAGTATATCGGCTTGGCCGATATCGTTGATGTCATCGATGACTGCTTGCTCTAATAACGTCAATTGAACATCACAGCATGCTATCGCGGACTTCTCTGTTTAGACTATCGTCCTCCGCCAGATAGTCCATTAGTCTCTCCCAGCATGCCCTGAAGTCCAGGTACCACTTGAACGGGTCATTCTTTGGTGGCGCGTCGAAACTGGCGAGCTGGATGTTACGCATACTTTCGTTGAATCCAAAGTCGTCACCCTGGTTGAGATACATCAAGCCCATCAGGACGGAAGTCTTGAAGATCTTGTCCTCCAGGTCGTCACGCATGAACCCCCCCGGGTACGGGTCGAGATCCTCGACCGCGACTTGCCTCAGACCTTCGGCCGGCTCCTGCCTGCGCAGTTTATCCCTAGCGTATACGAAGCGGTAGATGTTCTCTCGCAGATGCTGCCAGGCCGGTGCCTTCTTCTTGGGCGGCAAATGCCGAACCGCAAGCTCACGGTCCAGCAGGAAATCTATGCCGAAGAACTTGCAGTTGGTCAGGTAGTCTATGTCCTCACCCCTGCGCACGTTGGGGTCGAACGCTATCTTTCGAAAAACATCGCGGTGGATGATCATGTTGCCCCCAAAGACCAATGGGGTGGGCTTGAGCCTCGGCTCCTCCCCAATAATCTGGAAAGCTTCGTTCATTAATCGCACCATCGGCCACTCGGTCATCCACCAATCCGCGGGCGGGGAAAGCATGTATCCGCCCTCTGGGGTTATGTAATAGCCGGCTACGGCGCGCACGGGCCGGCCGTCGTACACCGCGTCTATTGATTCGAAAACCTTGTCGAGGTATCTGCCGTCCTCGTATACCTCATCGTCATCGAAAAGGACAGCCACCTCAGAGCGAGCAAGCTCTGTTGTGATAAGGCACATGTTGCGTATATTGGAATAGCCGGTCATGGAGACAAGGTCCGCGTCCACGCCACCGGCTTCGGCCAACCTCTCCTTTACCCTGCCCTCGAAGCTGTGCGAAACCACCGCAACCGGGAACTCCTTCTTGAACGGCGCAACTATCCCGCGAACCTTGTCTTCAACTTTGGTCGAGATGTCCGCGTTGGTGGCGCATGCCAGGACCACCACGTTAAAGTCCCGATTCTCAAGTACCTTGATACTCTCAAGCGCCCGACCGAGCGTTCCGTTCAGGTCCAGTGGAGTGGGGTGATCGTATACCGCATCCTGGATGTTAAACGGTTCATTTGACGAGCGTCCCCAATAAGAAGGAATCACGATAGTAGCGCGCAAGGGCGTCCCCCTCCCCCGGTGTGGATCAACCAATCAGTTCTTCGATGGCCTCTATTACGGCGCGGTTCTGCTCCCGGGTCCCGATGGTCATACGTATGTAACCCGGATATCCCAGCGCCACTCCGTCCCGTACGATTATGCCTTTTTCCAGCATCCTCTCGGATAGCGCCTCAGTGACATGATCGAATCGGAACAGGACGAAGTTCGCCTGAGTCGGCACCGGGTCGAGACCAAGCCGCTTGAGCTCTTTGGCCAGATAAATCTTTCCTTCACTGTTGACGGCACGGGTCTTCTCGATGTGCTCGCTGTCTTCGAGCGCTGCCGCGGCGGCTACCAGCGCCACCCGGTTTACGTTGAACGGCGGCCTGACCCTCTCCAGGAAATCAACCACCTGGGGGTCAGCCATCCCATATCCTACCCTCAGGCCCGCAAGCCCGTAGGCTTTTGAGAACGTCCGCAGCACCATCAGGTTAGGATAGCTTTCCAGGTAGGGTATGCTGTCCGGGTACCCGGTATCGTCGACGTACTCGCAATAAGCCTCGTCCCACACCAAGAGTACGCCGGGCGGGAGACCCTCAAGCATCCGCTCCAGGTCGTCTTTGTAGCATATGGTACCCGTAGGGTTATGCGGGGTTCCGACGAAAACCGCCTTGGTCTTATCGTCAACCGCGCGCAGCATATCTTCAACATGGTGGCAGTGATCTCGCAGCGGGACGTACTCCAGGCGGGCTCCCATAGTCATTCCCGAGAGGAAGTAAGAGGAAAACGTGGGGTCTCCCATGACTGCCACGTCACCCCGGTTGAAGAACGCGAAGAAGATGAAGTCGATGATCTCGTCGGTGCCGTTTCCCAGAATGAATCGCTCCGGCGCGAGGCCGAGCTTCTCGGAAAGTCGGTTGCGCAGCGCCGTGCACGCCCCGTCGGGATACAGGTAAACGTCACCGGCCGCCTTACAAATCGCTTCTATCACCCGCGGTGAAGGACCCAGCGGGTTCTCGTTGGAGGCAAGCTTGATGACTTCATCTACGCCATACCTGCTCTTGACGTCCTCGATGTCCAGGCCGGCGCTATAGACGGGCATTTCCCGTATCTCTTCTCTGGTTATCTTCTCAAAATCAAAATCCATTTCACCACATCGCCTTGATTCAAAATAAAGACTCCCTGCGTTTTCGGCTATTCTACAGTATCCCTCTTATGCCATGAAGCTTCAGTCTGACCCGCCGTTCTCATCAGGCTCCAGGTAGGTGACGTCTTCCTCAGTTGTAAACCCGAAGTCGATCTCGAGCACTCTTCCCGCCGTCTGCCCCGCGATGATCTTATGCTCGGTACCGGCTTTAATCACGAATTCGTCTCCCTCCGTGGGATGGTAACGCTCCTCTCCAACCTGAACCTCAAGCCCAGCATCGAGTATTATCCACATATCGTCCCTTAACCTGTGATGGTGGAGGCTGGTCGACTGCCCGGCGGAAATCACTATGATCTTCACGGTGCAAACCTGATTGAGGGCGTACTCCTTGATTAGGCCCCAGGACTTCTCAAGTAACATCTTTCCTCATTTCTCCCACTCCTCATCCGATCGTCCCCTGCTCCTCCTACTCCCCTTGTGCTTCTCAATCTCCTCGCTGTCCTCCCGGTCGCGAATCTCATCGCGGCGGTCGCGCTCGACCCTGGTCGGCGGAGCGACCGGCTTCCTGAGACCTTTATAGATATCGCGAATTCCCGGCCGGCGCTTCATCGCAAGATGTATACTTTCCAATCGATTCAACGATTACATATACTAATCTAGCACCGATTGGCTCATATTACCGCAGAATTCCTCTTGACGCAGGGTACCTCTAAGCATTTACAGATCCGTCTTGCGCGCCGGTCCGCAGAAAGCTACGAGAAGAGCGTAGGCAGAGGTCGCCTTGCTGTTCTCTATAGTGAAAACTTCTATGATATATACTGTTGTTCGAGGGCCCCCCGTGCACTCTGCTAAGAGCTACGTTCCATTGGCAGCGGTGGGCTCTTCTGATAATAACTCATAGAACTGGTTCAGGTGGTTTACGGTGTGCCAGACTAACATCCTCGGGGAAGTGGCTACGTGAAAACCGAACTGGCCGAGTCGCTCCTTTGTCCTCGCTGCTACTCCGGCGTCACGCTAAAGGTCGAGGAATGGCGCACTGATATCGCCTACAGTGGCAAGATCGAATGCCGTTCGTGCGGCGCTTCATACCCCCTGCTTGACGGAATCGCCTGTCTTGCCGTCATCGACCGCAGTTGGAAGCCGATGATAAAGGAACTCCTCTCCAGGGTAGAGATAAGCGAAGCGGTGATTTTGGGCGACGGTTTCGAAAAAGACAGGGAGAAGGAAGCCGATGAGTACCACGAGGCTGCAGCCGGTGTAATGGACAGGCTCTTCGAGGAGGCCGTGGACGGACTTGATATAGGCGAGGGGACCCGGTTGTTGGATGTGGGCGCCGGCCTCTGCCAGACATCCAAGCGCTTCGCTGACCTCGGGGCCGAGGTAGTCGCTTCCGACGTCGAGTACACCCACCTCCAGTACGTCAACTTCTTCCGCGATGATGAGGTCTATGCCGAAGGTGTCCCGCTGCCGATACGCGACCCCCAGGTGTACGAGAGATACTTCTCCAGGATTATGTGCGACGCCCACAGGCTTCCATTCAAGGACGCCACCTTCGACGTCACCTGCTGCAGATCCACCATCCATCACCTGGACGGCATACCGAAAGCCCTGCGGGAGATGGCAAGAGTCACGCGCCCTGGTGGGAAGGTCCTCCTAATATCCGAACCGGTAAGGTCCTTCTTTGATGATGAGATCGGCTACAAGAAGGGCATCTTCGACTACGAAGAGGGCTTGAACGAGAGGTCGGTGCCGATATTTTATTACACGGTGCCGCTGAGGCTCTTCTGCGACAGGGTAGAAGTGCGTTACTTCGATCCAGCGGCGCAGGAGAGAACCGAGAAGCTTTACAAAGCGCTACGGATTAGACGGGAGAAGCACTTCAGGGACGGTGAGACGTTGGGCTTCGGGCGCTCCTGGAAGCTTCTCTTCTCGGGCGCGGGCGTTAACGTGACCGGCTTTCGCTCTGGGAAGAAGGCCGGGACACCGCCTCGTGTGCCCTCTTCCGGCATCATGTGCGACGTTCGATACCTCGTTATTTCCCAGCAGGCTCACCAGCAGATTAGCCGGGAAGCAGCACAAGTCGATCCCAAGGAGACCTATGGAAAACGTTTGAGCAGGCTTTACAGGAAGTTTCTGGATGACAAGTCATTTCCCACGTTTGTGGACGTGTTTGACGCTGATCGGGACGTGCTTCGAAAAGGCTTCCGGGAAAGTGAAGACGCTCCTGGAGCGAGATACCGCTACACACACAAGCGGGCGTTCTGCTACATCAGAAACGACCCGGCAAGAAAGCACATCGCGATGTTGATTCACGGTTATCCCGAGGCGGCCGGAGAAGCTACAGGAAACGTCTACTTGAACGGCATGAAGGCCGGTTCCTACCGAATTCCAGGACAAGCCTCATGGCAGGAAGTCTCGTTTCTTAAGCCTCCCACGGATGAAAAGATCCTGGAGGTGGAAATAATGAATGATTTTACGTTTGTTCCGGATGAGGTACTTGGCAACGGAGACAAGCGTGAGCTGGGTATAGCCATCCAGAGGATCTGGCAGACCTAGCCCTCTGAAACGTCATAGTAATGATGATATGAAATTTCGTTACAGCCGGTTATCCGCGATAGTAAAACCTGCTTATAGTGAGTTAAAGAAAAGCAGAAAGCCCCTGCGCATCCCGCACAACACATTCGATGTCCAGTCGACCGACGGTGTCAAACTGTTCTGCGCCAGGTTCGGGAATGAACCCGGCGCGGCAATTATCGTCGCGCATGCCGCACTCGGCGGGTCATATTACAGCTACTCGAGGGCCTTGGCGGAAGAGCTTTCGAGCTCATTCACTGTATTGGCCTTTGACTTCAGGGGCCATGGACGAAGCACCGGCCGATGCCCCCTCGGTTTTCAAAAGCCGTCTGAGGACCTCGAGGTGGTGGTCGATCGAGCGAGAGAGATGGGATTCGAGAAGCTAGGAATAGCTGGATTCTCCCTGGGAGCCGCCGCGGGTTTCCTGCTGGCCGGAAGAAGGCCGTGCTTCGACGCCTTCGTCTCCATTGGTTGCCCGCCGGAGTTTCCCGAGATGGAATTGTGGTCTCGCCGTCCATGGCTCACGCGCGCGTTTGCGCGGTCTATGGGAATTCGAATGGTCCTGACTACAGATGGTGGGCAGGCGCCGGTAGACGTCGCCTGGAGGCTCCCTCCCATACCCAAGCTGCTTATCTTCGGCGAGTGGGAGGTAGCGCCTCCTGAGGAGATATCCGAGTTCGTGGCCAAGGTGTCCCTTCCGAAAGAAACCATCACCATACCCGGCGTCTGGCACGCCGACCTGGGAGGCCGCGAGGCAACGGTCAGGAAATGGTTCGAGCGGGCGCTCGAGCCGGTGACTCGTACCGAGTGACCTTCGCTGTTACAATCTCAATATACCGGCGCTTAAAGAAGATATGGCATTGGGGGTACACGTATAATGCATCACATATTCAAGCGATATATTCGATATTTCTCGCGTGTCTTGTGGATACCTGTAACGTTATCAATCCTATTGATGATACTAAGCGTGTCTGGATGTCTGTCGCAACAGGAAATCACTTACCAGGACCAGATCAACAAGATACGGAATCGCTATAACAATCTGGATAAGAATCTTGCGAAACTAATGGTGGACTTGAGCGTGCAAATGGAAACACTTAACGCCTCAGCGAATAGCACTTCGCCACAGGATTTCCTATCGCGATTAAGAGAGCTTGTCGGAACATATACGCCACAGTTTCAGCAATACTTAGCCGAATTCCAGCAACTCCAGACGGATCTGGCAAATATACAAGCTCCTCCAAAGTTCACCACCGCACACTCGATCTATAACAGCGGCCTCAGCTCAGTAGGGACTTCCATTAACGAAGAGATAGCAAGCCTCGATCTCTTAGCCCAACAACCAGAGAGAGCCGAAGAAGCTGCCGCCAGACTTAAGAACGTGCCCACCTTTCTAAAACAAGGAGTAGACAATCTCGATGAAGCCGACGATATGGTTTTTACCACAAACTGGGGCCTCATCGTAGGTGTCATTATCGGGGTGCTCGCGATAGTGGGGGGCGTCATAGCCTTCTTTGTCTACATCAGTCGTAAGAGGCGGAATCAGCCCGGTTATCATGCCGGCAGCCCCGCGATAGCCACTCCTTACCCGTCAACGGGTTATCCACCTCCCCCCATCGATTACGGTCCTCCCTCGGAGGCCAACCGGCAATCGCCGCCCGGTGATATTCATCCGGCGCCTCCAATCCAATATCAGCCTCAACAGCCGGCGGGTCCAGTGCCGTCTGCCACTAAACCGCAAACATCACCTCAAGCTGTCCGGTGCCCGCGCTGCGGAGCGGAGATCACGGCTGCAGGTCCATTCTGCCCGTCGTGCAGCGCGATGCTGCCCGGCGCCTGATTTATAACGGTTGGTTGTCTGAGGAGACGGTTTTCGCTATCATCAGTTGAGCCGCTGGGGGATCGTCTAGCGGTAGGACACTGGACTCTGGCTCCAGGAACGAGGGTTCGAATCCTTCTCCCCCAGCCATCCAGTTGAATAATACGTGGCGCATTCGTCTAGCCAGGTTCAGGACGCCGCCCTCTCAAGGCGGTAACAGGGGTTCAAATCCCCTATGCGCCACCACTCCAATCAATCCTTCCTTACCGCATTGGAGATTTGAACCCAGGGGGCTTATTCTTTTGCGGGTGTGGTGTCACCGCGCGATGCAGTTGGTGCAAGCCGCCCCGGTCCGCTTACAGTTGCCATCCTCGTAGAACCTGCAGTTCACAGCGGCGGTTTTTGCCTGCGAGCTACCCTGTGCCTGGCCGGCGGTGTTGGTCGGTGTGGTTGAGGCCTGGGTCTGAGTTTCTGTAGAAGTCGCATTATTTTCAACCTTGGTCGTACTACCACCGCACCCGGCGAGCGCTCCGAAGGAGCCCGCGATAATCAGTGAGCCCGCCAATAACGCGGTACGCCTGAGGAACTCCTTTCTCTCGATTCGAACATCGAAAACCCCGCTAACCTCCCAGGTCTTATCCTTCTCATAGCCGTTCGAGCCGAAACCGTTCAAGATTCAATCCCTTTTGCCTTTCCTTCATTACAATGCCTTCCAGTTCTTTATTGTTTATAAATGAATAACATTAAAAACTGCTGCGAGAAATGTACGGATTCCATGAAGAATCAAACTTGAACCAACATCGTGATTTTGCTCCGGGCCGCGTTCCGCGGGATGCGCCTTGCGGTAACTATGACCGGCAATCCCGTCGAGTTGTGCACTTCCGGTCAGGCTTTCTCCTCGCCCTCTTCCTGCTTGCCGGGAGGCTCTCCCTCGTCCTCCTTCTTGGCGAGAGCAATCCTGGGAAGGAAGATGCTGAACGCGAACCCGAGCAACCCGATTACACCTACGGCCAGCAACGCTGCCAGCAGCGCCTTGTTCCGGGACTTCTGGTTGATGCCCACCATCTCGCCGACAAGCTGGTTGGCCACCTGCTGCGCCAGCTTTCTTTGCTGCACCGCCTGGAGTGCGTGCTTCTCGAACAGTGCCTTGGCCTGCGCGTTACTCATGGCCTGGGCGTCCTTGTTCGGGACCTGCTCGAAGCCCTTGAGTTGCTTGGGGGTAACCACTTTCTTGATTGCCTGGTTGGTGCTCACCAGGCCCCACATGGTGGAGATCAGCACGGACATGAGCACCGCGCCGGCGATAGCGGTCCCGAAAGAGCCCCCAAGGTTCGAGAAGGCACGGTTCACCCCGGAGA
>Ga0209745_1000575_pt1 | contig 22471 bp, 14 predicted proteins | sample BarGraNGADG00312_FD_184495 | JGI IMG/M metagenome (GOLD analysis project Ga0209745, IMG submission 184495) | Arctic peat soil microbial communities from Barrow, Alaska - Barrow Graham LP Ref core NGADG0004-312 (SPAdes) (version 2) | ecosystem: Environmental > Terrestrial > Soil > Wetlands > Peat...
CTCAACTGATGGATATAAGTCTTAAATCATATCAAAATGAAAAAAAATAGCCAGGTTCTAATTCGCTTGATACCTTTCGTTCTTATATTTCTGGGCACTGTTTCTGTAAGCTCCCAAACAATTACCTCCAGGGAAATAGATAGCCTTGTTGAAAGAACCTTGAAAACATTTGATGTTCCTGGTATTGCTGTTGCCATTGTAAAGGATGACAAGGTTATTCACTCCAAAGGGTATGGTGTTCGATCACTCAATACATCGCAAAAAGTAGATGCTAATACATTATTTGGTATCGCATCAAATAGCAAGGCATTTACAGCAGCTGCTTTAGGCATATTGATAGATGAGAAAAAATTAATGTGGGATGATAAGGTTATCGATTATATTCCAGAATTCCGACTTTATAACCCTTATGTTACTGAGGAGTTTACTATCAGGGATCTTCTGACACACAGAAGTGGTTTGGGATTAGGCGCAGGAGATCTTATGATCTGGCCCGGCTTAAACAATTTTACAGTAAGAGATATTATTAATAACCTGCGCTATTTAAAACCTGTATCAGGCTTCAGAACAAAATATGATTATGATAACCTGCTGTACATTGTGGCAGGCGAAGTTGTAGCAAGAGTTTCCGGAATGAGATGGGAAGATTTTATTGAAACACGGATAATGCGGCCAATAAATATGACAGGCAGTTCCGCTTCATTCAGTCGTATAAAAGATAAATCTAATGTAATAGACCCTCATGCACCGGTGAATGGTGTTGTACAGGTTATCGACCGCGATTTTGATGATGTGGCCAATGCTGCAGGCGGTATTTACAGTAATCTCACTGATATGTGCAGGTGGATTATTATGCAGATGAATAATGGCAAATATGATCAAGGACTTAAAAAGGAACTTTTTAGTGAAGAAGTTCATAAAGAGATGTGGGCACCACAAACAATTATACCTGTGGGAGATTCATCAGATTATAATACCCATTTTGCCAGCTATGGACTGGGTTGGTTTTTGAGTGATGTCAGAGGATATAAACAAGTCGGACATACTGGCGCGCTGGCAGGTATTGTAACACAGGTGACACTAATACCGGAAATGAAACTTGGTATTATTGTGTTGACGAATCAGCAGTCTGTAGAAGCTTTCAATGCAATTACTAATACTATAAAAGACAGTTATTTGGGTATTGAGGGAGTTGACCGGATAAAACAATATCATGAGACTGCTACTCAAAATATGGCAGATGCGAAAAAAATAACTGAAAACATCTGGAAAGATATTGAAGTTAAACAAAAAAGCTCTTCAGCAGAAACAAATGATAGTGTTTATATCGGCATATATTCTGACAAATGGTTTGGCGAAGTGATAATTTCTTTTAAAAATGGGAAGTTATGGTTTGATTCAAAAAGATCCCCAAAACTCACAGGAGAATTGCTGGATTACAAAGGCAATACTTTTATTGTTAAGTGGAATGACAGAAGTATGGATGCCGACGCATATGTATTGTTTTATCTTGATAGTACAGGTAAAGCATCGGGAATAAAAATGAAAGCCATTTCTCCATTAACTGATTTTAGTTACGACTTTCAGGATCTGGATTTTATTCGAAAGGAAAAAACTGCTGTAGCTGAAACAGGTGTAAAATCCGTCCTTCTTTGACCACTTAAAAAGAAGGTCTGATATCATTTAACATCCACAGCATAAAAAAGTAACTCTGGTAGCAGGTGGTCAGTTTGAACCGACTGGCAATTGTCCAGATAGAGGATTCCCAATCTCAACCCAATCACGCAGGTATTCAAGCCAGTCAACATCAGTTGGACCAACATCACCAATCCCACAATGACCTCCTCCGGAAGACAAAAAAAAGCCGCAGTTTTTTGCGGCTTTTTGTTGCTCCGTCAGGGCTCGAACCTGAACTTTCCTGATCCAGAGTCAGGCGTGTTGCCAATTACACTACGGAGCACTATTCAGAGGGTGCAAATATAAATATTTTTCAGAAGACCCTCCCCGTTAAATAAAAAAAGTGCACCGGATCAACCCGATGCACCTTCTCACTAAAGAATACTATGACTTTATTATGGCAACGTATAATAAACAGTTAACTCCGGACGTAAGTTGACCTCAGAATTATCACTCGATCCGAACCGAAACCCCTCAACCCACTCTGTAGGCCATAACCTGAAAAACATACCGCAGTAGGGCGTGTTTGTAGTTCCCGTCTGATCAGGCATAAAAAGCTGCGTCACATCCACGGTTATGAAGTTGCAGTTCAGAATGAAAGGCGAAATAAAGACCTGGTTGACCTCAGTGGTCTTTGGCTGATTGTTCCAGGTGACAGTCTTCTCTTCCCAAGGCTCGATTATCTTCTGCAGTACCGCACCGTACCATTCAATACCTCCGTTACTGCCTGGAGAGATGACAGTGCTGTCCCATATCAGCGGCAGATCATATGTCAGACGAAGTGTAACCTTTTTGATGGTAGCCGACTTTGGTACGGCATTCATATCAAACCATATCAGGCTGTTGTTTGAACGCATAACAGTCAGTACAGGCTCAGTGATGAAGGTTGCCTCAAAAAACTTCCAGTCACCGAAGTTCCTGTCAGGTTCAAGATTGGAGATCATGGCATCCTTGCCTTCATCCGGACCCGGTTGAAGCTTCACTGCCTGCCATCCGCCGCTGTCCCATGGGATGGTCAGAATAAGCGGATTATCTTTTGTTGTAGCAGCCAGCTCCCTTGCAGCGAAAGTAAAATACTGAGGCTGGTATCCTTCTTTCTCAAGGAGGAAAGTATAGACATCCGAACCCCCTCGCACAATAGGATAATTGACTGCTGCTTCCAGATTAAAGGTATAGTGCCAGTAACCATAGTCATATACCGTCAGCTCAGCAGTGGTTGGCATTGCAGGCAAGGGTGACGCACTGAGCGGATTGTCTATGGCAGCCATGACATAGAAACCAAGCGGCTTGATTATCTGGCCCCCGAAACTGATATATCCGAAATCACCGGGGGAATAATCTCCTACAGTGAGCAGCTCAGGAGCAATCATCGTCGAAGTGCCGCCGATAATGCTGAAACTTATCGGAAGAGGATTATCTACTAGATATGCTAAAGGAGATCCTCCGACAGGCGTGGCTAATATCACTTCGCCGGCAGTGTTTATAACCATAAACTTTGTGAGGTTATAATCCCCCGCTGCCATCTCCACCTCATTACTTATGAAACTAGTCCCGAACAAATAGACCGGTATAAGTTCATCGGTGAGAACAGGATTGCCATCCATGTCTTCTACAGATACCACAACGTGGTACGAAACCAGAGCACTGTCATCATTTGCGAAGGCAGATTTGGTCTGGTTGGATTCATCAATCGATGCGACTGAAAATTTGGCGGTTCCCTTGCTTGTATTTCCGGAGTTTTTCTCACAGGAAGAAAATGCAAAAACAACAAGCATGATCAAAGAAAGTGATCCGATCAGGTTTTTCATGTTTCTTCGGTTTAAGTAGTGAAAAAAAACAAAGCAATTACCTGATTATGAGCAAAAAATATGCCAAATAAAGTCAGGCAGCAGGCAGCAGGCAATAGACAACACGGGGCTACTTGTTGAGCTTCGCCCATGTGTCCTTCAGGCTGACCGTGCGGTTGAAGACCAGCTTGCCGGCCTTGCTGTCATAATCGACACAGAAGTACCCCAGTCTCTGGAACTGGAATTTGTCAAGCGGCTTTGCAGAAGCCAGCGACGGCTCAACCTTGCATCCGGTAAGGATGGCCAGTGAGTCGGGATTCAGGAACTCCCTTGCATCCTTATCCTTATGACCTGAAGGGTCTTCATCGTTGAACAGCCTGTCGTACAGCCTGACCTCAGCGTCGAGCTCATGTTCAGCAGAGACCCAGTGCAGGGTGCCCTTGACCTTCCGGTCAGCCAAAGGACGGCCGCTGTGCGTTTCCGGGTCGTACGTGCAGTAAACCTCTGTGACTTCACCGGCATCGTTCTTTTTAAGACTCTGGCATCTGACGATATAAGCGCCTTTAAGCCTAACCTCCTGGCCTGGTGCCAGACGGAAGAACTTGTTCGGTGGATTCTCCATGAAATCTTCCTGCTCAATGTATATCTCCCGGCTGAATGGAACCTGACGCTTTCCCTGGCTTTCATCTTCGGGATTGTTTATCAGCTCGACATTCTCGGTTTTTCCTTCGGGATAATTGGTGATGATCACTTTCAAAGGATTAAGCACTCCGAATACTCTTGGTGCGCGCTGGTTAAGGTCTTCACGGATGGCATACTCGAGGAGCGACACATCATTGATGGCTTCAACCTTTGTATAACCTATCAGGTCGACAAACCGCCTTATGGATTCAGGAGTATACCCCCTGCGGCGCAGTCCGCACAAAGTTGGCATGCGCGGGTCATCCCAACCGCTGACCACAGCATCCTTCACGAGTTCAAGCAGCTTGCGTTTGCTCATGACGGTATAGGTGAGGTTAAGGCGGTTGAACTCAATCTGTCGGGGACGGTAGTCACTGTCCATCAGCTGGTCAACGAACCAGTCGTACAAGGGCCTGTGTACTTCGAATTCCAGGGTGCACAATGAGTGGGTTATACCCTCAAAATAGTCGCTCTGTCCGTGTGCGAAGTCGTACATGGGATAGACTTTCCATTTCGTTCCTGTGCGGTGATGTGGTGTCTTAAGTATCCGGTAGATGATGGGATCACGCATGTGCATGTTTGGAGAAGACATATCTATCTTCGCCCTCAGAACGCGGCTGCCCTCTTCGAACTCCCCCTCGTTCATGCGAAAGAACAGGTCAAGATTCTCTTCAACGCTGCGGTCGCGGTGAGGACTGTAATTTCCCGTTTGTGTTGTTGTGCCCTTCTGTTCCGAGATTGTCACGGCGCTCTGATCATCGACATATGCCAGTCCGCGCTTTATTAGTGTGACGGCAAAGTCCCACAGCTTACCGAAATAGTCAGAGGCATAAAACTCCCGGTCTTCCCATGTAAAGCCAAGCCATTGAATGTCTTCTTTTATTGAGTCAACATACTCAACGTCTTCTTTTGTCGGATTGGTGTCATCAAAGCGAAGGTTACATTTACCGTTATATTTCTCCGCCATGCCGAAGTCGAGACATATAGCCTTTGCATGGCCGATATGCAGATAGCCATTGGGTTCAGGGGGGAAGCGCGTATGCACTCGTCCGCCGTTTTTACCCTCGCTCAGGTCCTTCTCAATGGCTTGCTCAATAAAGTGTTGGGATTCAGGCTTTAATATCTCTTCGGGTTCTTTCATCTTCTTTGATAAATGGAAAGGACAAAAATAGGAGGAAAAAGGCGAAGTGGTGCAAGTGATTACAAATTTGACAAAAAGGCACTTACCTCGTTATTTCCACACTTACCCTCCCAATCCTGCCTCCCATTACAGGATTAAGCTTCGAGACCTTGACCGTGGCTTTCCTGACGCCGCTCAGCTCGTTGTAAAGGGCATTAAGAATTCTTGTGGCTATGTGTTCGAGAAGTTTCGAATTTATCTCCATCTCCCTCTTTACAACAAGATAAGCTGTCTGGTAGTTAAGCGTGTTACGAAGCTCATCGCTCTTCCCTGCCATGTCAGTGTCAGTCTCGATTGCCACATCCACCATGAAGTGGTTTCCCACGATCTGTTCTTCACGGTAATGCCCGTGAAAAGCATAAAATTCCATATCCTCAATCCTGATCAGTCCCATTTTATTCTTTTTTGAGTTTTATAACATCATTAATATAAGGCAGTTGCACCAGAAACGAAAGATTTATTGAAAATTGTTGTTAAAATATTTGGTTTATAATATAAACTACTTTATATTTGTAACGAATAATTCTTACAGTCACTTAACGTAAAAATAGTAAAAGCCATGGAAAATGAAGAAAAATTAATGACAGGAGAAGAGAGTCTGAAGGTCATCACCGCGATGATCAATAAGACCAGGGTCAATGTTACGCAGAGCAGCTTTCACCTTCTCTTCTGGGGATGGCTGATCTTTGCATGCAGCCTTTCCGAGTTTCTGCTCTACAAATTCACTGATTTAGCCAATCCCTGGTACATCTGGTTTTTTGTGATACCGGGAGCGTTTGTTTCAATGATCTACGGTTTTACCAGGGGCAGGAAAGCATCTGTCCACACCTATGCTGAAGGAATATACGTCTGGGTATGGATGGCATTTCTGGTAGCTTCAGTCGTACTTTTTATTGTTCATTCAAGTCAGATGGAAAGTATCTCGGAATACATCCTTCTTATTGCGGCCATGCCTACTTTCATTTCCGGCATTATTCTGAAGTTCAGGCCACTGATCTGGGGAGGGGTGACTTTATGGATCTTTGCCCTGGCAGCTCATTTCGGCGGTAATACTATTTCAGGCCTCGCCACACCTGCGGCAATGGTCACCGGATATCTCATACCGGGTTATTTACTCAGAAGAACGGGCAGCCATGAAACCATTTAGGGAGCTTGATCCTCTGCTGCATTCGCAGCTCAGGCTGGCCATAATGTCAATACTCATCAGTGTCGACAGGTCGGACTTCACCTATCTGCGTAAAAAGACTGAGGCCACGGCAGGTAACCTCAGTATTCAGATAGGCAAACTGAAGGAAGCAGGGTACATCTCAATAAGCAAGAGCTTCGGCGAGAGCTACCCGCAGACGATGTGCAGTGTGACAGAGCTGGGAAGGAAGAAATTCGCTGAATATGTTGCGGCGTTGAATGACTACCTTAAACCTATGTGATAAGTCGAAGGTCTGAAAGTCTAAAGTCTAAAGTCGAAGGTGGAAAAGCTTGATCCTCAGACCCTCAGACCCTCAGCCACTCATTCCTCATCCTTTTCCTGCATTGAATTCAAAGCACCCAGAACAAATGTCAGCGGCGCATTCCAGTTGATGCAGATCTCATTTGTTGAGTAGCTGCACTCAGAATCGATATATGACGCAGCAGGGAATTTTGAACGTTTGACAAACGGACCACAATCGTTCATCACTGAAGTATTCGGTCCGCCTACGAGAAATCCCGGCACTGCCTCCGGCACACTGTCAGCGCCCGATGGGCGGTGGTGAATGTGCATAGGTGAAAGATGACCAAAGCCTGTGACAAAACAATAACCTGTGGCATTCCTCCCAAGAAGATAATCCACATCTCCCTGGACAGATGCAAGATATTTCTTATCTCCCGTCAGCTTCAAGGCTATCAGTTTGACCAGCGCCTGGTTGGCCACATCACCGTTACTGCCCCACAGGAAGTAATCTATACTGACGCGGTAAGGTGATTTTTCGGATTTTGCGACCAGGTTTCCGGCAAAAGATTCAAGCAGCGCTGCAGCAGCCTTACTGTGATCCCTGAAATTTTCATTCTCTGAAAGGGCAAGGGAAATAATTCCCAGCATCTGATTCTCCTGCCACCATGGGGTGACAGCCACAACGCTATTGATCTGCAGCATTGGCAGATCGCCGGGACGGTCCTCCGTAAGGGCCATTTCCGCACTGGCCCAGAAAAGGTCGTCTGTGATCAACGTGTCACTGTACTGTCCGGTTGTAATATCGGCAGGTTGTTTGTAGAGAATATCAGGATTTTTTCTGGCCCACTCCATTGCTTTTCCGGCTGCCTCACGACAGACCACGGAAAGGTTTCTGAGTTCCTCATCAGGATCGTTGGCAAACACTCTCGATGCCATTGCCATTACTGCAGCAAAATCAAGGGTTGCCTGGGTGCTTTTCTGAACCACATATCTTGGTGCCTGATCTTTATCCGGCATTTCAAATCCGTCAAATGCTTTATCTGTCAGTTTATGATAGACTCCCCCGTCTGCAGGATCCTGCATAGTGAGCATCCACCTGAGGTTATAAAGCAGTTCATCAACAACATCAGCGATCTTATTTGTGTTCTCGGGGATGGCTATGTTCAGTGTTCTGCAATATTCCGGGTAAAGCTGATAGAGCAGGAGCAGGGTGTAGTTGGTTATACTGCTGTTGACAATGTATTTGTTGTAATCCCCGGCGTCATACCACCCTCCGGGGCTGGAGATGATTGTTCCTGCAGGTCTGCTCTTTGACGCAGCTGATGCGTGGACGAGAACAGCGGTGTCAGGATGGCCTGCCGGGCGTGCCCATTTTGAGCCAAATTCAGCAGTGATCTCGTATCCCGACCTGTTGAAGTACAATGCCTTCACCGAGGCTTTGGTAATGTCAGTATAAACACTGTCACTGATTGAGAAAGAACCTGAACATACTGCTGATCCTCCGAGGCACAGCCTGTATGTGCCGGGCTTTATCAATGCAGAGAAATCTGCTACACGTACACTGTCCCCTGAAAATGACCAGTATTCCGGCGCTTCAGTGAGGCCCTTGAAAACACTTTGCCCCGTGTTTGCATCTATCACCTCAAATTTCGCCGCGTCGCTGCGTATGAGTGCAACTTTCCGGGCATCAGGATAGTATCCGATCTGGTTGTACAGTATGACTCGTGTTGTGTCAGAAGAGGTCAGCCCGGCTTTTTTCAGTCCGGCATTTCCGCAGCCTGAGAATATAACGGCCATACCCACAGCCGCAAGTGCAATGAATCTGTTTATTTTTTTCATCTTATCAGATAATTACTTTGACATTATGTTCAGTACCTTCCGGAAATACCGGAAGAATATTTGATTCCAGCCTCTTTCCGTCCACCGTGATCTCCCAGACACCCTTTGTTCTGTGCACAGGATTTAAAAACTCTATATGATAGACCGCTCCCCTGAACTTCCGTGTTACAGAAAAACCGTTCCATTCGGGAGGTATGCAGGGATCGATCATCAGTCCGTCATAATCAGGACGCACACCAAGGATATATTGTGTGACGGCATACATGCACCAGGCTGCTGCTCCGGTCAGCCAGCTGTTCTTGGCTTCCCCGGGTGTAAAGGCATCCTTGCCGGCTATCATCTGCGAATAGACGTATGGCTCAGTCTTGTGCAGCTCGCTGATCTCCTCAAGATATGAAGGTGTTATCCGGCTGTAATAGTCAAACGCCCTGTGGCCGTTACCGGTTAGTGTCTCGGCAATTATTATCCACGGGTTATTATGGCAGAAGACACCGGCATTCTCCTTATAGCCTTCCGGGTAGCTTGAGATCTCACCCAGGTTCAGGTAATACTTTGTAAATGCCGGGTTATTAAGAACTATCCCGTAGTCGCAGGCAAGGTATTTATTGACTGAAGCAAGTGCGTCAAGAGCCTTGTCGTCATCCAGTCCCAGGCCGGCCATTATGCACATGCCCTGTGTCTCGATGAATATCCTGCCTTCCTCGTTCTCCCTGCTGCCCACCTTCTTTCCGTAGTAGTCATAGGCGCGCAAGAACCAGTTGCCGTCCCATCCGTGGTTTTTGACAGCCGCAATCATATCATCGATATGCTTCCGGGCCTCTTCTACAAGAGCTGTCTCCCCGCGTTTCTGTGCCATCTTCACGAAGTCAGCTCCGTAAAGAACGAACATGGCGGCGATGAAAACCGACTCTGCCACTCCTCCCTTCTGGTTCTCAGTGGTCTGGAAACTCTCATCGGGGTTAGAAGAGAAACAATTCAGGTTCAGGCAGTCGTTCCAGTCGGCGCGGCCTATAAGCGGCAGCCTGTGAGGGCCCAGGTTGTTGACAACATGCAGGAATGAGAGCTTAAGATGCTCGAACAGGCTGGCCGCATTATCAGGATTATTATCAAAAGGTACCCTTTCATCAAGAATAGACCAGTCGCCCGTCTCCTTAATATATGTTGCAACGCCAAATATCAACCACAGGGGGTCATCATTAAAGTTACCACCGATCTCGGCATTACCTCTTTTTGTCAACGGCTGGTACTGGTGGTAGGCACTGCCGTCGTCTAATTGTGTGGAGGCAATATCAATAATTCTTTCCCTGGCCTGCGGAGCTATCATCTGTACATATCCCGCAAGATCCTGGTTACTGTCGCGGAAGCCCATGCCGCGCCCAATTCCTGATTCAAAGTAGGAAGCGCTGCGCGACATGTTATATGTGACCATGCACTGATAGGGATTCCAGATGTTAACCATGCGTGAGAGCCGCGGGTCGGGATGATCAAGTGTGATGACCGAGAGCTGTCTGTCCCAGTATTCTTTTAACTCCCTGAACGCGTTTTCTACCTTGTCATTGGAATCATAACGGGCGATCATCGCTTTCGCCCTTTCCTTGTTTATCACTTTTGGGGCGATGAACTTCTCCTTTTCAGGATTTTCGACATAGCCCAGAACGAAGACGAGGTTCTTTTCTTCCCCCGGTTCAAGGTCGATCTCAATGCAATGCGATGCCACTGGTGACCATCCGTGGGCGATAGTGTTACCGGGATTTCCCGAAAATACTGCGTCAGGGTGATCGAAGCCGTTATATATACCAAGGAAGGCCTCCCTGTCGGTATCAAATCCCTTTACAGGTGTGTTTACCGAATAAAATGCATAATGATTTCGACGTTCACGGTATTCAGTCTTGTGGTAAATCACTCCGTTCTCGACTTCCACCTCGCCTGTGGAGAAGTTGCGCTGGAAATTGGTCATGTCGTCATTTGCATTCCACAGGCACCACTCAACAAAGGAAAAGAGGAGAAAACGCCTGGGTAACTTACCCGTGTTGCGCAGCGAGACACGCTGCACTTCGCAGGTGTCACCCACAGGCACAAAGAAAAGCACCTCTGCTCTCAGGTTGTCTTTCTCTGAACCGATGACTGTGTATCCCATACCATGACGGCATGAGTAGTTTTCGACATCGGCTTTGACGGGCTTCCATCCCGGAGACCATACAGATCCGTTATCATTGATATAGAAATATTTACCTCCGTCATCAAGCGGTACGTTGTTATACCTGAAGCGGGTGAGCCTGCGGAGACGGGCATCTCTGAAGAAGCTGTAACCGCCTGCTGTGTTAGAGATAATTGAAAAGAAATCCTTGTTGCCTAGATAGTTTATCCACGGGTAAGGCGTCTTATACCGTGTGATGACATATTCTTTGTTGGGGTCATCAAAATAACCGAATTTCATAGCCGGGCCTCCTCTTTTTTAGTCTTTGAGTTTATTCCACCAGGTGAATTTCAAAATGATAGTCGTGACAATCATTACTCCCGCTGCAATGTAGAATTGATTCCATTCACGCAGGACAATGAATATCGGGAATGCCATCAGAGAAATCTGCCATGTTATGCCAATAACAATATTGAACATATCTCTCGGGAAGTCCCTGTTGACCTTGAAGGAAGGGTCTTCAGCCAGGACCATTTTCTGAACAGGTTTCCAGAAGCCCCAGGGGCGTACCTGTTTGTAGAATTTCTTCAGTATGGCATCGTCTTCCTTTCTGGTGAGCAGTGATCCGAGGATGCTTCCGATGATAGATATCAGGAAGATAACCGGGAAAGCGTTCATGCTGAAGTTTTCAGTCAGAGGCCAGTTTTGGAGTATGTCAAGGTTGAGTGCGGGAAGTATCAGTGCTGCGCCTATACCGGAGAGCATACCCCAGAAATATCCGTATCCGTTGAACCGCCACCAGTACCATTTAAGAACGTTGGGAGCTGTATATCCTCCCCAGAGGGCAGCAGTGATCCACAGTACGACATCGTTGATTGAAGTGACCATAAAACCTACCAGTATGCCAATTAAAACTATCAGGAGGGAAGCTGCATAGCTCATCCTGACATAGGTCTTTTCGCCGGCGTTGGGATTAATATAACGTTTATAGATATCGTTGACGAGATAAGCCGGTGCGGCGTTTACCGTTGCGGCGAAGTTGCTCATGAAGGCTGCTATCAGTCCGGCCAGCAGGAATCCCAGCAGGCCAACCGGCACATATGTCGCGAGCACTTCTGGCAGGATACTCTCAAAGTCAGGGTTGGTGAGAGACCCTGTATATAACTTATTAAAGTTAACCAGGGCGAGGATGGTAAGGCCGGCTACCATGAAATAACGGGCAGGATTAAGCACCACGTTCACCAGGGAGCTCATCTTTGAAGCTTCCTTGGGGTTTTTGGTAGCAAGGACCCGCTGCATGTCATAATTGGGCGCAGGGCCGGCAGCTGATACAAAGATGCCCTTGAATAGCATCATGACAAAGAAAAGGCCGAAGAGCTCGTAGCCGTCTGACTTAATCCAGTCATTGAATGAATGCAGCTTGGGCGAAGCTGCAGCGGATATGGTATTCCAGTCAAGACCTGTCGTATGTCCGAACCACAGGCTTTTCCATCCCTCCGGGATGACAGCGTTAAGAGCATCGGGAGAGATCTGTCTGATGGCGATAATGCCAACGGCAATGGAAGCAATGGTAAGTATACAATACTGGATCACCTCGGTGATCACCACGCTGAACATTCCACCCTTGACAACGTAAAATGTTGTGATGGCCATCAGTATCAGGGCGTACAGATTCACGTTTATCTGAGGGTGCGCTATAATGTATTCCGGATTTGAAACAAGGGGAGGAAGAAATGCAGCAACAAATTTCCCTACTCCCTTGAAACCGTAGGAGAGAAACCCGATCACACTGACCAGGGCAAAGACCACCACTATTATATGAGAGAGATTAGCTGCCCTGCCCTCACCGAAGCGCGTCTTTATCCATTCGGCTCCTGTCATGACGTTTGAACGGCGCAGCCATGCGGAGAGATAGACCATAAGGAATATCTGGTTAAAAACAGGCCACATCCACGGAATCCATACACTCTTCATCCCGTAAACTGACAGCCAGTAAACAAGAAGCATGGTCCCTGCTATGTCAAACATTCCTGAAGCATTCGATATCCCGAGGAAATACCACGGAAGAGTGTTACCACCCAGAAAATAGGACTGAATGTTTTTAGATGCTCTTTTTGATACCCAGTTACCGATAAAAATGGTTGCTATCAGGTAAAGAATAACGATGGCAAAGTCAATAATATGCAGATTCATAGGGCTGTTGGTTAGTTACAGGTTTCAGATAATGAATGAGATACGTCCTTTTCTGGTTTTTTCATATACTTCACGGCTGAAAAGATAATATTGGGCAGGTTTATGCGCCACTCCCTTCTGCTTTTTCTTAAGCGGTATGACATAATGCATCTGCGCCACTTTTTTCCTGAAGTTGCGTTTGTCAAATGATGTTCCGAGGATGGCTTCGTACAGTTTCTGGAGCTGTGACAGGGTAAAGTAATCAGGCAGCAGTTCAAAGGCTATAGGCTCTACCTTCACTTTTTTCTGCAAGGCTGCCAGTGCCGTGTAAAACAGGTATTTATGGTCAAAGGCCAATTCCATGTCCCTGACTGTTGTTACCGGGAACCACTCGACATTTCTGTCTTTCAGTCTGAGGGTCACTTTGGTGTTATCAATAAGGGCGAGATAGCCTACTGTGACTATCCTGTCGGCAAATCCCTTGTTTATATAATTCAGCCAGAGAGTATCCTTCTCTGAAGAGACACGGTCAAGCTGTCCGAAGGCCCCGAACTGATCAAGGTAGATGTTGTCAAGTCCGGTCAGGCCCTTCAGGATGCGGCTGGCAGCACTGTCGAGGTCTTCATCTTCAAAAATGTGGTAACCGGTCAGGGTGTAGTCATCGATGATCGTCTTTCCCGCTTTCTCATCCTTTAACTCTCTTTCAACAAGCAGTACATTGAGTTTTTCAAAGTCGAAGCCAAATACAACACAGTCAACTGAAATATTCGGGACTATTTTATGAGATATCATTTTATTATACCTGGCAAGTGATAAAATGACTTAGTGTACGAAGTGTCTTTTTCAAAGATATTTCAAATAAATAATAAAATCAACAGGGACTTCGGAATGAATCCAGTGACGGTTTTATAAAATGGGTCCGGGAGATATCCGGCGTTTTATTTAATTGAAGGGAGGGTCCTTGCGTCAGAATGCCGGAATCTCAAAAGGGATCAGAAAGAGATGCCTGCAATGTTTAATAATTAACTATGTGTAAATGGTACACGAACAATATTAATTCCGACTTCAATTTTTTCCTGAATAATCAAATTATTACTATAAAGAGACAAAAAAGTATCAGTGCCGCGCTAAGAAGAAGAATTAACTTTAAAAACCTAAAACTGTACAGCTATGCAAAACAAACTCTTCAAAGTATTTTTTTTGATTTGTCTTGTAGCTGTTGCATTCCCAGCTGTTCTCTCTGCCCAGCAGCAGACGAGGACGATCACAGGCACTGTGATGGATGAAAGCAACACTGCTCTGCCCGGAGCTACAATAAAAGTGAAGGGCACGACAATTGGGACAAACTCCGGCGCTGACGGGTCATTTACCCTTCAGGTTCCGGAAGGCTCAAATACCCTGGAGGTGACCTTTATCGGAATGGAGCCCCAGGAAGTAACGATTACTCCCGGCGTTCCGATTAAAGTAACCATGGTGACGACACAGTCAATGTTGAATGAAGTTGTTGTCATTGGTTATGGAACTGCCAAGAGGTCAGAAATCACATCTGCTATTTCTTCAGTAAAAACTGAGGAAATCAAGGATCTTGCTGTTGCCGGTATTGACCAGGCCCTGCAGGGGAAAGTGTCAGGTCTTACGGTTATGAACAACAGCGGCCAGCCCGGAGGCGGAGTGGCTGTAAGAGTCAGAGGTATTACCAGTATAAACAGTAATGACCCGTTGATCGTTGTTGATGGCGTTCCTTTTACTTCCAACACCGTGTCAAACACGGGATATGACGGTCTTGGTGGCTCTGACGGACAAACCGGGAACAGCTTTTTAGCTACCCTGAATCCTAATGATATTGAATCAATAGACGTCCTGAAGGATGCTTCGGCACAGGCTATTTACGGTTCGCAGGCAGCCAACGGTGTACTCCTTATTACAACCAAAAAAGGGAAATCCGGTGAAGATAAGATCACTTATGATTTCTCTTATGGGCTGCAGCAAGTTGCCAGGACACTTGATGTAATGAACCTAAGGCAGTTCGCCAGGTACCAGAACAGTGTAATAGCAGAACTGGGAGCGGGTTACATACCTACTGAAGAATTTGCTGATCCTTCATTACTTGGCAACGGTACAGACTGGCAGAAGGCGATTTTCAGGCAGGGATATACCATGGATCATCAGCTTGGAATATCAGGTGGAAAAGATAAGACAAGCTATTATTTTTCGGCAGGTTATTTCGGCCAGAATGGTATACTGATAGGGTCCGACTTTAAACGTTATACGACACGCTTCAACCTTGACAGCCAGGTAAAAAGCTGGCTCAAGGCAGGTGTAAGCTCAAACATCACAAGGAGTATCCAGAATGTTACCCTTGCCGATGCTGCCGAGAGTACAATATGGTGGGCCGCGTTGCAGAATCCACTTATTCCGGTAAAGAACCTCGACGGCACATGGGCCGGAAACTACACAGTGGGCGGATACAATTATAGTGCTGACAACCCGGTTGCCACAAGCAGCAGCAGAGGAAATAAAAGTACCAACACCACAATCTTTGGGAATATTTATGCAGAAATACTCTTCTTTAAGGGCTTTTCTTTAAAAAATGAATTCTCCTACAATTTGGGGATGCAAAACAATATAGCATTCCAGTATGGAGCTAACATTGGTACACGATCACTGCAGGCACAACTGTATGATAATAAGAATAACGGATACTTCTATGCTGTCAGGAACTACCTGAATTACACAAGGACTTTCGGAAAACATAACGTTAATCTCACCGGAGGTCATGAAGCACAGTACTCTTACTGGGAGAACATGGGTGGTAAAAAAGTTGACCTTCAGAATAATATCCTTGACATGAATGCCGGCGGAACAGACAAGCTTACATGGGATCTTACCGGAGGAAAAGGCGACTGGGCAATGGAGTCATATTTTGTGAGAGGCAATTATACCTTTGATAACCGTTACTCGGTATCCCTCAGTTACAGGGCTGACGGATCAGCTAATTTCGGACCCAACAACAAATGGGGCTACTTCCCGGGCGCATCCATCGGGTGGACGGTTACCAATGAGAAATTTGCCGAAAACTGGGATAAAGTAATGAATTACCTGAAAATCAGGCTTGGTGCCGGAGCAGTTGGTAACCAAAACCTGCCAGGCGGAGCGCCAACACCACCGTACACCGCCGGAGTTAACTTCTGGCCTGGCCCTGTCGGTTTCGGACAGGTTGGCAGCGCTTCCACGAACTTCATTTCCGGCATAGCCAATGCAGACCTGGGCTGGGAATCAGTTATAACCTACAATGCAGGTGTTGACTTCGGGTTTATCAACGGAAGAATTAATGCAACGGTTGATGTTTATAAGAAAGTAACCTCAAACATGCTGCTCTTCAGTACCGGACCGGCATTGCTGGGTGTCGGGGATGCATGGAATGACCTTAAAGCACCTATTGGTAATGTGGGCCAGATGACCAATACAGGTTTTGACCTGAGTCTTACAACCCGCAATATTGAGAGACCCAATTTCACATGGACTACCTCATTGATATTTTCTCATTACAAGAACGTGCTTGACAAGCTGATAAACGATGCATCATCAATTGACGGCAAGCTATATTATGATAACTACCTTATCACACACACGGTGCCGGGTTATGCAGTTGGTACATTCTGGGGCCTCAAGACCGACGGTCTTTTCCGTACAGAGGCAGAACTGGCCAATTCTTATCCGCAATTCGGATTAGGAGTTGCCCAGAACGAAACATGGCTTGGTGATGTCAGGTTCAAAGATGTCAGCGGTGATCAAATCATTGATTCCAAAGACCTTACTTTCATCGGAAGCCCGATACCTGATTTTACCTTCGGCTTTACGAACAATTTCACCTACAGGAACTTTGACCTTTCAGTTTTCCTTCAGGGAAGCTATGGCGCCGAGATTTTTAATTTCATGAAATGGCAGCTTGAGAGAATGAATAATGTTTATTTCAACCAATCTACTGCCGTCATTGACAGGTATACCGCCGACAACAAAGACGGCGCCCTGCCCAGGTTCACGAACAGCAACACCAACAATACCGCAATGTCAGACCGGTACGTCGAAGATGGTTCCTATGTGCGTGTTCAGAACATAACTCTTGGCTACAGGCTCCCAAAGACACTCATCAGTAAGGTTAAGATGAATAACCTGAGATTATACCTGGCCGTTCAGAATCTCTATACTTTAACGAACTACACAGGTTTTGATCCTGAAGTAGGCGCATACAATAATAGTATAAGGCTTATGAACGTTGATGCAGGTCACTATCCCAATCCACGCACTTTTATGGGTGGTTTAAGTGTCGAGTTTTAATGACTTTAAAAATATAATCATGAAAAACAGATTTATATACGTTATCTTGATCCTGGCAGCTACCCTGGCATCGTGCAGTAAGGATTATATTGAGCGACCGTCTCTATCTGGTGCTACCGTTAGCAACTACTACAATACGGCAGATGAGGTAAGGGCTGCGACAAGTACCATCTACTCGGGATTAGCCTGGTCTGGCTTTGAAGAACGTGCCATGGATGCTATATGTGATATTATGGCAGGGAACGAACTGTCTGGCGGAACTGATGATCCTCCTTTCCAGCAATTTACAATATCCGGAACATCGGTTCGCCTCCAGGATGCATGGAAAGCATTTTATAAGGTCAATGGCTGGACCAGCGCCCTTATGGCTACTCTCGAACAGAAAAAAGCCGGTGGCGGTGATGCCTCTTTTCTTGATCCGGCTATTGCTGAATGTCATTTCCTGAGGGGAACTGTATATTTTTACATTGCCCGTATTTGGGGTGATGCTCCTATTATTACTGATCCGGGAGCCATTGCTCTTACGGGTGATTTCCAGATCCCGCGTTATTTTCAGGAAGATGTGCTCAGGTTTGCTCTTGAGGATTTGCAGCTGGCTGAGGCAGGTCTGCCTGAGACAGATGTCCCTGGCAGAGTGACCAAATACGCTGCAAAAGGAATGATGGCAAAACTCTATCTGTATAAGAAAGACTATGAGAATGCAAAAGTCAAGGCTGGTGAAGTTATAGCCTCAGAACAGTATGACCTCTTTCCTGTTTACGGAGCTATGTTCAATTCAAGCGCCAACAACAACAACATTGAATCAATCTTCGCTGTCCAGCACCAGTGCACGATGAACCCATGGGGTTCAGGTAACCAGATGAACCCTGACCGCGGACCGGGGAACCTGCAGACCGATGAAGCCAGCATGTGGGACATGTACAGACCCTCTCTTGATCTCCTGGCACAATATGAGCCGAATGACCGCAGACGTGCAGGATCATGCATGGAACAAGGCTGGACAAAGCCTGAATGGAAACCGCAAAAACTGCCACAGAGCGATGGTTCTTTTACTGCCGACGATGCTGCATATAACGAATTTATGAAAAACGGATATGTCTATGACACTATTCAGAATACAAAGCAGGGCGGTTATTTGAACGGTCCCCGGGCTAATATTGCCAAATATGTTGTAGGACCAGGTTCCAAATACGGCGGAGAACAGGTTATAGGAATGAACACGGGCATAAACTTCATAATGTTGCGTTTTGCCGATATTCTCCTGATCTATGCTGAAGCAACACTGGGTACTAGCGTATCCACAAGTGATGTAGCGGCGCTGGATGCATTTAACAGAGTACGTCAACGCGCCGGGCTGCCCATAAAAGATGTGCTAACGATTGATGACATCATGAAAGAACGCCGTGTCGAATTTGCCTTTGAAGGTGATTACTGGTTTGATATCAACCGCCAGGGATATACGAAGGCAAAAGAAATTATCGAAGCACAGAACAGGGCTATTACCAGAGGCAATGCGCCGTTGTATATTGATAATTTCTCTGAAAGTGAAATGTATCTGCCTATTCCTGCTTCGGAAATACTTCAGGATTCCAAGCTTGATGACGCACCGGAACACTATTATCAAAAATAAATCTGATATGAAAAAGATAATAAATAACAGGTTGTCAGTAATAATAGTGTTACTGGTAACCATCTGTGCCGGAACATTCTTTCAGGCATGTGAGGGCAATGAAGAGGACATGGTAATGCCTGAAATTTCATATGTTCGCATTACAGCACCGGTTAAATCTGACTCTCTGGTGGCACATGCCTATATGGGTAATAACATAGCCATCATCGGTCAGAATCTCGGACATGTGGATGAGATATGGTTTAATGACCAGCGGGCTGCCCTTAATCCCAATCTTGTTACGAATTCATCAATAATTGTCCAGGTACCTCAGGTAATACCAACAACCGTGACAAATCTTATATACCTGATCAACAGCAATAAGGTAGATACCCTTAAGTATACGTTTGGCGTTGATGTGCCGGCACCTCAGCTGGATCGACTGGTCTGCGAATATGTCGAGACCGGAGGAACAGCTGTCATTCAGGGCAATTTCTTCGTTGATAATCCCGGTACTCCGTTGCAGGTGTTTTTCCCCGGCAACATCGAAGGTACTGTCGAAAGCATAAGCATTGATGAAATAAAGGTAACTGTTCCCGATGGGGTTGGAGCTGGTCCGATACAGGTGAAAACCATCTACGGCTCAACACGGTCATCGTTCTATTTCCGCGACGACAGGAACATGGTTTTGAACTTTGATAATCTTACCGCCGCAGGGGGCTGGCGCTCAGGGGTAATTGGCAACTCAAATCCAGCACCTGTTTCCGGCAATTATGTCAGATTCTCGGGCGCAATGGCCGGTGGTGCCGGTACTACATGGAATGAAGATGGTTTCAGTTTTGACCTCTGGCCCCAGGCAAACGGCCGGCCGGACGCACCATTCTATACAGGCGAGATCAAGGATGCAGTCATTAAATTTGAAGTCAATGTAGTCGCTCCATGGGAATCTGCAGCTTTACAGATGATCTTCACCCCGTATTCTATAACTAATTCCAACAGCTATATTGCAGATGCCAGCGTCCCCAGAGGTCTCTGGATGCCGTGGCAGGCGACCGGAACATATAAAACCGATGGCTGGATAACAGTTTCATTTCCATTAACGGATTTTAATAAAACATTTGACGGTGCTGTTTGTGCGAACAAACTGACTGATGCAATGCTCAGAGGCCTCACTTTCTTCGTATGGAACGGAGGGGTTGCCGGGAAAGCCTGTAATCCACACATATGTATTGATAATATACGTGTGGTACCTAAATAACATCAACTGAAAAACGATTTGCGATGCAAAAAATTCAGATAAAATTCCGCAATTGGTCACTACTGTTCGCGACATTGTGCGTAGTAGGAGCCAGTGTCATTCTTACATCCTGTAACGGAAAAGAAGAGACTGACACCAGTGTGGTTCTCAATAGCTTCGGGCCAATGCCCATAGCCAGGGGAGCCGAGCTTAAGTTTATTGGCCTGAACCTCGACAGGGTAACCGCTGTGGTACTGCCCAATAATATTACCATCTCCACCTTCACGACTAAAACGCCAACCCTGCTAATTGTTACTGTTCCGCAGGAAGCTATGCCCGGTTATGTGGTGCTGAAAACCCCGGATGGTGACATCACCACCAAAACGGAGATCAGTTTCTCAGAACCGATATCCATTGCCAGTTTCACTCCGGCGACAGTAAAAGCAGGTGATGAAATTACAATCACCGGTGACTACCTGAATCTCGTGGGCGAGGTTATATTCATGGATCGGATCTCTGTCGTGGCAGAAGATTTTATCAGCCAGAGCCGCACAGAGATCAAGGTGGTGGTTCCGGCAGAGGCACAGACAGGAAAGTTTGCCGTATCAAATGCTGCAGTAGACCCAATAATAGTCTTTTCTGCAACAAGTCTCACGGTAACACTTCCTGCTTTTACTTCAATCACACCCAATCCTGTAAAGGCAGGCACCTCACTTACGATAACGGGTACAAATCTTGACCTTGTAAAGACCATCACTCTGGGCGGAAACAAGACCATCAACAGCCCCGATTTTGTAAGTCATACAGCTACCCAGATTGTACTTACCGTACCCGCTGATACTAAAGACGGCGTCGTGACAATGATACCTGCTTCAAATGTGAATGTTGTATCGGCGGCTGACCTGGTAATGGTGGCTCCGACAGTGAGTGTCACTCCTGTTGCAGTCAAGAATGGCCAGGACATTACCGTTACAGGAACCGACCTGGACCTGATAGATCATGTGATATTTGGCGGTAACAAACAGGGAACAATAAAGGCAGGAGGAACTGCAACCCAGATACTGGTGACTGTGCCCAATGATGCAATAACCGGCGTTGTGACTTTTGTAACAAAGGCTGCAAAGGAAGTAAACGGTCCTAATCTTACAATTATCGATCCGATATTTACTTCTTTCTCTCCGACCTCAGCCAAGCCCAACACCGATATCATCATCACAGGCACTGACCTGGACCTTGTGGTTGATGTGGTGTTTACGGATGATATTAAAGGAACCATAGGAACAAGAAGTGAGACACAGATGACAGTCACAGTGCCTGTGGGCGCCAAGACAGGAAAAATCACCCTGGTTGCAAAGAATGGCACGAGGGTACAGTCTGCCATAGATATTACCGTCCTTACCAACCTTCCTAATTTCACTTCGTTTTCTGAACCTAAGGGCACGCCCGGAAAGATCCTGACTATTAACGGCACCAATATGCTTTTGATTAAGGAGATTGTTTTTCCGGGAGGTATTTATGCAACGGCATACGGTGTAAAGACCGACACCAAGGTTGAGGTGTATGTACCTATGGATGTGGCAAGGGGTTATGGTCAGATCACTGTGATCACCTATGAAGGAGACCAGGGTTTGTTGCCTTCATTATTCTTCGGTGGCACTGATCCTGTTCTCGATCTGGCCCTGATAATCACCAATTTTGATGACGGGTTCAGCCAATACGGTTACTGGGGCGGTATTACTGCAACCGGTAATGATCCCGCATATGCATTAGATAATAATTATATGCATGGTACATCAAGCTCGGTATCAGGATGGCAATGGGTGTGGGGCTGTAACTGGATTGCATTCCCGTCGGTTACCAAGGCTGACCATCTGTTTAAAATGGATGTTCGCCTTGATAAGCCTTTTGGAGCTACAGGCGTACATTTCCAGATGGAGTTTGGCGGAACGCGCGTTGACATCGGAGCAATGGGGATCACAACACCGACAACGGAAGGCTGGATAACTGTGACATTCGATCTCGCCACATTCAGCGAACTGCCCGCTACTATTCCTTCAGGCGGAGAATGGGGTATCAACTTCAATTATGCAGATGGCCCGATTGATATGACAGGACTTTATGTAGACAATCTGCGTTTTCAGCATAAATAAAAATGGTGATTGATTAGATAACCATTCAGACAAAAACAAAGGGTATCTCAGAAGTTATTCTTATATTGAGATACCCTTTGTAATTTTACATTTTACAGTGACTGGTATTTATGAAGAGTATTTTACGATTATCACTCTGCGCTGTAGTTCTGTTTCTGTGTTCAGGTATAGCAATTGCCCAAAGTACAAAGTATGAAGCTGAGAACGGTGTTTTGACAGGGACCGTTGTAGAGAC
>Ga0209745_1000576_pt1 | contig 22446 bp, 19 predicted proteins | sample BarGraNGADG00312_FD_184495 | JGI IMG/M metagenome (GOLD analysis project Ga0209745, IMG submission 184495) | Arctic peat soil microbial communities from Barrow, Alaska - Barrow Graham LP Ref core NGADG0004-312 (SPAdes) (version 2) | ecosystem: Environmental > Terrestrial > Soil > Wetlands > Peat...
TTGAATCCATCAAGGCGAAAATTGCCTTTGATGAACGCGGAGATCTCTCCTCAAAATAATGACATTTTGCTTCAAATAGCTAGCCTCATCCGTCTGGCAGAAGGCTTTCGCCTGGGCTTTGTCAAGTGCAACCAGCCGGTGCAGTGTCGACAAATGGCAGTCAGGTTGAAGGAAATGCTGGCAGGTGAAGCAAAGATAATCGATGTAGATCTGAGCGAGCCGGTTTCGAGTTTAAGAAGGGCGATCCTGAAAAAGCTTGAGGCTGAAAAATCCTCATGCGAGAGCAAACAGGTCATCATGGTCTTCGGCTTCGAGCATTCAGTGCCGTCGAAAGGTCCTGCCCCCGTTCTGGATGAGCTGAATCAATCTCGCGAGATATTTCCTAAGGATGTCTCCGGACCCCTTCTCATATGGCTGCCCGATTATGCTTTGACTCGCCTGGCTAGGGAGGCCCCAGATTTCTGGGGATGGCGCAGCGGTGTATTCGAGTTCGTGCCTGATCTAAGATTGATGTCAATCATAGAGAAGATGGCCGCTCAGGATGCGGAAGCTTCAAACTTAGGCCTGAATGAAAAAAGAGAACGTGTCGCTGCCTTGGAAGGGCTGATCAGGGATTATAAGGAATTGCAGCACGGTGAAAGAGTGGGTAGAGGCCAGGCGGCAGTCCTACACAGGTCGGGCAATATCCATCACCAGCTAGGGGAGTATGAAGAGGCCAAACGGCTATACGAGGAGAGCCTAAAGATCAATCAGGAGCTGGGGGATAAAAGCGGCATGGCCGCAACGCTTCATCAGATGGGAAATATGGCTTACGGCACCGGTGACATCGGTGAGGCCAGTCGGCTATACGAGGAGAGCCTAAAGATCAATCAGGAGCTGGGCGACAAAAGCGGCGTAGCTAAAGCGCTTCATCAGATGGGAAGTATGGCTTACGACACCGGTGACATCGGCGAGGCCAGTCGGCAATACGAGGAGAGCCTAAAGATCAATCAGGAGCTGGGTGACAGAAGCGGCGTGGCTAAAACTCTTCATCAGATGGGAAATATGGCTTACGACACCGGTGACATTGGAGAGGCCGGGCGGCTGTATGAAGAGAGCCTAAAGATCAATCAGGAGCTGGGCGACAAAAGCGGCGTGGCTGCAACGCTTCACCAGATAGGAATGATTGCGCAGGACGCCGGTGACATGGGCGAGGCCAGGCGGCTGTACGAAGAGAGCCTAAAGATCAATCAGGAGCTGGGGAACAAAAGCGGCGTGGCTGCAACGCTTCACCAGATGGGAAGGATGGCTCAGGACGCCGGGGACATTGGCGAAGCCTGGCGGCTGTACGAGGAGAGCCTAAGGATCAAGCAGGAGCTGGGGGACAAAAGCGGCGTGGCTGTAACACTTCATCAAATGGGAAGGATGGCGCAGGACGCCGGGGACATCGGCGAGGCCAGGCGGCTGTGCGAGGAGAGCATCAAAATCAATCAGGAGCTGGGGAACAAAGGCAACATGGCCATTTCTCTAGCACAGCTTGCATTGCTTGTTGAAAGGCAAGGAGACTTGAAGGCTGCCTTGAAGCTAACCTGCCAGGCAGAGGCGATTTTCGAGGAACTTGGAGAACTTCATTATGCTAAAAAGGCTCGAAAGCAGCTGGAATGGCTGGAAGGAAAGGTTGATCCGATCTCTCAGTTGAGAAGTAGCGATTTCTGAGATACACCTCGGTATGCATGCCTGAATATCAATAGCCGATAAGCTCTGCGCTCTCTTCTCTATCTCTGTCAAACTCGTCCACATTCGTTTATTTGATTTTATAGAATTATACCACGAAATTATTGTTAATACAATGAATGATCTGCTCACCTCTTTTGACTCATAAATTTTCTCCAAATTTAAGCGAAATTGGGACAATACCTCAAAAATTTATTTATATAATCCGCCCTCCAGTAGAGAAATGTAGATTATGCACATCTATGAACGGATATGAACTATTCATAGCTTTTACGAATTTGTATCAAATACCCTTTTTAATCCCCCTGGCCAAGATTTGTTCAGCGAATGCCGGATCGAATCTACCGTAAGGGTCCGGATGTCTATACAAAAATTTGAATATCTTTCGCGTTCATATAATATTCAAGGGTGATGCAGTTTGCCAATTAACAGTGGAGACACAGCATGGGTTCTGGTGGCAACAGCAATGGTGATGCTGATGACGCCGGGCGTTGGTTTATTCTACGGCGGCCTGGTCCGCAGCAAGACCGTCGTATCGATGATCGGCCTCTCTTTCCTGGCTTTTGCCATAGCCAGCCTCCAGTGGGTCCTCTTCGGATATAGCCTGGCCTTTGGCTCGGATATTTCCGGAGTTATAGGCGGCCTGAACTATTTGGCTCTAAGCGGTGTGGGACTGGGCGAGGCCCCCCTGGCCAGCAACATACCGCATCTGATCTATGTGGCCTTTCAGCTGGTATTCGCAGCTGTGACACTGGCCATCCTGACATCCGCGGTGGCGGAGCGCGTCAAGCTCAGCTCCTTCATCGTCCTGGCCCTGCTCTGGACCACCCTGGTCTATGATCCCCTGGCCCACTGGGTCTGGGCGGGCGGCTGGATGGCTCAGATGGGAGCACTGGACTTTGCCGGCGGGACGGTGGTGCACATCAGCTCAGGCTTCTCGGCTCTGGCCCTAGCTCTGGTCATAGGCAAGAGAATGGGTTTCGGATCCTATGTCATGGAGCCTCATAACATCCCCATGGCCATGATCGGCGCGGGCCTGCTCTGGTTCGGCTGGTTTGGATTCAACGCGGGCTCGGCCTTGGCCGCAAATGGCCTGGCTGCTTCTGCCCTGCTGGTAACCAACACCTCAGCGGCTGCCGGTGCTTTGACCTGGCTCTTCGCCAGCTGGTTCAAAGGAAAGCCCAGTGCTCTGGGAATGGTGAGCGGAGGCATCGCCGGTCTCGTGGCCATAACGCCTGCCGCGGGCTATGTCGATATCACGGGCGCCGTTGTCATCGGCGCGGTAGCCGGTGTCCTGTGCTACATGGCACTCCTCTTCCGCGTCGGTCGCGGGCTGGATGAGAGCTGCGACGCCTGGGCGGTGCACGGCATGGGTGGTCTTTGGGGCGCCATTGCCACGGGCATCTTCGCTACGGCCTCGGTCAACAACTACACGGGCCTCCTCTATGGCAACTTTCATCAGTTCGAGGTGCAAATCATTGCTGCAGGCGCATCTGTGATCTACGCCTTCGTGATGACCTACATCCTGGCCCGTATCGTGGATTCAGTCATGGGGCTGAGGGTCACTGAAGACGAGGAATATGTAGGACTGGATATCGCCCAGCACGGCGAGAAAGCTTATGCCTGAAGGTGGTAACAAGAATGAAAAAGATTGAGGCGATAATAAGGCCGGAGAGGCTGGAGCAGGTCAAGAAAGCTCTGGAAGAGAAGGGCGTTGTCGGCATGACTGTGATCCAGGTCCTGGGCCGGGGCGAGCAGAAAGGCATCAAACTCCAGTACAGGGGAGGAACTATGGAAGTCGATCTCCTCTCCAAGCTCAAGCTTGAGCTTTATGTCCAGGATGAAGCCGTGGATTCGGTCATGAAGACCATCTGCGATTCAGCGCGCACCGGCAAGTTCGGAGACGGCAGGATCTTCGTCTCCGCTGTGGAGAAGTCCGGCAAGGTGAGGACGGGTGAGGTCTTCACCTGATTCCTCTTTTAAACAAGACAAAAAGGTAAAATAGCTATATTTTAACTAGCTCTTGATGGCTGGCGAAATTAAGATTTTGGGTGCGGGCATTGCCGGTTTGACCGCGTCAATTAATTTGGCCAGGGGCGGATTTGATGTTACGATTTTTGAAAAGTCCCCTACCGTAGGAAGTCGTTTCCATAACGATTTTCAGGGCCTGGAGAATTGGAGCGATGAGATGGATGTTTTGGAAATTTTTAAAAATTTGTCGCTCGAAACCAACTTCTGGTACAAAGGATTTAAAAAAGCTTCCTTTTACACTGACTTGCAAAAAGAGTTCATAGCAAAAGATAAGGACAACCTTTTTTATCTGGTGCATAGAGGGCCCGTAGATAGTTTGGATGAAGGTCTAAAGAATCAAGCTCTTGATGCCGGCGTGAAAATAAGATTCAATTCAAAAATGGCCATTGAAGAATGCGATATAGTCGCGACAGGTGTCTCTGGCAAAAAACCGGTTGGTGTCGTGAGAGGTATCGTTTTTGATACCGACGCAGAAGATTCGATTATTTTGCTTCTAAATGATAAATGCGCCTTTAAAGGGTACTCATATTTGCTGGTTGCAGACGGAAAAGCAACATTGGCTTCGGTTGTTATCCAAGATTTATCAAAAGCGAATCTCTGTTTTAAAAATAGCTTTGAAGCCTTCACAAAATTGAAGCGATTTAAGATTGAAAACAGGCGATCCTTTGCGGGCTATGGAACTTTTGCCATGAATGAGAGCAATAAACAGGATCAGAGACTGGTCGTGGGAGAAGCCGCCGGCTTCCAGGACCTTTTTTTGGGTTTTGGCATGAAGTATGCGCTCTTAAGCGGATATGCTGCCGCGAAAAGCATAATGGAAGAAAAAGACTACGATATGGTCTGGCGAGAATTGGTTTTGGATAAACAAAAAGCATCTGCTGCAAATAGATTGATCTATGAAGTAACTGGAGTTTGGGGTCATAATTATATCGCAAATCGATTAAGTCATTCAAGAAGTCCGAAGTCCTGGTTAAGTGGTCAGTATCGCTTTGGTTTGACCAAGAGGCTCATCTATCCATTTACAAGATTTGCAAAGAAATGATTCCCGTTTCCCCTCAATCAATAAAAGAGAAAATAGATCGAGCTCGCTAGCCAAAGAATAGGCTATAGCCGAACTGGAGAACGCTCGTGCTCGAGAGAACGGCCTCCAGCTTGACTTTGGTAAGCATTCCTTTCGCTTCGAAGGTGATCTGGCCTTTGTTCCTCTCGTTCTGGAAAGTAGTGATGGGATCCTTTGCCCGTCTGGTGTCGTTTATAGCGTTCTCTGTGGCGGTTATTGTGATAGATGGATCACTCCAACCACCAACAACCGTCTTATTTATCCTTCCTTCTTGCATATCCAACCCCACGAGAAATACGCTGCCATCATTTTTGGCAATATCCAGGTTGATCTTCTCATTGCCCATAATGCCCTTCAGAATAGCAGGAGCTTTGTCGATATTCTTGTTATAGGCATCGACATTTTTTTGCGTTTCGGCCATATCGATCGAAAAAGCATTGGCAAATGATACTATGAGCATCAGAAAAATTGCTGCTGACAGGATTCTTCTTATCATACGACTTATCATACCAGATGGTCTCTCCTATTAAAATAAATATTTTGCGGCGGTTTTTCTTGATAACCCCAGAGTTCGGTATTTCTAGTTGCCATTGAATTACGATGAACATGTAGTAGCGAGGGCGCCATTTTCTTTCGGACAAAGACCGCCGATTTCCAAATTCATTCGCCGGAGTGCATGGATTCCCTATTGATGGTCTGAGGATGTATTTGCATTATTCCACAGAATCATTTAAGTACAATCTTTTCAAATAAGTAGCCTATGGATGTCCTTGTGCTCTGCATTGACCGAGACAACGATTTGGGCCGCAAGGGCGGGGTCATAAGTCCTGTGGTAGGCAGGCAGGCCAATATCGATGCCGCCCTCAAGTTGGGCATGGCCGACCCGGAGGATTCGGATGTCAATACCATATTCGGCGGCATAAAGGCGCTGGATGAGCTTGTCGCTTCCGGCAAGAACGTGGAGATCGCCTCCCTGGCAGGAGACCTGAAGGTCGGGCTGGTATCGGACAGCAAGCTCGCCGCCCAGCTGGAGGATCTCTTGGCACGCTTCCATCCTGATGGCGTGATTGTGGTCTCAGACGGTGCCGAGGATGAGGCGATTTTGCCCATCATCCAGTCCCGTATCAAGGTCAACGGCGTGCGCCGGGTGCTGATCAAACAGAGCCCCAACCTGGAGAGCACCTACTACCTTCTCAAGCAGGTTTTCACCGATCCCAAGATAAGTCATACCGTATTCATTCCGCCGGCTTTGGCCTTGCTCATGTTTGCCATCGCGGGTTTCTTGGGAAATCCCAATCTTGCACTGGGGTTCATCACCGGAGCGGTGGGCCTTTATCTCCTCTTCCGGGGTCTGGGCCTGGACGACTCCATGGAGGAGGCCAAACAGACGTTGAGTAAATCCCTGTATGCCGGGAAGATCGCATTCGTAACCTATATTCTGGCCGCCATGCTGGTGGTCATAGCGACAGTCAACGGGGTAGCCTATTTCTGGCAATACTATCATGAACCCATATCCCCTGGATACTTCCAGCTGGTCATGATTTATCTTTATGAGAGCATCTGGTGGTACGTGGCCGCAGCCCTCTGTGTGAATATGGGCAAGATCATGGATATGTATCTGGAAGGGGTTAGAGACGCTCGTACCATCTCCAGCCTTTTCTTCGTACTGGCAACCGGTCTCATCATCTGGTCTGCCAGCCGCGTTATATTGGCCAATGATCCCGGCCTGAATTTCGGCATAGGCATGGCAGAATCTGTCCAGTACCTGGCCATATCCGCGATAGTCGCTATCCTCATAACCGTTGTCGGTGTCAATATATCCAAACGCATAGCTACAGAGAAATCTCTCCCGGCTGCCAAGTGATTCCGAGTGATCAAGATCCAAGCCTCGGGAGAGAAGTGCCTGGGCGATTTTACATTTGATTTTTACTGGCAGCATCAGGGTTCAAGGCTTAACAAGGATCAAACGGTAAGCGGCATCAGCTTTCGAAGAATGGTGGAGGCTCTCACCCAGGGCGAGACCATACGGATTTTGGGCGATGTTGGCAGTCGTTTGGGTTCCAGCCTGGGCGTGGACCTGCTCCGGCTGGGTGGAAAGGGCGGGCCCATTGAGACGACGGGCAAGATTGTAGTAGATGGTAATGTAGGCAGCCGCATGGGCATAAGCATGCTGCGTGGTTCGATATATGTTACTGGCAGGGTCGAGTCTCCTCTGGGAAACGTGGCCGAGGTTGCGAGCGATCTGACAGGATACAGGAAGTTCGTCTCGATAACAGAAGCTCTGGAAAAAGGAATAGAGGTCCTGGAGCCAAACATTCTGGGTAAGCGTGGATTAACCATCTGTGATGGCATATTGAGGGATACTCTTGGCGCAAGAAACCCTACAGATAAGGCAGTTCGCTTGCAAGGTGATGCGGGAATGAGCACGGGCATACTCATGCAATCCGGCCAAATCGTAGTGCTCGGAAATGCTGATCGCAACACGGGCGTGCTCAGTCAAGGCGGAAGCATAGTGATACGGGGAAAGACCGGCGACTTCACTGGAGCCGAGATGCGAGGCGGCGAAGTTTTCGTAGAAGGTGATGCCGGCAAATTCACCTGCGCCCGGATGAGAGGCGGGGCGGTCTATGCTAAAGAGGGCAAGCCTCTGCCGCCAGCCCGGGCACAGCTGCTCAGCTCTCCCGAGCAGATGCGTGTGGCAAAAGCACTGGATCTCGCTCCCCTTTATGCCATGATGTATCGCAAGTTCAGCCTATGAAAATGGTGAAATGGCACCGAAAAAATTGTTTCAGCAGCTAATTGGACCGCCTTATCTCTCACAATTATTAAGTAGATCGCTCAGTAGATCTCTTCCAGATCCTCTATGTGAGCGAAGGCATCGTCCAGTTGCTTTCTGGATCTCGACCTCTTTTCCTTCTCGTCCTGCATGCCTCGAGCCGCCTGGGCATAAATGGATTCCAGCTCGGGTGCGCTGGCCATTGTGAAGATGGAGAGAACCTTCGGGTACCCTTTCTTGATGACAATTCCTTTGAAGACGTGACCTGCGCTTGCGGAGAGCTTCTCTACCTCTTTGGTGATCTGATCCACATCCAGGTACTCCCGAGAGCCCTGAATGATAATCATTGCACGGGCGGCGTCTTCCGACACATTCGCAGGATAAAGCAAGTTGCCTGGCTTTAAGCTATTCTCAATGGCGTCCTTGATGGACTGATTCTTGCCGTCTGCCTGATAGAATCCCATGGTGCCTATGCGCAGGCCCCCATTCATGACTGTCTTGAAGTCTCCAAGATCAGTTACCGAGAGCATTTCGCTGTCCAGAGATTCGATCAGGAAGAGCAAGCGCTGGGCGATCATGCTATTGATCTTGTCATAGGCAGAGGCTATATCCCCGCTGTACCTCTTCATATACTGGTTGTCCGCCAGAATTATGCCCTCTGCATCCACTTCCATCAACTCCCGCATGCTGAATGCTGCATTTTGAAGGTAGATGGAGCCCTCCTCTCGGAAGGGCAGGACTGCAACGGTGATGACAGTGATACTTGGATACTGCCTCTTTAATTCGTTTATGAGCAGAGGTGAGAACGAGGAACCCGTCCCTCCGGATGTGGAGGTGATCACAAAAGCTAAATCGAAATCGCCTCTCTTCTCGATCTCGCCCATGATCGTGTCGCGGTTATCCATAAAGGCTTGCTTGCCCACATTTCGATTAGCTCCCACGCCATGCAGATTCGGGACATGCAATCTGTCTTTGGCTGTGGTGAACCTCAACTCCTTAAGATCATTTACGGCCGTGTTGACGGCCAGGGTCTCCACTCGACTGGGGAACTTGGGTCGCATACAATATTTGGCAAGCCTTGAGGCCCCGCCGCCTCCAAAGGACTCCTTGTTTATTGCGTCCAATATTCGATTTCCGCACTGGCCTACGCCGAGCATGAGTACGTTAAGCATGATATCAAATCTCTCATAACTTTGGAATTTTACTTAATTTGTGATTGTGATCGGATGGAGCTATTTCAGTTAGGATGTATAGTTACTCTCTTTAATATTTATACACTTTGTATCTCCTATACATCCAAGCAATGATAACGATGATTGGGATAATAAGTAGTAAATATTGATATTTATACTCTTGTTCCAGGACGACCACTTCCGTCGTCCCTTCTTGGATCATGGCCCCATCTCCGCCGTCATAGCTGGCTTTAAGGCGTACTGTGTAGTTTCCTGGAGCAATGCCAGAAAGCACGGCTGAATAATTCACCTCTTTTTCCGGCAGGATCTCAAAGAAGCTTTTGTCAAGTCCTGTGACCTCCAGTCCCTCTGGGGGCCTGATCTCTCCTTCCAATTCTATCCTGGCGGCAGTAGCAGTTCCCATATTCGATAGGCTGACGTTCAATACGCCTTTACCGCCCACCTGTATAGGTCCGGGCACAGTCAGCTTTATTGCCAGATTCGCTTTGCTTTTTGGATTTATCAAGACATTAAAAGGCTCGGAGTTATTTGATCTGGCATTCTTTTTTGAGTCTGCATAGCTGACCTGTATGGCCGGAACCCTTATGGATCCTTCTTTAACGGCACTCATCAAATATACCGCTGAATCGGATTCCCCGGGGTCTAATGTCTCTTTAATCTTTGGCGGATAGCCGGCGATGTAGGAGAACTCCGGAAGCGGCGGTGTATCTTCGGCTTTTATGTCCAGGGCCTGTCCCGTGCCTATGTTCTTGACAGCGATCGTGACCTTAACCTCGTCTCCTACATTCATCTGGTTCCGATCGAAACTCTCTTGCACCGACAAAATGGGCTTATCAAGCTGCGCAGCAGGCCTTTCGGAGGCATGCCTTCTGGGTGTGCCAAGGATTTCTTGATATTCAATCCGGACTTTGGCAGACTGATCGTCCGGGATATCGGTTACTGTGATGGTGATGCCATTATTTTCCGAGCCTCCATCAAAATTATTGGCACTATTCTGCAAGAAGGCTCGTTGTTCATCCAGGGCTCCTCCCACCTTGGAGACTCGTATCACTACTATCCCGTCTTTTGTGGATTGTATCTCAATAAGCTCCACCTGATAGTCGCCGATATCAATGCGGTCGCCTATGTTTAGGGTGAAATCTGTATAAGTCACCTGATCGTCATTGGTCTCTTTGGCACAGACTGCACCAAAATAGAATGCCTGAATTAGCAGCACAAAGATCGTCAGATAGGTCAAATGCCGCATTTCGGACCACTTTCTTTTGTAAATAACATTATCTTGCGGATCAGAGGGATTTATAGGAGCCATTTTTTCTAATTTGCTAGCTTGCATCTTTCTCTATCTCCAGGCTTAAATCAATCCATCTCGCGTTTCTGGTGAGTGCACCAAGAGATATCACATCCACACCGCACGCTGCGTATTCCTTGATATTATCCAGGGTTATGCCTCCTGATGCTTCCAGGAGCACTCGTGTTCGAAGACCATAGTTCTGGAGAAGCTCTATTCCGGCAGCAATCTCTGCGGGGATCATGTTGTCGAACATGATAATATCTGCGCCACCTTTTGCGGCCCCGAGCATATCGTCCAGGCTTTCTACCTCCACCTCGATCTTCTTGGTGAAGCTGGCCCGATTCCGGGCTCTACAAAGACACTCCTCCAAACCCAGAATCTTTATATGGTTATCTTTTATGAGCACGGCGTCGGAGAGATTGAATCGGTGGGTATCGCCACCTCCAAGGAAGACGGCCTTCTTCTCGAATCGTCTGAATCCGGGGGTGGTCTTGCGAGTGGCGGCAATGCGCGCGCGGCCGCCGGCGCATAACACGCACTCCCGGGTGACGGTAGATATGCCGCTCATGCGCGCCATGAAGTTCAGGACAAGCCTCTCGGATTGCAGGATCTTTCTGGCGTTGCCGCATACGGTGATCACCGTACTTGCAGCGGGGACGAATTCGCCCTCGTCAAAAAGTCGCTCGGCCTCAAGGCCGAAATAATCGAAGATCTCCTCTGCCTCCGCCAGTCCCGAGATGATGCAGTCTTCTTTGGCGATGATAACGGCTCGGGCCGGAATCTCGGGAACGAGGCTGCTGGAATCGTCCCACTCGCCCAAGTCCTCGCCCACAAATCGCTCCAGCTCTGACCTTAGCATACCGCAAGGATTTTGATGTCCAATTGATTTATAGCCTCCGATGCCTCTCAAAGTCGGGCTTGTCGGGTGCGGTGCCATTGGGGCCGAGATCGCAAAAGCGATAGATACTGGCGTGATAGATGCAGATCTGGTTGCGGTATGCGACCATAATCCGGCAACGGCTAAAGCTCTCATTGAAAGCTTGCAGCATAAGCCGGTCAAATCCAGGTTGGAGGATCTTGTGAGCCTCTCCGATGTAGTAGTGGAGGCGGCGTCTCAAAAGGCCGTCCCGGCCATTGCCAGGGCTGTACTGGTGAGGGGAAAAAAGCTCATGATCATGAGCGTGGGCGCTCTGGCCAGCCCTGAACTCTTCCAAGAAGTGAAGAATCTGGCCAAAGAGCACGACTCCCGGGTCTACATCCCCTCCGGTGCGATATCGGGCCTGGATGCCCTCAAGTCCGCCAGCATTGGGACTATTCGAAAGGTGTCTCTTACTACTACCAAGAACCCAGGCAGTCTGAAGGGCGCGCCTTACATCCTGGAGAAAAAGATCGACCTCGATTCTTTGACGGGACCGACTTTGATCTTTGAGGGGAGTGCAGCAGAGGCGGTAAAAGCCTTCCCAGCTAACGTGAATGTCGCCGCAACACTCTACCTCGCAGCGGGCGAGAGCGATGTGCGGGTTGCAGTCGTGGCAGATCCAAACATTCATGTTAACCGTCACGAGATCGAGGTGGAGGGCGACTTTGGAAGGATCTCAACCCGAGTGGAGAATGTTCCTTCGCCTCGCAACCCCAAAACCAGCTATCTGGCGGCGCTCTCAGCCATCGCCACATTGAGGAGCATTGTGGAGACTGTGAAGATTGGAACATGAATCACAGGCTCGCGGCTTCAGGCAGATTTGCTCGATTTCAAGATTGATTACCGTGCTTAGAGGGCTCAGGAACTAAAAAACTTTGTGGATTTCATTGATCTTTTCTTTCAAGCCTTGCAGTGTTGTGGCCAGCTCTAATGTTATCCTTTTCTTGGTCTCTTTGCCCACCTTCATCTCAATATCTGGAAGTGCAAGAGGCTCTCGGTCTGTCAGATTCATAAAGAACTCTACCCAATAGGGCGGCAGATATTCTGGCAATACGTCGCCCCTCATGAGAGATAGAACGCTCGCCCAGGCCACAGGCACTACCTCCATATTGTATCCGCCTCCGCCAAGCGCGAGAAGACGGCCCTCTGAATGCAGGCTCGCCAGCTCAGTGATGCGGCGAACGAGATATGTATAGCCGTTGAGCGTCATATTCAGGCTGGTAAGGGGGTCGGAGTAATGAGCATCCACACCCAGCTGGGCTACCACAACCTCTGGCTTGAACCAATCCAAGAGCCCGGGAACTATCTCTTCAAAAGCCCGGGAATATTCGTCATCTCCTGCATACATGGGCATGGGTATATTCACACTGTACCCCTTCCCTGGACCTATGCCGATCTCGTCAATAAAACCGGTTCCCGGAAATAGGTACAGTCCAGATTCGTGCTGGGAGACTGTCAGAACGTGGGGGTCTTCGTAAAATATCTGCTGCACACCATCTCCATGGTGACCATCGATGTCTATGTAGAGAATCCTATCGAACCGCTCTCTCAAGACGGCGATGGCAAGAGCCGGATCGTCAAAAACACAAAATCCCGACGCATTAGATGGCATGGCATGGTGCAGGCCGCCCCCTATATTGAAGGCACTACCGTCTTCTCTGACTATACGGCGAGCGGCGTCGATGCTGGCTCCCGCGATAAGGCGCGAAGCTTCGTAAATTCCCGGAAAGACGGGAGTGTCATCGCTGCCGAGACCGAAGGCAAGGTCCGGCTTCTCCAATTTCACTGCGGCCACGTATTCTGCTGTATGCACACGCTGCAAATCGGTTTCTGAGGCTGGATTAGGCTCGACCATGCATGCGAGACCGTCTATGAGGCCCAACTCCTCCATGAGCCTGCAGGCGAGCATCAAACGAGTCGGGTTAAATGGATGCTCCGGTCCAAAGTTGTAGCCCTGAAATTTGTCGCTGTAATATAGATAGATCATTTATAGCCTTTCTCAACCAGGCCATCGCTCCAGTAGTTGTCGCAATCTTTGCAATAGAATATGGTTTCAATTATGATCTTCTTCCAGTTGTCCGCATCCAGGGCCCGCCTAAGCTCCTTATGCTCGCACTCATTGCCGCATTTGGGACAGAAGGGTACGTAATGTTCCAGAACTGCCAGGTCCTCATCAGCCATCGTTTATTCCTCTTCCTTGCTTTCAGGGCCGGATAAGGCAAAAAGTTGTCGGTGATCATATGGGCCGTACACCCGCGGCGAGGCATCCCATCAGGAATCCCAGAATTACTCCTGAGTTGAGGAAAGGCAGTCCTGCCTGGGGCCGATCTCTTGAGGTCGTCATTAAAAGGAGAAAGCCAAGGTATGTGCCCAGCATTGCACCAAGGACAGGCAAACTCAGTCCATAGAAGCCTCCGGCAGGAAGCGACCAGCTGGCTGATATTACCAAAATTGTAGGTATGATTGCATCGCCCAGACCCAGGAAAAAGGCACCCCTCTTCTTGGTCTCTTCGGACGAATTAGAAATCTCCTGATCTATGCGGAAGCTATAGTCCCGGCTTTTAGGCACCACAAAGAGCAGTGGGGCTTTTATTTTGATAGCGCCCTCTGCCAGTGAGATCATATGGCGGGTCTTGTAGACGGATATGGCATCGTAGACCGCCAGAACCACCAATAGTAGCAATGCAGGAGGAATGGTCATGCTCACACCAAAAAGCGAGCTGATGCCGGCACATACCAGAATTCCGAAGGCGTCTATGATATACCACTCCGGATAGAAGTGTAGCAATAGCATTATGGCGAGCGTTGGCGCAATTGCCAGCAATGGCGACATAAAGGCCGCCATAACGTAATAAATGCTGACTGCAATGGAAAGCAGTATGAAGACACGGATGATCCATTCCCTCTTCTGTCTCATGGCCAGGAGAAGAAGGCCTGTAAATAAAAGGATGAGGAGCATATAAGCAAAGGGGTTGGCGATCGACGTGGGGTCCTCGAAGACCCTGTTGCCGCTGGCAGAGATTGCAGGAGTGATGGCCAGAGCTAGAATCTGCACTACCATCACAAAGAACAACATGACCAGCACCGGAATCTTTGAACTTTCGGACATATATGTAGTATTATAACTTTAATATACAATATATACTTATCAAGATATACTTTAAGGGCATGTTCTCGTAAATATGCTTTTGCGGATCTCAATATTGGTAATGTGAATCCTTTGCAACAATGTATGTCCGCTGAGTATTAATCTATTTGTGCCTGTGTCCCTTGACTCCTTTTTTTCTCTTCCAGCAATTCCAGATAGGAGCTGCGAATCGACCCGCCAAGGCCAAGCCCGGCCAACACGGAGAGCACTTTCGTCCTCTGCATCTCCCAACCGATATCCCCCACTGCCTCTACCTCCAGAAAGGAGCCCAAACCCTCAACCTCATCCAGTGCGATGACGATATCGCCAAAGGAATACTTCGTCCGGCGCTTGCATACTTCTGCAGATAGTTCAAAACCTAGGGCAAGAAGGATCTGCTCCATCTGCTCAGGGTCGTCGATCTTTACCGTCCATTCCAGGCGTGACTTGGTTTCCTGGTCGAGCTTGGGTCCTTTATAGGTCAGACGTGCGCCCTCTTCTTTGATGCGAATACGCAGCGCCTCGTCACTCACTTTGAAGTCGCGCAAAGGCGAATTGAAATAGAGGTCATGGTGGTTCTCCACTTTCAACGGTTTTGCCCCCAGGGCCTTGATCTTGTCTTGCGTATCCTTTTCCGCGCGAGCCTTGACTTCGACCTCGATCATCTTCGAACCAGCACGGTAGCGGCTCCTAAATTCAAGATATCCACGGCTTCTCCTGCTGAAAGTGTCTCTATCTCTATTGTCGCGGCCTCAGGCGGAACCTCTATGACCTCACCCTCCAGCTCGACCCGGATCAGCCCTGCGGTCTTCTGGCTGGCCACTATATTCGGGTCCATGGCACTGAGGGCGTTTATGATCTTGTGGCTCTTATCCTTGAACCTGGGGCCAATGATCTTCATCTGCGGCTTGACAGCTTTGGGCTTCATCTCAATCTTGGGGCAACCTGTCATGCTCTCGACCGGGGAGTTGGCCACGCCCACCAGATCGAAGGTCTCCAGGGTCATGTCGGAATATACCATAATTCCTGTCAGAGGCGAATTTAGGGCCATCCCCTTCTCGGCCTTGTAGCGGCGAAGCGCTGCTGCAATCTCTTTTATGGCCAGTCCCGCAGGATCGACTGCAGTTCCCGTGGCTTTGGGCCAGTTCGCTACATGCACGCTCTCTCCCGTCAGTGAATGATAAATCTCTTCAGATAGGAAGGGGGTGAATGGTGCCATAAGTTTCGCAATCGTCTCCAGGGCTGTGTAAAGGGTATTTTGAGCGGCTCTTTTCTGGGGTCCGTCCGGGCCATAAAGCCGGGCCTTGACCAGTTCGATATAGTTATCGGCCAGCACATCCCAGGCAAAGGCCCTTATGGCCTTCATGGTCTCATCGAACTGGAAACCCTCCATGGCTCTGGTTGCACTGACAACCAGCTGATCCAGCTCTCCCAGAAGCCAGCGGTCCACCTGTGCAGGATTCGCTTCCACCTTGTCGATTAAGGGCCGGGAGAAGCGAAAGATCGACCAGAGCTTCTGCTGGAATCTGCTGGCGGCGGTTATCTCCTTCCACTGGAATGGGATATCGTTTCCAGGGCTGCCGCCAATGGCCGCCCACTGGCGAAGCGCATCCGCTCCATTGGTCTCGAAGACCTCTTCGGGACGGATAAAATTGTTCAGGGACTTGGACATCTTGTGCCCGTCTTCACCCAGAGCCATGCCGTTGATGAGAATGGAGTCCCAGGGCTTGACCCCTTCCAGGGATTTTGTCCGCAATATGGTATAGAATGCCCAGGTGCGAATGATGTCATGGCCCTGCGGTCGAAGCTGGGTCGGCATGCGGAGGTCCTTCCTATTCGGCCAGCCCGCGACGCTAAGCGCTGAGATGGAGCTGTCCATCCAGGTGTCCAGGACATCCTGCTCGGGAATGAAATCGTCAGAGCCGCACTTGCATCTTACAGGAGGACGTGTCTGGTTGGGGTCCAATGGAAGCCATTTCTCGTCGGCTACCAGAACTTCCTGGCAATCACGGCAGTACCAGACGGGGATTGGTGTGGCAAATATCCTCTGCCGGGAGATGCACCAATCCCATTCCATGGAGTCTGCCCAGTTATCAAGCCGGACCCGCATGTGGGGGGGTATCCACTCGATATCCTCTGCGGTCTTTTTGATCTCCTCGGCGTTGATCCGGACAAACCATTGCTGCTCAGAGAGAATCTCAATAGGCGTCTTGCATCGCCAGCAAAGTCCTACATTCTGTTCCAGAGGCTCTTGCTTGAAGATTATTCCCAGATCTCGCATATCTTCGGTAATCTTCTTCTTGGCCTCATCAACGGAGAGACCTCTGTAAGGCCCAGAGATGTCGGTAAGCCTGCCGCTGCGGTCTATGGTCTGGCGGAGAGGGAGGTGGTGCTCCATCCACCATCTAACATCCTGCTTATCTCCGAAGGTGCAGATCATGACGAATCCTGTGCCAAAATTTGCGTCCACAACCGGGTCTGAAATCACAGGAACATCGTAATCAAATATAGGAACCCTGACGGTCTTGCCGATGTATTTCTGATAGCGTGCGTCTTCCGGATTCACAGCTACTGCCACGCAAGCGGGCAGGAGCTCGGGACGGGAGGTGGCAATCTCTATATGGCCATCCTCTGCTAAAAATCGCATGTAGTTCAGAGTTGAGGTTCTGGAATCGTATTCCACTTCAGCGAGGGCTATGGCCGTGCCGCAGCGAGGGCACCAGTTTACGGGATGCTCTTCTCGATAGATCAGGCCTTTCTCATACATGCGCACGAATGAGGTTTGCGTCTTGACGTAGTACTCCGGTTTCATGGTGGCGTACTCGTTGGACCAGTCTATTGACAGGCCCAATCTGCCCATCGACTGATGGAAACGGACGATCGCCTCATCGGTCAGCTTTTCACAGAGCCTTCGAAACTCCTCTCTCGGAACCTGGTTTTTGGTGATGTGGTTCAATTGCTCCACCTTCACCTCTGTGGGAAGACCGTGGCAGTCCCAGCCCTGGGGGAACATGACATTGTAGCCTTGCATGCGCTTGTAACGGGCCACGAAATCGATGTAGCACCAGTTGAGAGCGTTCCCGATGTGGAAGTTTCCCGTCGGATAAGGCGGGGGAGTGTCGATGATGTATTGCGGCTTCTCCGACTCCCAGTCAAAGTAATAGATTGAACTATCCCAGCTTTGCACCCACTTCTCTTCTACCTGTCTAAAGTTGTACTCCTTGGAGACCTCGCTCATCTAAAACTCCTGGCTTCTTGTCTGCTAGGGGAGTTGAACACAATGTTAATAGGATTATCGGTAGACCATAGGCAAGATGGAACTCATAATTTACCATGCCAATCAATGCGACCCCAAGAAGTGCTCCGGAAAGAAACTGGCCCGCTTCGAACTCGTTCGTCTAACCCGGCATATAGACCAGCTCCGGCCTTTCCTGGTTCTCAGCCCCTTCTCAGAAAAGGCGCTCTCGCCCGCGGATAAAGGAATCAGAGGGCTTGCTGCACTGGATTGCAGCTGGGCGCATGCCGAGGAGGTCTTCTCGCACTTCCGGCTTCAGGAAAGGGCCCTTCCTTTTCTAGTGGCCGCTAATCCCGTAAACTTTGGAAAGCCGTTCAAGCTCTCTACCGTAGAAGCCCTGGCCGCGGGGCTGGTCATACTGGGTGAAAAAGACCAGGCTGAATCGATACTTTCCAAATTTAACTGGGGGCACGTATTCCTGGAGCTCAACCGGGAACCTCTGGCTGAGTACGCTGCTGCCAGGGACTCGGCAGAGGTGGTCCGCATTCAAATGGCATATCTATCGGAATAAATATAAGCGGACCGTGCATATTATTCCCTGGTGTTTTAGATGACTGGATGGATTCCGGCGGATGAATTGAGAAAGCTGCAGAAGAGGATGAACAGGCTCATAGAAGAACTTGGTCTTGATGATCTCGAGTCCAGGTATATTGAGGAGATGGAGCGCATGCAAAAGCGTATGAGCGATCTCATGGAAGATGTGGAGAATAAGGAAGAGGGGTGGGGCGTGATAAAACCGCTGGCGGACGTCCACGAGACGGAAGAGGAAATAGTCGTAACCATGGATATGCCCGGGGTGGACAAAAAGGACATCGATATCACTGTATTGGACGATGAGTTGCATGTGGTAGCCGAGAGAAAGAGTGCGGCAGAGGTGGCTGAGAAGAACTACCACAGACGCGAACGCACCTACAAGAAGTTCGAGCGCAGGATATTGCTGCCGGCAAGCGTCAAGATGGATGAGGCCAAGGCCCGTCTTGCGGAAGGCGTTTTGGAGATCACTCTGCCGAAAGTTGTGATCGTCTCCCGCAAGCGCATAATCATTGAATGATTTTAAGTCCCCTCATTTTGGAGAAGGAGATGGTGCATCTTGTCCCTCTTCGTCTCCAGATATCGTCTATTGATACTATTGGGCTCTATCTCCAGGGGCACGCGCTCCACGATCTTGAGACCGTAACCTTCCAGACCGATCACTTTGCGCGGATTGTTGGTCAAGAGGCGAATCTCTTTTATGCCCAGATCGACCAGGATCTGGGCGCCGATGCCGTAGTCTCTGAGGTCTGCGGGATAGCCCAGTTCGTTATTGGCTTCCACGGTATCTGAGCCCGTATCCTGCAGAGCATAGGCACGAAGCTTATTGGCGAGGCCTATACCTCTGCCTTCCTGGCGCATGTAGAGAAGAACTCCATTTCCTCTCTCACTGATGAGCCGCATGGCTTGACGAAGCTGTTCTCCGCAGTCGCAGCGCTTTGATGAGAAGACGTCGCCCGTGAGGCACTCCGAATGAACGCGGACTAATGCATCGTCGCTTGCCGGGTCCCCAGCTACGAGGGCAATATGGCACTGTCCATCAAGAATGGACTCATAGCCAATGGCTTTGAAGTAGCCGTATTCCGTGGGCATGCTCACAACCGATACCCTTCGTATTAATTTCTCGCACTGCATGCGATGGCGTATCAGTTTCTCAATTGTCACCATTCTGATGCCGTGCTCCTTTGCAAAGCATTCCAGCTCAGGCAGCCTGGCCATGGTGCCGTCATCATTCATGATCTCGACAATGACACCTGCTGGCTCGAGTCCCGCCAGACGGGCCAGGTCGACGCAGGCCTCAGTGTGTCCTGTGCGCTGCAATACTCCTCCTTCCTTGGCCTGAAGAGGAAAGAGATGACCGGGAGTTACAATATCGGTGCGCCTCGTCTCGGGGGCGATTAAAGTATGCACCGTTGTCGATCGATCAAAAGCGGAGATACCGGTGGTGGTATTGGCTCTGGCGTCCACGGATACCGTAAAGGCCGTGCCCATGGACTCCGTGTTCTGGCTGGTCATGAGCGGAAGACCCAGCTCACGGAGGCGATTCGCAGTCATGGGCATGCAGATCAAGCCGCGACCAAAGCGCGCCATGAAGTTGATAGCCTCCGGCGTAACCAGCTCTGCCGCCATCATCAGGTCGCCCTCATTCTCCCGGTTCTCGTCATCCAATATTATTATGAAGCGACCCGACCGCACATCCTGGATCGCCTCTTCCACGCTGCAAAATGGCATAGAAGACAAAATCGTTGCTGTTAGCTATTAAGGGTATTGTCAGTTCCAGACGCCCGGCAGACCTGTGCCGCAGTTGCGGCAATGTCCTTCCATCAGGTAATTTTTAAGTATCCTGTATCCCTGGCGCTGGATGAGGACTTCTCCGCAGTTAGAGCAGAGGGTATTCTCGCTCTCGCCCTGAACATTGCCCGCATAAACGTACTTCAAACCGGCCTTGCGACCGATCTTCAAGGCCAGACGAAGAGATTCGATTCCGGTAGCAGGCACATCCAGCATCTTATATCTGGGATCGAAGGCGGAGACGTGCCAGGGCATATCCGGGCTTACACCTGCCAGAAATTCGGCAATATCCGTAAGCGTCTTTTCAGAATCGTTATAACTGGGAATGATAAGCGTTGTAACCTCTACCCAAACGCCATTTTTCCAGAATTTTTCAATGTTGTTCTGAACAGGCTCAAGCTTTGCTCCGCAGACCTTGCGGTAGAATTGATCGTCTCCTTTCAAGTCTATATTTATGCCGTCAAGAACCGGAATGATCTTTTGCACGGCCTCCTCGCCTGTATAGCCGTTACTGACAAAGACATTCCGTAGGTCGCTCTTGCGGGCCATATCAGCCACGTCGAAGGCGTACTCGAAGAATATGGTGGGCTCGGAGTAAGTATAGGCGATGGACTGACAGCCTTCGGCTTTGGCCAACGCGACCACCTCTTCCGGAGGGACGAACTGCCCTGGTATTTGCCCCCTTTCCCGTGGTAGCTGGGAGATATCTGCATTCTGGCAGTGCAGGCAGGTGAAGTTGCAGCCCACCGTGGCTATAGAGAAGGCAAGGCTTCCGGGCAGAAAATGGAAGAACGGCTTCTTCTCAATGGGATCTTTATTGGCCGCTATGAGGTTTCCATAGACCAGAGTCATCAGCTTTCCATTTTGGTTCTCTCGCACGGCGCATAATCCCCTCTTGTCGGGCCGAATGCGACACTGCTGATAGCAGAGGCTGCACTTTACTGCACCCTCCTCCGTTTCCCAGAACTGGGCCTCACGAGTGCTCTCCATAGACATGATCTCTCCAAAAGAAATGGCTTATCTCGTGTATTATAGGCGGGCTGCTAGATGTAATACTTTTGCAGACCGGCTCAGTGAGAGCTGATTCAAAGACTCTATTTCGCCCGGGGGTCAGCCCATAGGCGAATGTCAATTAAAGGCAGAGATTATCAATGCACAAAGAATAGTTGGCATAAAAAAGGGATAGTTCTGGAGAGCCGAAGCCCTCCAGCTATTTTATCTTACTCTCTCCTGCTCAGTACCAGGTAGGCAACTGCCAGAAGGCCGGTCAGAGCGAAGACGCTCTCGAATCCGGGGGTTGTCTTCGTAGTGGTAGTGGTAGTTGCGTTGGTATTGTTGTTAGCTGGAACGGTTTCTTTGGTTGTGGTTGTGGTTACGTTCTCAGCTGGAGCGGTTGTTTTGGTTGTTGTGGTTGCGTTCTCAGATGGAACGGTTGTTGTGGTTACGTTCTCAGCTGGAGCGTTTGTTGTGGTTTGGACTGTGGTTGCGTTCGTGGTTGCGTTCGTGCCCTCAATGGTTACTGGTTTGTATATGAAGAACCTGAGGGTGTCGTTATCAGCGGTCTGGATGCTGACACCGGGCATAAGTACAACGTCCTTGTTCTTGCTGAGGGTTACGGCGTTGTCCTTGTTGTCCATGGTGATGGTGCCGGCTGTGGCATCAACAGTCCTGATGGTCAACTTTTCGTACTGTGTGTCTGCCTTGACTGCTAAGGGTGTGTCGGAGATCTGCCAGACACCGTCGATAGAAGCCAGGTTGGAATCAGCGCCGCGGAAGGCATTCTTGAAGTGAACGCCGATGGTCACGAGCTTCTTCTGCTCGCCTACGGCTGGATTCTTGTAGTAGTAGGTCTTGTCGGCCTCATTCGCGCCGGTCTTGGACGGGGATATGACCTTGCTGTCTACGACGGCTCCGTTCTTGGACAGCTCGAGGTAGACCTTGTTTCCATCAATATCGATGGACTTGATGGCCAGCTGATAGCCCTCTCCCAGCGGCAAAGGTGTGCCGGAAGTAACGGTCTTCTCGTCCTTGTTATCCATCAGGATCTGCTCAACCTGCTCGCTGGATAACGAATTCTTGTCTGTGGACTCTGCATTGAATATGTCGGACCCAGACTGTTCATCAACGCCCTTATTGTATCCGGCGAAGTACCTGTCAGCCTGGAAGCCGATGATCTTGTAGCTGCCCCAGAGGTCGCGCTCAAATGTCTTGTTCTGGACGGTTGTGGTGTAAGTGACGCCGTAGGGCGAATCTCCGCTCAGCTTGTTGTCCCCGGTGAGAACGAACTTCAACGTCTCAGTGCCCAGGTCCTTCTTTATATCGTAGAAGAAGCCAGCGAAGGTCTGCGGGTCCCAGGTGAAGGAGTTATCAACGAGGTTGCTTGCACCGTTCACTGTGCCAGCAACAGCTCCCCTGATCTGGTAGTCACCGGACTGAGTTATGGTCTTGTAGATATAGAACCTGCTGGTATCGTTATCAGCAGTCTTGATCTTAATGTCGCCTGTGAGGGTTGTGTCCTTGTTCTTGCTGAGGGTTATAGCGTTGTCCTTGTTGTCCATGGTGATTGTGCCAGCGTTGGCATCAACAGTCCTGATGGTCATCTTGTCGTATTGTGTGTCTGCCTTGACCTCAGTTGCTGCGTCGGAGATCTGCCACTCGCCGTCGACGGTAGCCAGGTTGGAATCAGCGCCGCGGAAGGCATTCTTAAAGTGAATGCCAA
>Ga0209745_1000577_pt1 | contig 22418 bp, 19 predicted proteins | sample BarGraNGADG00312_FD_184495 | JGI IMG/M metagenome (GOLD analysis project Ga0209745, IMG submission 184495) | Arctic peat soil microbial communities from Barrow, Alaska - Barrow Graham LP Ref core NGADG0004-312 (SPAdes) (version 2) | ecosystem: Environmental > Terrestrial > Soil > Wetlands > Peat...
GTGACTCCCGAGGCCATCCCGATCGAGCCACAGCTGATCAAGTTCGAGAAGAAGGTCAACGCCGGTGCCGAGTGGTTCCAGACCCAGGCCATCTACGACATGGACAACTTCGCGAAGTTCATGAAGACGGCGAGGCAGTACCCGGTGAAGGTCCAGGCCGGGCTTGTCCTTCTGACTTCTGCCGGCATGGCCAAGTACATGAACAAGAACGTGCCGGGCGTGGTCGTGCCCGACGACCTCATCGAGGAGATGGCCGGTGCCGAGAAGGGCAAGGGCATCGACGTCGGTATCTCGATCATGGCGCGACACATCAAGCGCATCCGCGAGGAGAACCTGGCCGACGGCGTGCACATCATGGCCATCGGCAAGGAAGGCGTGGTACCGCGCATACTGGAAGAGGCCGAGCTCGATATAAACGCTCTGTAAACTGGCGAGAGGATGCTCTTCGAGCCACGGTTCGCGATGATCGCAATCGGTAGCCTACCGCATACGGACCCGGAACTGGCATGCCGCATCATGCTTGCCGCGTTCCCTGAGGTGGCAGCCTGGCCACAGCTCCCGAAGCTGGGCTTCCGGGAGAACATGTACGCGCAATACTCCGAGGGGCTGCCGGGCATAAGGCTGGACGACTCGCTCAAGCGGCTCTGGTTCCAGGTGGACGAGTCTCTCGAGGGCGAGCTTGAAGCTTTCTACCAGGCGGTGATCGACGAGGACCTGGACCGCTTCCGGATGAGCTGCGAGTACGCGTCCGGCCTCGGCGTGTTCCTGGGAGGAGGCCTCGCGGAAGAGCTCGCGGCCCGTCCGTACGTCAAGGGGCACGTCACGGGCCCAATTTCATTCGGCCTGACGGTCACCGACCAGAACAAGAGGGCGAGCCTGTACAACGAGACGCTCGAGCAGGTGATCGTGAAAGCCCTGACACTGAAAGGGAGATGGCAGAGCCGCGAGTTGAGGCGGGTGGCGCCGGGGGCGAAGGTAGTGATGTTCTACGACGAGCCGTACCTGCACTCCGTCGGGTCGGCGCTGATCAGCGTGAGCCGCGAGCAGGTGGTGGGCGACATCAAGGAATGCCTCGACGGATGTGGAGCCGACATCACCGGCGTGCACTGCTGCGGGAATACGGACTGGTCACTGGTGTTCGCAACCGGAGTGGATGTCGTCCACTTCGACGCGTACGAGTACCTGGAACCGTTCATCGCGTACGATGCGGAAATAGCGGCGCACCTCGAGCGCGGCGGGTCGATAGCCTGGGGTGTGATACCGAAGGACGAGGCGGTGTACTCGGTGACGTCAGCCGAGCTCATAGACTTGCTCGAAGGCGCGTTCGATGTGCTGGAGAACAGGGGCCTGGACCGTGAGTCGCTCGCGAAGCGCTCGTTCGTTTCGCCTTCATGCGGACTGGGCTCGACGAGCGTGGACGTGGCCGACAGGGCGATGGCGCTCACCCGTGAGGTGGCCGACGAGATGCGGGGGCGGTATTTCCCGAGATGAAGGCCGAGCCCCGCGCGGACAACAGGATGCCCGAGTGGCTGAGGCGACCCCTGCGGTGCGGCCCGGTCCTGCGCGAGGTCGAGAACACGCTCTCGAGTGAGCGCCTGAACACGGTCTGTGATTGGGCCAGGTGCCCGAACCGGTCGGAATGCTACTCGGCCGGGACGGCCACCTTCATGATACTTGGAGATGTCTGTACCAGGGACTGCGGGTTCTGCGCGGTTTCCGGTGGTATGCCGGCCCCGCCCCGGCGGGACGAGCCGGACGCGGTCGCGAGGGCGGCACGGAAAATGGGCATCACTCACGTTGTTGTTACCTCCGTGACCAGGGACGACCTTCCCGACGGGGGGGCTTCACATTTTGCGAGGACGGTCGAAGCGTTGAGGTCAGGGGTGCCGGGCGCGACGGTCGAGGTTCTGGTGCCCGACTTTGTCGGCGACCAGGGCGCTATCGACGCGGTGATCGCTTCCGGGCCGGACGTGTTCAACCACAACGTCGAGACCGTGGAAGGGCTGTATCCCCTGGCTCGGCCGCAGGCCGACTACCGGAGGTCGATGGCGGTGCTGGCGCGCGCGGCGCAGGCCGGCCTGGCGACGAAGAGCGGTTTCATGGTGGGCCTGGGTGAGGATTGCGCGGAGGTCAGGCGACTGCTGGCCGACCTCGGCGAAGCCGGGTGTTCTCTCGTGACCGCCGGCCAGTACCTGAGGCCGGCTTCCGGCAACCTGCCGGTCGCGAGGTACTGGGAGCCGGGCGAGTTCGAAGGGCTCGAGCAGCTGGCGCTGAGGATGGGGTTCGAGGGCGTATCCGCCGGCCCCTTTGTAAGGAGTTCGTATCACGCGGCCGATATGCTCGGCGCCGGGCCGGGATCGGAATAGAGACTAGTAAGAACTTGATCTTGAAGGAGATGGCAAGGAGGTAGTGATGTACATCGTCGCAGAGAAGGTCAACGTTATCACGACCAGCATCAAGGACGCGATGGTCGCCAGGGACAAGAAGCCCATCCAGGAGATGGTGACGGTCCAGCTCGAGGGCAAGCCGGACGCGGTCGACATCAACCTCGGGCCCGCCACCAAGAACGGCCCCGAGTTGATGCAGTGGATGGTAGAGACGATCGAGGAGGTCACCGAACTGCCGCTGTCGCTCGATACCATGAACATGGACGCGATGGAGGCCGGGCTCCAGGTGGGAAAGAACCCCAAGATCGTGAACTCCATATCATCGGTACAGGAGCGCATGGACAGGCTCATCCCCCTGGTGCTCAAGTACGGCGCAAAGGCGGTCGGGCTCTGCACCAGCGAGGCCGGGGTCCCGCGCGACGACAACGAGCGGGTCACCAACGGGTATAACCTGATGATGGCTTTCGAGGCGGCGGGCATCGGACACGATGACTACTGGATCGACCCGATAGTGCTCCCGATCGGGGTGGCGCAGGACCAGGTGCACGCTCTCGTCAAGGCGACCCAGATGTTCAGCGAGCTGCCTGAGAAGCCGCACCTCATCTGCGGGCTGTCGAATGTGAGCAACAAGTGCGGCCTTACGCCCGAGAACGCGGCCTTCGTCAACAGGATCTACCTCGCGGTTCTGATGGGCCACGGGATGGACGCGGCCATCGTAGACCCCAACGACGACCAGCTCATGGCGGTTGCCCGAATGGAGAGCCCGGAATACGACTGGGCGCTAATCGCCGAGGGGCTCAAGGAAGGGGAGCTCGACCTGAACGACCCGCAGCAGCTCGCGATAAAGAAGACGGTGAAGCTCTTCCACGAGGAGACGCTCTTCGCGGCCTCCTACCTGGAGCTCTAGAAACGCACAGAGGGGTCAAACCACTTTCTGCATCTTTCGGACAGGGGCGGGATTCTTCCGCCCCTGTTACTTTTAGAGCATCCGCAGGCCCCGGACGGCGACAAGAACGGCGTCTGAATGGTCGCTGGCGATGGGGCGATGCGTTGAAGGCGCAGGGGACCGGTTGTTCGTGGCGCGGTCAATCAGCCCTGGAGCCGCCTTCCATCCCGCCCAGGTCCTCGGGGCCGCCCAGCATCTTGATAGGGCTGACCTGGTCCGGGTCGAGTCCCGGCTGGTAGCCGAACGCTTCCTCTACGACGAGGCGCGCCATCCGGTAGAGCTGGCGAAGCGGTATCTCGGATGGGCAGATGGCTTCGCACATCCCGCAGTCGACGCAACGGTCCGCCATGTCGATGGCCCTTATCAGGTGAAAGATGGGCGTGTCCGGGGGGCCTGATCCCTGGCCGACCAGGTTGGGGTCGTCGAGCGCGCACTCTTTGCAGTAGCACATAGGGCAGATGTTGCGGCAGCCCATGCACTTGATACAGCGCGAGAAAGAGTCCAGCCAGAACGCCAGCCGCTCCGAGGGGTCTTCGGCCAGGGACTCCGGCGGGGGAGAGGGCTCGGCGGGGTGGGCCAGGGACCCTGCAATGGCGATGTCCGCGGGAGTGAACGGATGATCGCATCCGCAAGCGTCGGCGACCTCCTGTGAGCAGGGCACGCCCAGCAGGACCAGGCGCGAGGTGTCGACCTGGTTGTGCTTATGCAGCTCGGTGAGCATCCTGCGGTCGCACTCTCTCACCGGCACTGCGAGCCTTCCCTCGAGCCCCGGCAGCAGGAGTATCGCGAACGAAGCCATGGGGTACCTGCGGTCGCCCGCATAGGCGCTCTCGAGGGCTGGGTCGTCGGGGCCTGTCACGATGCGCGGCACTATCTCATCCCCGCTCTCCGTCAGGACGACGGCCGCAGAAGCATCGCCGCTCTCCAAGGCCTGCTTTATGGCGTCCCCGAGCTCTTCGTTCATCGGTCGACACCCTCCCGGCCCGATGCCTTCGCAAGCGCAGCCCGGTCACGGGCCAGGGGCGACTTGCCGGCCGCCCTCACCTGCTCGGTGAAGGAGGTGATGACGTCCTGGAATTTGGCGCCCTCGGCCGCGCTCACCCACTCGAGGCGGATGCGGCGCGGGTCGATCCCCATTCCCACCAGCAGGTCCTTGATCACCCTGAACCTCTTCGCGGTCGCGTAGTTGCCCTTGTCGTAGTGGCAATCGCCGATGTGGCAGCCCGCGATGAGCACGCCGTCGATCCCTTCCTGGAAAGCCTTCAGCACGAAGTACGGAGATATGGTCCCCGTGCACATCACACGGATGTCGAGGACGTTGGGCGGGTACTGGAGCCGCGACACGCCGGCCAGGTCGGCGCCGGCATACGAGCACCAGTTGCAGAGGAACGCGAGTATCTTCACGTCTTCTTCGGATGAAGCTTCCCGTCCCTGTTCCTCACCGGTCCCCGCGAGTATTTCTTCCATCAAGACCCCCGAACGTGATCACTAGAGCCGTCCCGGCGCCTACTTCGCCTCGACCTTGGCCGCGCACACCTTGAACTCCGGGACCTTCGACACCGGGTCCACGGCGTCGTTCGTCAACATGTTGGCCGCCGCCTCTACGTAGTGGAACGGGATGAAGATGACGCCGTCCGGCATCCTGTCGGTGACCATCGCCTCTATGTCGATCTCGCCCCTTCGGGTGCTCACCAGTACCTCTTTGCCGGAATCGATGCCGAACCTCTCCGCGTCGCCCGGGCTCAACCAGACCTTGCCGTGGGGGTCGATCTCGTTTATGCCCTGGACCTTCCTGGTCATGGTCCCCGTATGGTACTGCCAGAGCACTCTGCCGGTGGTGAGTACCAGCGGGTAATCGGAGTCGGTCTCTTCCGCGGGGGGCTTGAACGGCGCCGGACAGAACCAGCCCTTGCCCCTGGTGAAGTACTTGGTGTGCAGTATGGGGGTGCCTGGGTGCCCGGCATCCGGGCACGGCCAGTGGAGCGTTACGCCTTCGTCGAGCCTGGCGTGGCTGATGCCGCCGTAGTGGGGCGTCAGGCGGGCGATCTCGTCCATCACCGCGGCCGGCTCGACGGTGAGCATCTCGTAGCCCATCCGCCGGGATATCTCGCCCACGATCTCGTAGTCGGGTTTGGCCTCTCCGGGCGCCTGTACCGCCTTGCGCACCCTCTGGACCCGCCTGTCGGTCGCGCTGAAGGTGCCTTCCTTCTCGGCGAACGAGGCGGACGGGAGCACGACGTCGGCCAGCTCGGCCGTCTCAGTCAGGAAGATGTCCTGGACCACCAGGAAGTCGAGCTCCTCAAGGGCCTTCCGCGTGTGCGTGATATTGGCGTCCGAGACCATCGGGTTCTCTCCGACGATGTACATCGCCTTGATGTCGCCCTCAAAGGCGGCATCCATCATTGCCGTGGCCGTCAGGCCCGGCTCCCCGGGGAGCGTCACGCCCCATGCTTCCTCGAAAGACGCGCGGACCTCGGGGTCGGTCACGGAGCGGTAGCCGGTGAACACGTTGGGGAGAGCGCCAACATCGCAGGCGCCCTGCACGTTGTTCTGTCCGCGGAGCGGGTTGACCCCGGCGCCGGGCTTGCCGATGTTCCCGGTAAGCATCGACAGGTTGGCCAGGGTGACCACGTTGTCGGTCCCGGTCGTATGCTGCGTGATGCCCATCGCGTAAACGATGGCGGCGCACTCGGCACCCGCGAATGTGCGGGCGGCCTCGCGGATGTCCTCGGCGTCAACCCCGGTGATCTCGGCGACCTTCTCGGGGGTGTATTCCTTGACGAGCTCCTCGAGCTCTTCGAAGCCCTCCGTCCTCTCGGCCACGAACTCCTCGTCGTAAAGACCCTCCTCGATGATGACGTTCATCATGCCGTTGACCAGTGCGACGTCGGTGCCCGGCATGTGCTGAAGCCACCTGTCGGCGTAGTAGCAGAGCCGGATGTGCCGGGGCTCGGCGACGATGAGCTTGCAGTCGTTGCGCATGACCGCCTTCTTGATGCGAAGGCCGATTATCGGGTGAGCCTCGGTGGTGTTGGAGCCTATGACCAGTATCGCCTTGGCTTCCTCGATGTCATCCATGGTGTTGGTCATCGCGCCCGAACCGAACGTTTTCGCCAGACCGGCGACTGTGGGAGCGTGTCACAATCGGGCGCAGTGGTCGACATTGTTCGTGCCGATCACGGCGCGCGTGAACTTCTGGACGAGGTAGTTCTCCTCGTTGGTTATCCTCGCGGACGAGAGCACTCCGATCGAATCCGGGCCGATCTTCTCCTTCGTCTCCGTGAGCTTCCGCGCGACCAGGTCGAGCGCCTCGTCCCACTCGGCCTCGACAAGCTTGCCACCCTTTCGGATGAGAGGCCTGGTGAGGCGCTCGTCGCTGGATATGAACTCGTACCCGAAGCGGCCCTTCACGCAGAGGTTGCCCTGTCCCGAGCCCTCCATCAGCGGGGAGGTGACCTCGACCACCTCATTGTCGATGACGTGCAGGTCGAGCTGGCAGCCGCAGCCGCAGTAGGCGCAGGTCGTCCGGACGACCCAGTTGTCGAGGCCGAGTGCCGTCATCATCTCTTCCTCGGACATGCCGAAATACGCGCACGCGTTGCGCAGCATGTCACGTGCCGCGATCCTGCCGTTGCCCTCGTACGGCTTCGCCTTGATGGCGCCGGTCGGGCACGTCGAGATGCACTGGCCGCAGAACTCGCAGGGAGTCTCCTGCATCGGCTTGTCGTAGGGGGTGCCCGGGACCGCCTTGAAGCCGCGGCTCACGAAGTCGTACACCCCGACGCCCTGGACCTCGCGGCATATCCTTATACAGCGACCGCACATGATGCACTTGTTGTAGTCGCGCATCACGAAAGGGTTTTCCTGGTGGAGGTCGTACTCGTGCCTCTCGCCCTCGAAGATGCTCTCAGTGATCCCGTACCTCCTGGCGAGCTGCTGCAGCTCGCAACGCCCCGATTTTGAGCATCCCTGGCACTCCATGTCGTGGTCCGAGACCAGCAGCTCCACCAGCGTCTTGCGGATGCGCTCGAGCTGCTCGGTCGCCGTGCTGACCACCATGCAGTCGGTCGCCTCCACGTAGCAGGCGGGGAGGAGGCCCCTCGCTCCCTCGACCTCGACCAGGCACAGGCGGCAGGCTCCGTAAGGGGTCAGTCTCGGGTCGTAGCAGAGCGTCGGGATATCGATTCCACCGGCCTTGGCCATGTCCAGTATCGTGGAACCCTTCGGGCCGGTTATCTTACTCCCGTCGATCTCCACTGTTATCTGTTCCACCTCAAACCTCCAGTCGAATATCGGTCGGATTCAGTCCCCTCATTCGGCGACGATGGATTCCGATGGGCACCTGGACAGGCACATCTTGCACCTGATGCAGGCGTCTACGTCGATGTGGTGCGGCTGCTTCTTCTCGCCAGTGATCGCCTCGGTAGGGCATACCTTCACGCAGGCCCCGCAGCCCGTGCAGGTGTCCGGGTCGATCTGTAATGTGATGAGCGCGGGGCAGGACGCCGCAGTGCACCTGTGGTTGAAGATATGGTCCTCGTACTCGTTCTTGAAGTAGCGAAGCGTGGTGAGAACGGGGTTCGGCGCCGTGCCGCCCAACGCGCACAGGCTGGCGGCCTTGATGTCATCGGCAAGGGTCTCCAGGCTCGCGATGTCCTCAGGCTTTCCCTTGCCCTCGCAGATGCGCTCGAGTATCTCGAGCATTCGCTTGGTGCCGATGCGACAGGGCGTGCACTTGCCGCAGGACTCGTCCTGAGTGAATGACAGGAAGTAGCGTGCGAGGTCCACCATGCAGGTCCGGTTGTCGGCCACGATCATGCCACCTGAGCCGATAATGGCGCCCGCGGCGGTTATCTGGTCGTAGTCGACCTGGGTGTCGAGCTTGCTCTCGGGCAGGCAGCCGCCCGAGGGGCCGCCCATCTGGACCGCCTTGAACTGCCTTCCTCCAGCGATGCCCCCGCCTACGTCGAAGATGACCTGCCTCAGGGTGTAGCCCATGGGCACCTCGGCCAGGCCGGTGCGCCGCACCTTGCCAGCGAGGCAGAAGACCTTGGTCCCCTTGCTCTTCTCCGTGCCTATCGCCGAGTACGCATCGCTGCCTTTCGCCATTATCCAGGGGATGGCGGCAAGGGTCTCGACGTTGTTGATGTTGGTCGGCTTGCCCCAGAGGCCCGAGTTGGCGGGAAAGGGGGGACGGGGCCTCGGCATGCCTCGCTGGCCCTCGATGGACGCCATCATGGCGGTCTCCTCGCCGCAGACGAACGCGCCCGCGCCCTTCTTGACCCTGACCTCGAATCCCCAGTCGGTCCCGAAGATGTTCTCCCCGAGGAAACCCTTGCGGTGGCAGTCTTCGATCGCGATATCCAGTCGCTTGAGCGCCAGTGGGTACTCGGCGCGACAGTAGATCAAGCCGTGGCGCGCGCCAATCGCGAAACCCGCGAGGATCATCCCTTCCAGGACCGAGTGCGGGTCGCCCTCCAGTACGCTGCGGTCCATGAAAGCGCCGGGGTCGCCCTCGTCGGCGTTGCAGATCAGGTACTTGACGTCGCCGGGCGACTTGCGGGCGAAGCCCCACTTGGTGCCCGTAGGGAAGCCGGCTCCGCCCCTCCCCCTGATCCCGGACGCGGAGACCTCGTCGATGACGGCCTCGGGGGTCGATGAAGTGAGCGCCTTCCGCGCGGCCTCGTAACCCCCGATCGCGATGTATTCCTCTATGTTCTCGGGGTTTATCTTTCCGCAGTTCCGGAGCACCACGCGGTGCTGGTTCTCGAGGAAGTCTCCCTCGCCGGCGGCCGGCTCGCGGCTGTCCTTTATCACCCAGTCTTCGACGAGGACGCCCTTGCCGACGTGCTCCTCGAGCAGTTGGGGCACTTTCTTGGCGGTCATGTCCCCGTAGATCACCGAGCCGCCGTCGCGGTCGAATATCTCTATAACGGGCTCCTTGAAGCAATAGCCCATGCAGCCTGCTATGTCGAGGTCGACGTCGTAGTCGCCACCCTCGACGGCCTCCTCCAGGGCGTCCTTTACCGCGGTCGCCCCGGCCGCTATTCCGCAGGTCCCGTAGCCGAGGACGAGCTTGTACCGGTGTCCGTTCTCACCCATGATCATTCTTCCTCTTCGGTCGAGCCGGCAATGTCGGCGTACTTCTTGAGTATCTTCTTGATGCCCGTCGGCTTGAGCTTTCCGTGAGTGTCCTCACCGACGACCATGATCGGCGCCAGCGCGCACGCGCCCAGGCACATGACGGACTCCAACGTGAACTTGTTGTCGGGGGTCGTCTCGCCCTCCTTGATACCGAGCTGGTTGCAGACCTCGTCGCTTATCTGGGTGGCCCCGCCGACGTGGCAGGCGGTTCCGTGGCAGACCTTGATGAGGTACTCACCGATCGGCTTGAGCCTGAACTGTGAGAAGAAGGTGGCGACACCGTAGAGCTGGCTCAACTGGTAGCCCGCTCGCCTGGCAAGCTCGCGCATGATCTGCTCATCCAGGTACCCGTAAGCGTCCTGTGCCTCCTGGAGAAGCGGGATCAGGGCGCCCTTCTCGTGGCCGTACTTTTCCATGATCTCGTCCATCGGTCCCAGGTCGTCGACGTCCGCGTACCTGTTCGCGCAGGCGCATTCCTTTTCCATCCGTTCCTCCTCGTGCCGGGCCGCCACAGCGGCGGGCCTGGCCGCAACTCGTGAACTCTCCAGAAGGAGCGACTCTCGCGTCAGCGCCGCGCGCGGGCGCACCGCGACGCGGGCGGGACGATTCTTCGGTACCGTCGGGCAGAACTTACCGGACGGCCTCGACAAAGCAGATGGAGCTTGCAGTCATTATGTGAAAATGGAAGAGGGTCAAAGATCATTCCCGTCTTCCGAACCTGCACCGATAATCCATCTTATGTAATTATACTCTAGTTCGAGACCCCGTTTCAGTTCATGGGCGGGCCCAGATGGCGCGATCGTAAGGCGCCGGTACTCGCCCCGGGGGAGCCCGTGATCCCGGACCGTTAACGGCGGGGCCCCTCACTCGCGAGGCTTCGTCGGGCACCCTCTTCCGTTCACGGGGGCTCGAAGCACAGGATTATTCAACTGTACGGTATAGGTGCCGGGGAAAGGTGCATGAGCGTGGTCGACGGCTCGCACGGTGAAAGGATCTACAGGGCGGTGATGGAGCCGCCGGGGCTGGCCTGCTACAGGGTGGCGATCGGCGAGAGCGACCTCTACGTGTGCACCCTGCGGGAGCTGTCGGAGGCCGCGACCGGCTCTCTCGCGAGACACCGGGGCGAGCTGGAGGCCTACCTCGAAAAGCACCCGACTTTCGGGACGTCGTTCCGACCGGTCCCCGCGTCATCGGACGCCCCGCCTATAGCCAGGGACATGTCGGACGCCGCGGAGATGTTCGATGTCGGCCCGATGGCCGCGGTCGCCGGGGCGGTCGCCGACCAGGTGGGCCGCGACCTGCTCGCGCTTTCGAGCGAGGTCATCGTCGAGAACGGCGGCGACGTCTTCATGGCCGGCCGTTCTCCCAGGAGGGTGAGGGTGTTCGCCGGCGGGCACACCGCCCCGCTCGAGGTCATGGTCCCGGGCAAGCCGGGCGGGCTTGGGATATGCACCTCGAGCGCGACGGTAGGACCTTCGCTGTCGCTCGGGGCTGCGGAGGCCGTCACCGTGCTGGCGCAGACGGCCGCCCAGGCGGACGCCGCGGCCACGGCCGTCGGCAACCGCGTCCGGTCCCGGGAGGATATTGCCGCGGCTATCGAGAAGTTGCAGGAGTTCGCGAGTGTCCGCGGGGCGTTGGTGGTCGCAGGTGGCGCAGTGGGGCTGTGGGGCGCGCTGGAGCTGGCATGACACCGGCCGGGCGTCGATGGATCGGACACGGCAGGGGTGTTGCCGGAGGTGCACACTCCCGGGTGTGCCAGACAAGCGGTACAATCTATTGAAGCGAGATGACGAGCGCGGCGAGGCAGTAGAGCGCAGAGCCCTGAAGACGGAGATAACGGGTGCCGGAAGATAGAAGAAAAATACCTGATGCGTTTACCGACGGGCGGCCGGGGCCGGCCGACCGGGCGCCGCTCTACCAGCCGGACTGGACGCGATACCAGCAGCAATACCCGCCTCATCCGGGGTATCCGGTGGGCCAGGAGCCGCCGCCCGGCACGGGCATCAACAGGTATCCGATACCCTCAAAGCCCGAGCCAGAGAGGTTCCGGGACAAGATAGGGCTTCCCGGTTGGGCGGTGCTGCTGCTCGTCCCGCTCGTGATACTCCTGTCGCTCTACCTTGTCACCCTCTTCATCGGTCGGCCCTACGTGGTACGGGGCACTTCCATGTACCCTACGCTGGACGAAGGGGACAGGGTCTTCGTCACAAAATACAATTTCGGCGCCACCCCCAGCAGGGGTGACGTGGTTGTCCTCAAGAACGTCGTCGAGCAGCCTGAACTCCTGATCAAGCGGGTCGTGGCCATCGGCGGTGACCGGCTGAACGTGGAGAACGGGCGCATAGTTGTGAACGACAAGTACGTGCACACCAGCGTCAACACCCGCGTAGCCCGGCCATACACGGAACTCGTTCCGGACAACTCGATATTCGTCATGGGCGACAACGAGAGCCACTCCTACGACAGCAGGATGTTCGGCACCGTTTCGTTCGACAAGGTGGTGGGCAGGGCGGTGTTCATCTTCTGGCCCCTGGGCCGCGCCAGTAAGTTGTGACGGCGCCGCACCCGGGGACCCCTGTGCCTTCTTCATCTCTGTTGAACATCCGGGCCGACGTCACGGGCGGTGCCATCGGTGAGCGAGCGCGGTGACTCCGAAAACGAAATACCCCCGGCCGCAAGGGAAGAGGCGATAAAGCTCGCCGACGAGCTGAACTTCCACGTCTACAGGTACTACAGCCTCGACAGCCCCATCCTGAGCGACGCCGAGTACGACGAGCTCTACCGCAGACTGGTCGAGCTCGAGATGAGGTACCCGTCTCTGGTCACGACGGATTTTCCCACCCAGCGGGTCGGCCCGCCTCCGGCAGCCGGCTTCGCCCCGGTCCGGCACCGCTCCAGGATGATGAGCCTGGAAAACGCGTTCAGCGCCGACGAGCTCAGGGCTTTCGCCGACCGCGCCTGTAGGGGCCTGGGGGAGGACTGCCGGGACATGGAGTTCGTCTGCGAGCTCAAGATGGACGGCATCGCGGTGGCCCTGACCTACGAGAAAGGCCTTTTCGCGCGCGGGGCAACGCGTGGCGACGGAGAGGTCGGTGAGGAGATAACGCCGAACCTCCGCACGGTGCCCGCCATCCCGTTGAAGCTCCGCGCCGATGACCCGCCCGAGCTGCTCGAAGCGGTCGGGGAGGTCTTCATGCCCGGGGCGTCGTTCCAGACCCTGAACCGCGACCGCCTCGAAAACGGCGAGCCCCCGTTCGCAAATCCCAGGAACGCGGCGGCGGGCTCTCTTCGACAGATCAACCCCGCGGTGACGGCCAGCAGGAACCTCTCTATGGTCACCTTCGCCATCGCCGATGCGTCCGGCCCGATGCCGCCCACCCAGTGGGAGGTCCTATCCTACCTGGGCGAGCTGGGGTTCCGCCTGGGCGAGCACTCGAGGAAGGTCAACGGCCTCGACGGGGCGGCGGAGTTCTGCAACGAGTGGCAGGAGCGCAGGGATACGCTGCCCTACGAGATCGACGGCGTGGTGGTGAAGATCGATTCTCTGGCCCACCAGGCCACCCTCGGAGCCACGAGCAAGAGCCCCCGCTGGGCCGTCGCGTACAAGTTCCCACCGGAGGAGAAGACGACCGCGGTCGTGGACATACTGGTCGGCGTCGGGAGGACCGGGGCGCTCACGCCGGTGGCGGTGCTCGAGCCGGTCGTGGTCGCTGGCTCAACGGTGACGCACGCCACCCTCCACAACGAGGACGAGGTCAAGCGCAAGGACGTCCGCGTCGGGGACAGGGTTCTGGTGCACAAGGCCGGCGACGTGATCCCCGAGATAGTCCAGGTCATCACCGATGCGAGGACCGGCTCCGAGAAGCCCTTCGTGATGCCGGCACGGTGCCCGGCGTGCCACGCCAGGGTCATCCGTCAGCCAGGCGAGGCCGTGACGCGCTGCACCAACATCGCCTGCCCGGCGCAGAGGTTCGAACGCATCGTGCACTTCGCCGGCAGGGGCGCCATGGACATGGAAGGGCTGGGCGGAGTGACGGTCTCAATGCTCCTGGACCGCGGGATGATCTCCGACGTTGGCGACATATTCTACTTGGGTCAAGAGCAGTTGTTCGAGCTCCCCGGCTACAAGGAGAAGTCGGTCGAGAACCTCATGACATCGATCGACGCCGCCAGGGGAAGACCCGTGTGGAGGCTCCTCTATGGCCTGGGTGTCCGCCACGTCGGCAGCCACGTGGCCAGGGTCCTGGCCGAGAGGTTCGGCTCCGTCGCCGAACTCGAGAAGGCCACGGTCGAGGAACTGACCGGGGTCGAGGGCGTCGGGCCGAGGATAGCCGAGAGCGTCGTCTTCTTCTTCGGCCAGAAGGAGAACAGGCGGGTGCTCGACAAGCTGGCCGGGGCAGGGGTGAGGATGGCGGACGAGACGGGGTCCGGCCAGGCCGCGCGCCGGCCGCTGGAGGGCAGGACCTTCGTACTGACCGGGGGTCTCGCCGGCTTCACGAGGGAAGAGGCGACGGGGCTCATAGAGAGCCTGGGAGGCCGGGTCACCGGGTCGGTCAGCAAGAAGACCGACTACGTCGTGGTGGGCGAAGAGCCGGGCTCCAAGTACGAAAGGGCCCAGGCCCTGGGCGTCACGACCCTCGACGAGAAAGGTTTCGCCGAACTGGTCGGGAAGTAGGGCCTGCCTGGCGAGGTGCGTGTGGCAGGTCCGCTCCTCGGCGGGGCGGGATACGTTAGGATAGTGCCCGTGTCGTAGACTCCTGCGGGAAAAGGACGATCGAGGAGGACGAGTTGGCTGTAACCATAGAGGACGTCGAACACGTCGCGAAGCTGGCGCGGCTGGCGCTCGCGCCCGAGGAGAAACAGACCCTGAGCAGGCAGTTGTCGGATGTGCTCGAGCACGCCCGCGTGATCTCGGCGGTCGACACCACCGGCGTGCCTCCCACCAGCCACGCTCTCCCGCTGGTGAACGTACTGCGCGACGACGTCGTGCGACCTTCCCTCGACAGGGACGACGTCACCGGCAACGCGGAATGGGCCGAGAACGGCGCTTTCAAGGTGCCGAGGATCATCTAGGGAACGGGGTGCCGGATGTCGATAATCTTCGCCGATGCCCTCACAATATCGGACATGATAAAGGCCAGGAAGATCTCGGTCCGCGAGGTGCTCGAAGAGTTCTTCGGCCGCATCGACGAGGTCGAGCCGCGCGTGCACGCCTATATAAACCTCTCGAGGGAAGAAGCCTACCTGGCGGTTGAAGGCCTCGAGGACGAGTTGTTGCGCGGGGCCGACGCGGGGCCGTACGCCGGGGTGCCCATCGCGGTCAAGGACGTCCTGTCGACCCGCGGATTTCCGACCACGTGCGGCTCGAGGATGCTCGAGGGGTTCGTCCCGGTCTACGATGCGACCGCGGTCGAGCGGATCAAGGCCGCCGGTACGATCATGCTGGGCAAGGCCAACATGGACGAGTTCGCGATGGGGTCCTCGACGGAGAACTCGTACTTCGGGCCGACCAGAAACCCCTGGGACCTCGAAAGGGTGCCGGGTGGCTCGAGCGGGGGTTCGGCCGCGGCGGTCGCGGCGGGTGAGGCGCCGTGGGCGCTCGGGTCCGATACGGGCGGCAGCATCAGGCAGCCGGCGGCGCTCTGCGGGATAGTGGGGCTCAAGCCGACCTACGGGCTGGTCTCCCGATACGGCCTGGTGGCCTTCGCCTCCAGTCTCGACCAGGTCGGGCCGATGGCAAGAACCGTCAGGGACTGCGCCGGCCTGCTCGGCGTGATAGCGGGCCATGACCCGAACGACTCGACCTCCATCAGCGCCGAGGTGCCGGACTACCTCGAGGGCCTGACCGGAGAGGTAAAGGGCCTGAGGGCAGGTGTGGTCAAGGAGCTTTCGAGCGAGGGCATCGACGCGGACGTGCTGAGCCTGTTCAAGGCTGGTGTCGACAAGCTCTCCGACATGGGCATCGAATGCGAGGAGGTCTCGCTGCCGAGCTTCTCGTACGGGCTTTCGGCTTACTACCTGATAGCTCCCGCCGAGGCCTCCAGCAACCTGGCGAGGTTCGACGGGGTCCGTTACGGCTACAGGTCTCCGGAGGAGCACGAGGACATATGGGAGATGTACGACAGGACGCGCGCCGCCGGCTTCGGGCAGGAGGTCAAGCGCCGGATAATGCTCGGCACCTACGCGCTCTCGGCCGGGTACTACGACGAGTACTACGCGCAGGCGCAGAAGATACGGACCCTCATCGTGAGGGACTACGGGCGGGCGTGGCAGAACTTCGACGTGCTGGTCTCGCCGACGTCGCCGTCCACGGCGTTCAAACTGGGCGAGAAGACGTCCGACCCGCTCACGATGTACCTGTCCGATATTTGCACTATCCCGGTCAACCTCGCCGGGATACCGGCCATCTCCCTGCCGTGCGGCCTGTCTGATGGCTTGCCGGTCGGGTTCCAGGTGATGGCTCCGCCACTCGAGGAGTCCAAGCTGTTGAACGTGGCGTACGCGCTGGAGCGCGAGGTGGGTTTCGAAGCGCTCCCGCCGATCTGACAATACCTGGCGGGCACAGGCAGATTGACCGGCATCCGAGACCGGTCCGACAAGGCAGGTCCAGATGGAGTACGAAACGGTTATCGGGCTCGAGATACACGCCGAGCTGGCGACCATGTCGAAGATGTTCTGTGGCTGCTCGACCGACTTCGGCGGCGAACCTAACTCCCGGACGTGCCCGGTTTGCCTGGGCCATCCCGGCTCGCTGCCCGTCGCCAACGCGAAGGCGATAGCGGACAGCATACTGCTGGCGCTGGCGCTCGACTGCGACATCACACCGCGGTCGATATTCCATCGCAAGAACTACTTCTACCCCGACATGCCGAAGAATTTCCAGATCTCGCAGTACGACGTGCCCCTGTCCAGCGGCGGGCAGATCGTCATCGATGTCGGCGACAGGACCAGGACGGTCAGGATAACCAGGGTCCACCTGGAGGAGGACACGGGCAAGAGCATCCACGTGGGCGAGAGCGGCCGCATACATGGAGCAGAGCACAGCCTCGAGGATTTCAACCGGGCCGGCATACCCCTGGTCGAGGTCGTCACCGAGCCGGACCTGAGGAGCCCCGAGGAGGCGCGCGTCTTCATGCAGCTCCTGCGGAGCACCCTGGAATACCTCGAGATATCGGATTGCAAGATGGAGGAGGGCTCGCTCCGCTGCGACGCGAACATATCAATCTCGGCGGACGGGGTGCTCGGCACCAAGGTCGAGATAAAGAACATGAACTCCTTCCGCGCACTGTTCCGCGCCCTCACCTACGAGGAGGAGCGCCAGAGGTTCCTGCTCCGGGACGGCGGGACGGTCATTCAGGAGACGCGGCACTGGGACGAGGGGGCCGGCAAGACTCATCCCCTCCGCACCAAGGAGGAAGCGTTCGACTACCGCTACTTCCCCGAGCCCGACCTGGTACCACTCGAGCCGGACCCGCGCTTCGTGGCCGAGCTCAAGAGCGGCCTGCCTGAGCTGCCGCGGGCACGGATGATGAGGTTGGTCGAGCAGTACGGGCTTCCTGAAGACATCTCCGTGATGCTGACCGGTGAGAAGGCACTCGCCGACTATTTCGAGCGTGCCGTCGAGACCGGGCAGGACCCGGTCGAGCTGGCCAAGTGGATCGCGGGCGACCTCGTCGCCATGCTGAAAGAGTCCGTCGTCCCGATCAGGCACTGCCCACTCGAGCCGAGGGGACTTGGCGAGCTGGTAGCGCTGGTCGCGCAGAACATCATCTCGGGCAAGATGGCAAAAGACGTCCTGCGGGAGGCGTACGAGACTGGAAAGGGCCCGAAGGAGATAGTCGACTCGAAGGGGCTGGCGCAGATCGACGACGCCGGCCGGATCGAGTCCGTGGTCGCGGAAGTGATCGCCGAGAACCCCGAGGCGGCCGAGGACCTGCGGAACGGCAAGGAGCAGGCCCTGAAGTTCCTGATGGGGCAGGTCATGAAAAAGACAAGGGGCCAGGCCAACCCCGAGATGGCCTCGGAGATGATGAAGAAGAGCCTGCGGTAGTGGGGCTCGGGGCAGTTATGCAAGCGCCCGGAGCCTGGTCCACCCGGGAATAAGAAAGCGGGCTCCAGGCCCGCTTTCTGGAATTTCCACCTGGGACTGAGCCCGGGCTAATTGTTCTCCTCGCCCGCGACCAGTTCCTTGTACTCGCCTGCGGTCAGCAGGTTATCGAGCTCGGCCGAGTCGCTTATATCGATGATCGCGACCCATCCCTTGCCGTACGGCTCCTCGTTGATGGTCTCCGGCGCGTCCGCGACCTCGGTGTTGATCTCTTTGATGGTCCCGGTGACCGGGGCGAACAGGTCGGACACCGACTTGCGCGACTCTATCTCGCCGAAAGCCTCGCCCGCCTCGATGCTCGCGCCCGCATCCGGAACCTCTATGAAGACGATCTCGCCCAGTTGGTCCTGGGCGTAGAAAGTTATTCCAATAGTGCCGTCGGCTCGCACCCACATGTGGTCCTTGTGGTACTTCAGATCCTCGGGAAAGTTCTCCATAATCAGCCCCTCCTTTTAGTCTCAGAGGAATATATCAAATGGCCTCCGGCATTTCAAACAACCGTCAACGGCCACAGTCCCAATCGACAAACGCCGCCGACAGGCGCGCGAAGCACGATATTCAGGCGCTTTAAACTTTCCAACCGGGCGGCATAATGTTTAGAATTAGGCACTGAATCAAGCGTTCCTTCCGGGGCCCTGGAGGCCCACAGGAGGGAACAATGATTATTGGAGGGTAGTCTCAAGTTGGCAAAGACGATATCCGAGAAGATCCTGGGCTCCCACTCGGGGCGGGACGCGGTGGCCGGCGAGATCGTCATCGCCGAGCTCGACTACATGATGGCTCAGGACGGGACCGCTCCCCTCGCAATACGCTCATTCCTGGGGATGAACGGCGAAGGGCTGGCTAAGCCCGGGCGCGCCGCGTTCTGCATAGACCACAACGCGCCGAGCCCGATGCGTTCGGTCTCGGAGCTCCATTCCATGATGCGCGAGTTCGCGGCCAGGTACGGGGTCGAGCTGAACGACGTCGGGGAGGGGGTCTGCCACCAGGTGATGCTGGACAGGGCGCACGTGCTCCCCGGCAGGCTGGTGATCGGCGCCGACTCGCACACCTGCACGTACGGAGGGGTGAACGCGTTCGCCACCGGGGTGGGCTCGACCGACCTGGCGGCGGGGCTCCTCTCGGGGTCCCTGTGGTTCAGGGTCCCCGAGACCATGAAGGTGACGGTCACCGGGTCTCTCGAACCGGGCGTGTTCGCCAAGGACATCGCGCTGATGATGGTGGGGCGCGTCACCGCGGACGGCGCCACCTACAGGGCCATGGAGATAGTCGGGCCGACCGTCGATGACCTGGAGCTGGACGGACGCCTGACCATCGCCAACATGGTCGTAGAGATGGGAGCCAAGGCCGGGCTGATGGAGGCGGACTCGAAGACCCTCGACTTCTTCTACGGCCGCACGGCCGAGAGCTTCGAGCCTGTCTTCGCCGACGCGGACGCGGTCTACGTCGAAGAGCTCGAGCTCGACGTCGACGCGCTCGTCCCGCAGGTCGCGCGACCGCACAGGGTCGACAATGTCTGCGGCGTAGAAGAGGTGGAGGGAGTGCCGGTGTCCGAGGGCCTGATAGGCACCTGCACAAACGGCAGGCTGGAGGACCTAAGGACGTCGGCCGCGATACTCGAGGGGAACAGCGTGGCGCCCGGGGTGAGGCTCATAGTCGCGCCGGCATCGAGGGAAATAATGCTCGAGGCGCTGAGGGAGGGACTCGTCGAGACCTTCACCGAGTGCGGCGCCGCGGTGCTCTGCCCGGGCTGCGCGTCGTGCGTCGGTACGCACCAGGGCGTGCCGGGCGACGGAGAGAACGTGATCTCGACGGCGAACAGGAACTTCAAGGGCAGGATGGGGAACCCGGAAGCGTTCATATACCTGGCTTCGCCGGCGACGGTGGCAGCGAGCTGTATCGAGGGGAGGATAGCCGACCCGAGGCGGTACGTGAGCTGAGGCCGTAGCCGGCCTCGCCCGCGACGCCCGGGGCGGAAGATCGATGAGCATGCAAGGAAGAGCCCACAGGTTCGGGGACGACGTGAACACGGACTACATCATCGCCGGGCGGCACAAGTTCAAGACGCTCGACATGGACGAGCTCGCGTGCCATGTCATGGAAGACCTCGACCCCGAGTTCTACTCGAGGCTGTGTTCGGGCGATTTCGTAGTGGCGGGCAGGAACTTCGGCTGCGGGTCTTCGCGGGAGCAGGCGCCGCTGGCGCTTAAGCACGCCGGCGTCGCCGCGGTGCTCGCGGAGTCCTTCGCGAGGATCTATTTTCGCAACTCGATAAACAACGGGCTACCGGCGCTGGTGTGCGACACGTCCTCGATGTGCGAGGGCGATGAGCTCGAGATAGACCTGGAGAACGGGAAGGTGAGGGACCTCACCAGTGGGGCCGAGGTAGAGTGCACGCCCCTGCCGCAGGTGATGATCGACATCCTGGGTGAGGGCGGGCTGGTGGAGTACGTGAAAAAGCACGGCAGCATCAAGGCCGCCGGCCGGCAGTAGGCCGTCTGTCGGCGGTGGAGACCCGAGGCGAAATCGACGAGAGGAAGGCATGGCAAAGAGAAGAGTTACGCTGATACCGGGTGACGGGGTCGGTCCGTCGCTCGTCCAGGCGGCGGTGGCGGTGCTGGAGGCGGCCGGCGCCGAGATCGAATGGGACCCCCAGGAGGCGGGCGCGGACGTCATGGACAAGTACGGCACGCCACTGCCCGGGGCGGTGCTCGACAACATCAGGGAGAACGGGATCGCTTACAAGGGGCCGATAACGACGCCGGTCGGCAGCGGGTTCAGGAGCGTCAACGTGGCGCTCAGAAAGGAGCTCGACCTGTACGCCTGCGTTCGCCCCGCGTTCTACATAAAGGGAGTCAAGACCCTGTACCGCGACATCGACCTGGTCGTGGTGCGCGAGAACATGGAGGACCTGTACGCGGGCATCGAGCACATGGTGACGCCCGACGTAGCAGAGTCCGTCAAGGTGATAACCAGGCGGGGGTCGGAGCGCATCGCGAGGTTCGCGTTCGAGTATGTCCGGAGGTACCGCAGGACCAAGCTGACCGTGGTCCACAAGGCAAACATAATGAAGATGACCGACGGGTTGTTCCTCGACACCACCAGAACGATAGCGAAGGAATATCCCGACATAGAGTTCGAGGAGCGCATCGTCGACAACATGTGCATGCAGCTCGTGCAGAAGCCGCAGCTCTACGACGTGATGGTCATGCCAAACCTCTACGGAGACCTGCTGAGCGACCTCTGTGCCGGGCTGATAGGCGGCCTGGGCATCGCACCGAGCTCGAACCTCGGCGACGGGGAGCTCGCCGTCTTCGAGCCGGCGCACGGCAGCGCCCCGAAGTACACGGGGCTGGACAAGGTCGACCCGACCGCCCAGATACTGTCCGGCTACCTGATGCTGAAACACATCGGCCAAAGTGAGGCCGCGGGCAGGGTCCTCGACGGCGTATCGGCCGTGATAGGCGAGGGCAAGGTTGTGACATACGACATCGGTGGCGACGCCAGGACCAGCGAGATGGCCAGGGCGATAATCAAAGCCATAGAGTCAGTTTGAGCCGCCGAGCAATGGGGTCCCGTGGCTCGGGGGGCGATAACTTGCCCCGGGTGCGGATGACGGAAAACGGTGTGACTGGTCGGCATGGGCCCCCCGAACACGGGTGGCTAAACCGGGACTAAGGTTAAACAGACGGGGTCCCGTGGCTTGTGGGGCGAGAACTCGCTGTTAGTACTGATGTTAGAGACGGTGTGGGGCAATCGGCCTGGGGTCCCCCAAACACGGGGCGTCAAAAACGCCGCTTGAGCCGCCGAGCAATGGGGTCCCGTGGCTCGTGGGGCGATAACTTGCTCCGGGTGCGGATGACGGAAAACGGTGTGACTGGTCGGCATGGGCCCCCCGAACACGGGGCGTCAAACAAGCTTAGGGTAAGCAGATGAGAAGTGACGTCATCAAGAAAGGTCGAGAAAAGGCGGGGCACCGGTCGCTCCTTCGCGCCCTGGGTCTCAGTGACGAGGAGATAGCGCGGCCGCTGGTGGGGGTCGCGGGCTCGGCCAACGAGCTGGTGCCCGGGCACATCCACCTCGACGAGGTGAACAGGGCGGTCTGCGACGGCGTGCGCCTTGGCGGCGCCACCCCGCTCTTGTTCAACACCATCGCGGTCTGCGACGGGCTTACCATGGGCCACCAGGGCATGAAGTACTCGCTGCCGTCGCGGGAGGTCATAAGCTACACGGTCGAGATCATGGTTCGGGCGCATGCGCTCGACGGGGTCGCCCTGGTGCCGAACTGCGACAAGGTGATACCGGGGATGCTGATGGCCGCAGCCCGAATGGACGTGCCGGCGGTGCTGGTGAGCGGAGGGCCGATGCTCACCGGGAGGCTGGGGGACCTCGATCTCGACCTGATACGCGTCATGGAGGCCGCCGCCTCAACGGACGTTACCGACGAAGAGCTCAAGAGCTACGAGATGTGTGCGTGCCCCGGGCGGGGGTGCTGCTCGGGCCTCTTCACCGCGAACAGCATGAACTGCCTTTCGGAGGCGCTGGGCATGGCGCTCCCGGGAAACGGCACCGTGCCGGCGGTCGACGCCGGCAGGTTGAGGCTCGCGAAGGCGACCGGTGAGGCGCTGGCGAAGCTGGCGCTGGAGGACCGGCGGCCCTCGGAGTTCCTGACGCTGCAGGCGTTCAGGAACGCGCTCGCGGTCGACATGGCCATCGGCGGTTCGACCAACTCGCTCCTGCACCTGCCGGCCATCGCCGGTGAGGCGGGCGTCCACGTGGATCTCGATGACGCGGACCGTATATGCGCAACGACCCCCAACCTGTGCAGGATCGC
>Ga0209745_1000578_pt1 | contig 22364 bp, 21 predicted proteins | sample BarGraNGADG00312_FD_184495 | JGI IMG/M metagenome (GOLD analysis project Ga0209745, IMG submission 184495) | Arctic peat soil microbial communities from Barrow, Alaska - Barrow Graham LP Ref core NGADG0004-312 (SPAdes) (version 2) | ecosystem: Environmental > Terrestrial > Soil > Wetlands > Peat...
GCTCGGCGGCGGCGCGCCGCCGGGAGGCGCACCAGGGGCTGGCGCGCGGGGCGGCGGGAGCGGCCGGCCAACGGGCCGCGGCACACAGGACGACCCGGACACCGTGCAGGGGCGTCCGATGTACGAGGGCACGAACCTGACGCCGCTGCCGACGCCGGCGGTTACGCAGCCGTGGCAGTACTCGCTGCCCACCGCCGAGCAGTTGAAGCGGAACCCGGCCAACCTCATCCCTCCGCAGTTCCGGCCGCGTGTCGCGCTGCGCTTCGACGCGCAGAACACGCTGCTGGTCTCGGGGTTGCTCGACGGCGGAACGGATATCGCCCAGCGACCGGTGGTGGTGGACGTGCCGGTCGGACAGGGTCACGTCGTCCTGTTCGCCAACAACCCGATCTACCGCGGCGAGACGATCGGCAGCTATTCGATGGTGTTCAACACGATCCTGAACTTCGACAGCCTGAACGCCGGCCGGAAGCTGGACGCGAAGTAGGGTCACGGCTCGCGGCGCCGGGCTCTCGGCCACGGGCGCTGTCGGGCTTTCGGTCACGAAGGGGCTCAGGACTCATGGCTCAGGCTGTGAGTTCTGGGCCTCTCCGCTCCGCTCCGAAGAGCGCAAGCTGTGGGGGCTTTGTCATGATCAAGATGATAGCCCGGCCGTTGCCATTTGTGACGTTACCCGGCCACCGGTACAATCCCCGGCATGCCTGAATCGATGCTGCTCCGCGAGATTGCCGAACAGCCGGAAAGCCTGCGGCGCCTGCTGACCGACGGCGCGAGTGAAGTGGAGGCGATTGCCCACGCCCTGCGCGCGCGGGCTGTGCGCCACGTCGTGATCGCCGCGCGCGGCTCGTCCGACAACGCGGCGCGCTACGCGCAGTACGTGTTCGGCGCCTTCAACCGCTTGACGGTGACGCTGGCCACGCCGTCGCTGTTCACGCGCTACCTCTCGCCGCCACGAATGGACGATGCGCTGGTGGTGGGGATCTCACAGTCCGGCGAGTCGCCGGACCTGGTGGCCGTCGTGGAAGAGGGGCGGCGCCAGGGATGCGCCACGCTGGCCATCACCAACGCGGCTGGCTCCCCGCTGACCGAGGTCGCTGACCACACCCTGCTCCTGAGGGCCGGCCCCGAACGGAGCGTCGCCGCGACGAAAACGTACACCGCACAACTGCTCGCGCTGGCGATGCTCTCCGCCGCAGTCGGCGATGATGCCCGGCGCCGCGAGGAACTGCAGGCCGTGCCGTCCCACGTCGCAGCGGCCCTCGACGTGGACGACGGGGCGATAAACGCGGCCGCCGCTGCGCTCGAGGACGCCGGGCACGGTGTGGTGATCGGGCGAGGCTTCAACTATGCGACCGCGTTTGAGATCTCGCTGAAGGCCAAGGAACTGGCTTACGTCGCCGTCGAGCCGTATTCCGCCGCCGACTTCCAGCATGGTCCAATCGCCCTGATCGACACCGGCTTCGCCGCCATCGTCGTCAACGTGGCGGGCGCGGTCAGCCAGGAAGTCGAAGAACTGCTCCGCGCGATAACCGCCCGCGGCGCCAGGCCCGTCGTGCTGTCGAATCTCGACTCGTCGCTGTCGCTTGCCCTGGCGCCGCTACGGCTGCCGGTCGGGATCCCCGAGTGGTTGTCGCCCATCGCCGCGGTGGTCCCCGGCCAGTTGCTGGCCTTCCACCTCAGTCGCCACCGCGGGTTCGATCCCGATCAACCGAGGGGGCTGTCGAAGGTCACGCGGACGACGTAATCACGGGATTCGAGCGAGCGTGACGACCACGTTGCCGTCGGCGGCCCATGGAAGGCTGAGCCCTTCAGGGCTGAACACTCAGGCGCGCCCATCATCGAATCGGCTTGTCCTCGTCGAACAGCCAGTCCTCGACTGCGACGTCGTACTTCACCGATTTCCAGGTGATCGGCGTGAGCGTTTCGCCCTGGCGCGTCTTCGCGAACTCGTTGATCTTCGTCGGCAGCATCCGGCCGGCGAAGTTGGTGAATCCCGAGAACACGCGGCGGCTGTCGGGCGTGGTTTCCTGCAACAGGAAGAAGCGCTCCTTGTCGATGTGCAACTCCACCTGGGCGCCGTCGATCGTCGCGCGCAGCACCCACGCCGGTCGGCTCTCGACGACCTTCAGGGTGTTCGAGCCCGGGTCGGCCGGCACCTGCCACTGCACGACCGCATCTGGCTGCAGCGTGAAGGCCGCGCCGTGCTTCGCGTAGCGCGCGACGCCGGCACACTGGTCGAGCCACCCCTGCATCCGCGCGGGCGGGACCGTCCCGACGATGAGGTTGCGGCGCATCCAGGAGACGCCGCCATTCAGGAAGTACTGGTCGAAGCGCCGACCGCGGTCGGCCGTCAAGTCATGTTCGACGCGGAGCTTGCCGGGCATCTTCGCCCACAACCGGTAGGCAGCGTGGTAGGCGATGCCGTCCTGCATGTCGATCGTGCCCTCGACCACCATCGTCTTCCACGTGGTCAGCTTGTCGCCGCCGTGGGCCTGGATCGATTTCGCCAGGACGTCCTGCGCCGTCTCCGCGGCCCGCGAAGCAGAGGCGCCGACCGCGAACAACCCGGTCGCGAGCAGCAAACCGATTACCGCCTTGTGATTCGACATCATGTCCTCGTGTAAGGGCGCCACATGTTGTGCCCTGCCGTAAACAGGTCCTCGTCGGTTGCCGTTCAGACCAGCGACAGCATCTGGTGCGCGCCGGTCAGCCGTCTGCGGATCTGCACACCGTAGGGGCAGACGGCCTCGCATGGGGCCGGGCATCCTTCGCACGCGCTCGCGCGCTGCCCGGCCGGCACCTGGCGGTACTTCTCGATGCCCAGTTTCTGCTCGCGGTAGTTCTCGAAGTACATCCGGTACCGCAGGATGTCGGCGGCGCGCACGTTCTGGGGGCACGCGTCGAGGCACGCACCGCAGCCCGGCCGGCAGTAGTCGCGCCCGATGTGTTCGGCGACCAGGTCCAGCCGCCCTCGGTCGGGAGCCGCCAGCTTCGTCGTGCCGGAGACGGCTAGGTATTCCGCGGCTGTGTCGTAGCTCGGGATACGGGCGACGAGCGTGTCGAACAGGCCGGAGGCGAGCACCCACTTCAGGCACGCCTGCCGCGCGTTGGTGTGCTGACCCTGGAGCGCGCGGATGTTCAGGTCCGACGTGTACAGCGTCATCGTCTTCATCGCGATGGTCGCCACGCCTTTCGCGCGCGCCTTCTTCAGCAGTGGCTCGACGCCGTGCGTGAGGAAGTTCGCGCCGATGAGGATCACGTCGAACCGGTTGTTGTCGATGCCCCAGCCCATTTCCTCGATCATCTTGACGCCGTGGCTCGACGCGCCAGTGAAGCGGATCTTCCCGAGCTTCTTCGCCTCGTCCCACGCTTCGTAGATGGCCGGGTTCTGGATGCGCTCGAGCCCACCGTAGCGCGGGTGGCCGATCGAGTGCAGCATCATGCAGTCGATGTACGTCGTGTTCAGCTTCTTCAGCGAGACGTCGAGCGACTCGAGCAGCGCCGATTTCGTCACCGTCGCCGTGATGAGCGGCGGATCCCACTTGTCGAGCACGAACACCTTGCTGCGCCACTTCGGCAATACCTTGCCGACGAGTTCCTCGTGACCGCCGTACTGCTGCCCGGTGTCGATCAGGTTGATGCCGGCCTGGAACATGTAGTCGAGGACACCGGGATCGGTCTGCCCGGATCCGCCCGAGATGTCGCCCACCTTCCACCCAGTCTTCCCAAGCGCCTTGAAGCGCTTGATCTTCGGGGCGTTGGGTTGAGCGGGCTGACCCGCGGCGCGTGCTGCCGGGAGCGCCGCGCCTGCGGCGGCGGCGGTGGAGGCCTGAAAAAACGTCCTGCGGGTTACCTTGGTCATGCTTTGTTCTGCTGACGTGCGCGGAGGTTCATTGGCAAGAATACGGCCAGAACGACGATTGTCAGGCACAGCGCCCTTGCGATGCGATTATACCCACCATCTTGGGGTCAGGTCTTGAATGTTGGCGTTGTTCAAGTCTGACCCCATGGGCGACACCCCAGCCATGGTGCCAGACGTGAAAAGAGTGATAATTCGAGACCTGCCCCCCCAAAGCGAGGACTCTGATGCTCTCAGCCCGCCGTCCCGACCGTTCATTCAGGCTGCGCGTCGTCCTGATTCTGTCCGCCCTCGCGACCTATTCTGCACCTGCTGCCCTGGCCCACCCGGCTCAAGAGTCGAGGGCAAAGCCCGCCAGCGCTCCACCTGTCATCGCGGCCGCCGCCGCGTTGCTGCGCGCGCCAGCCGTGCCGCTCGTCGCCTACGACCCCTACTTCTCCATCTGGTCCCCAGCCGACCGGCTGACCGACGCGGCCACCGTTCACTGGACCGGCCGCACACATCCGCTGACGTCGCTGATCCGCGTGGACGGCGAGGCCTTCCGGATCATGGGACCGACACCGGCGGACACGGCCGCGCTCATCCAGCGGTCGGTCACGGTCTCGGCCACGCACACCACCTACGAATTCGCCAATCGCCTCGTGCGCGTCACGCTCACCTTCCTCACACCCTCGTTGCCGTGGGACCTCGACCTGCTATCGCGGCCGGTCACCTATCTCACATGGACGGTGTCGTCGGCCGACGACAAGCCGCACAAGATCCAGGTTTACTTCGACTGCGGCGCGGATATCGCGGTCAACACCACAGACCAGGCTGCAGGCCTCGACTACCCGCAGGTGGCCGGCCTCTCGATCGCGCGCGTGGGAACCCCCGACCAACCCGTGCTCGCCCGCCGAGGCGACGATGTGCGGATTGATTGGGGATACGGGTACCTGGCTGCGCCAGCGGGAGAAGGCACGGTGGTGGTGGGCGGGAACGGCGGACGCCTCCGTCGCGGCTTCATCTCGAACGGGAACGTCCCCGCGCCCACCGGCCCGATTGCCGCAAGCCCGGTGGCTGAGTCGCGACTCGCCATGGCCGTCTCGTGGGACCTCGGCCCGGTCGGCGCCACTGCCACCACGCGCTTCGCGATGCTCGCGTACGACGACATCTTCTCGATCCGATACTTCTCGCACGACCTGCGCGCATACTGGCGGCGCAACGGCGCGACGATCGAGAGCGTGCTGGCGATGGCCGCGCGCGAACGCGAGGCGCTCGATGCCCAGGCGACGAGGTTCGACGGGGAGCTGCGGCGCGACCTGGCGCAGTCTGGCGGCGCGAAGTACGCGGCCATTGCCACACTCGCGTACCGGCAGACGCTGGCGGCCACCAAGTTGGTCGCCGACACCAACGGGCAGCCGCTCCTGTTCCCGAAGGAGAACTTCAGCAACGGGTGCATCGGCACTGTCGACGTGATCTACCCGATGGCGCCGCAGTTCCTGTTGTTCGGCCCCACGCTCGCCCGGGCCCTCGTCGTGTCGAATCTGGATTACGCCAGCTCCTCGCGCTGGACGTTCCCGTTTGCGCCGCACGATCTCGGCACCTATCCGCATGCCACCGGGCAGGTGTACGGCGGCGGCGAGAAGACGGAAGAGAACCAGATGCCGGTCGAGGAGACTGGCAACATGCTCATCCTCGTCACGGCGATCGCCCGGATGGAAGGGAACGCCGATCTGGCTGACCGTTACTGGCCGGTGCTGACGAAGTGGGCGCAGTACCTCGAGGAGAAAGGCTTCGACCCCGAGAACCAGCTGTGCACCGACGATTTCGCCGGCCACCTTGCCCACAACGTCAACCTGTCGGTGAAGGCGATCGTCGCACTCGGCGCGTTCGCGCACCTGTGCGAACTCCGCGGGGAGAAGGCGCTGGGAGCAGAGTACCGGAAGCTGGCCGAACAATTCGCCGCGCGGTGGACGAAGGAGGCGGCCGACGGCGATCACTACCGCCTGGCGTTCGATCGCCCCGGCACCTGGAGCCAGAAATACAACCTGGTCTGGGACCGCATCCTCGGCTTGAACCTCTTCCCACCCTCCGTGGCGCAGAAGGAAATGGCGTTCTATCGTCGGACCCAGGGCCGGTATGGCCTGCCGCTCGACAACCGGAGGCTCTACACGAAGTTCGACTGGGTGACCTGGACCGCCACGCTGACCGGTTCACGCGCCGACTTCGAGGCGCTGGTGAACCCGCTGTTCGACTTCCTGAACGCCACACCGCACCGCGTGCCGATGACGGACTGGTACTGGACGCACGACGCGACGAAGGCCGGCTTCCAGGCCCGGTCGGTGGTTGGCGGCGTCTTCCTCCGCATGCTGTACGACGGACCGACGTGGAAGAAGTGGGCGGGCAGGAAGTAGTTGTCAGCCTGCCCTGAGCGAGCGCAGCGAGTCGAAGGGTTGTCGGCCTGCCCTGAGCGAGCGCAGCGAGTCGAAGGGTTGTCAGCTTGCCAGTTGACAGTAAGCAGTAGGCCGTAGGCCGCTGGGTTGAAGGGTTGGCCGGCCGTCGGTCGGGAGAACAATGGTGTCCCTTGGCTATTCCTCTGCACGTCGCTGCTTTCCCCACAGGAGTCATTTGTGAAACGGTATCTGTTCGCGTTGCTCAGTGCCGCGCTCGTTGCCGGATGCCAGGTGTCCGCACAGGTTGGAACGCCTGCGAGAGCCGTCGTTCCCCAGAAGGCCCGTGCCCTGCCCCTGAGCGACGTCCGCGTCACGGGCGGGCCGCTCAAGCACGCACAGGATCTCGATGCTCAGTACCTCCTGTCGCTCGAGCCCGATCGCATGGTGGCGTTCCTGCGAAAAAGTGCCGGCCTCGAGCCGAAAGCGCAGGGCTACGGCGGGTGGGACGGCCCGGGCCGACAGCTTACGGGCCACATCGCGGGCCACTACCTCTCGGGCGTGAGCCTGATGTTCGCGTCCACGGGCGACCCTCGCTTCAAGGAGCGCGCGGACTACCTCGTCGCGGAACTCAAGGCCGTGCAGGACAAGCAGGGCGACGGCTACATCGGCGCCCAGGCCGACAAGGATGGCGTCGATGGCAAGATCCGCTTCCAGGACCTGAGCAGGGGCGTGATCAAGTCGGGCGGGTTCGATCTCAACGGCCTCTGGTCGCCGTGGTACGTGCTGCACAAGATCTACGCCGGGCTTCGCGACGCGTATCGTTACACCGGCAACCGCACGGCGCTGGAAGTGGAGATCAAGTACGCCGCGTGGGCCGAGAGCATCGTCTCGAAGCTCGACGCCGAACAGACGCAGCGGATGCTGGCCACCGAGTTCGGCGGCATGAACGAGGTGCTGGCCGATCTCTACGCCGACACGGGCGACAAGCGGTGGCTCGCCCTCTCGGACCGCTTCGACCACAAGGCCATCATCGACCCGCTGTCGCGACGCGAGGACATCCTCGCCGGCAAGCACGGCAACACGCAGGTGCCGAAGCTGCTCGGGTCGCTGACGCGCTACATCTACACGGGAAGCACGCGTGACGGGATCGCGGCGAAGTTCTTCTGGGACCAGGTGGTGCAGCATCACAGCTTCGCAACCGGCGGCCACGGGCGGAACGAGTACTTCGGCCAGCCGGACAAGCTGAACGACATGATCGAGGGTCGCACCGCCGAGACCTGCAACGTCTACAACCTGATCAAGATGGCGCGCTCGCTCTTCGCGCTCGAGCCGGACGTGCGCTACGCCGACTTCCACGAACGCGCGCTGTTCAACCACATCCTGGGCTCTATCGACCCGGCCGACGGCTCAACCTGCTACATGGTCCCCGTGGGCCAGGGCGTCTCGCGCGAATACCAGAACATGACGCAGAGCTTCACGTGCTGCGTCGGCTCCGGGATGGAGAGCCACGCGCTCCACGGCGACGGGATCTACTACGAGGCGCCGGGCAAGCTTTGGGTGAACCTGTATGTGCCGTCAACCGCGCAGTGGAAATCGGCCGGCATCACCATCACGGCGGCCGCGACATTCCCGGACGGCGACACCGCATCGCTGACGTTCGCCGCCAAGGCGCCGAAAGCGTTCACGCTGGCGCTCCGGCGTCCCTACTGGGCGGGCGACGGGTTCTCGGTGAAGGTGAACGGTGCGGCGGTCAAGACGCTGCCCGCGGCCGGCAGCTACGTGGAAGTGAACCGCACCTGGAAGACGGGTGATACGGTGGACATCGTCCTGCCCAAGACGCTTCGCGTCGAGCCGCTTCCCGACAACGCCAATCGCGTCGCGCTGATGTGGGGACCGCTGGTGCTCGCGGGCGATCTCGGCCCGATCCAGCGGCGCGGCGGGCGTGGTGAGAGCGCGCCGCCACCGACGCCGCCCACGGTTCCGTCGTTCATCGCGGCCGGCCAGCCCGTGACCAGCTGGCTGAAGCCGGTCGCGGGCAAACCGGGGAGCTTCCGTACGGAAGGTGTGGGCCGCGACCGTGACGTGGACTTCGTTCCCTTCTACGCACTGCACCGCCGCACCTACGCGGCCTACTGGGATCTCTACACGCCCGCCGAGTGGGAGGCCCGCGCCGCGACGATCCGGGCCGCGCAGGAGAAGCAGCGCAAGCTCGAGGCGGCGACGGTGGGCTTCGCCCAGCCGGGGCAGATGCAGGCGGAGCGCGACGCGAATTATCAGGGCGAGAACGCATCGCCGGCGCAGGTGAACGGCCGCTACGGCCGCCGCGGCACCGGCTGGTTCTCGATGGACGTGCCCGTGGATCCGGCGCAGCCGATGATCCTCATCGTGACCTACGCGGGAGACGAACGGGCGAACCGCACGTTCGACATCCTGATCGACGGCGCGAAGCTGGCCTCGCAGGCCGTGGACCGGAGGAGCCCCGAGAAGAACGTCGGCTTCTTCGACCTGGAATACCCACTGCCGGCGGATCTGGTGAAAGGCAAGCCAAAGGTGACGGTGCGGTTCCAGGCAACGGGCGGCAACGAACTCGCGGCGGTCTACGGGATCAGGACCGTGCGCGCGAACGCGGAGCGATAGGACATCACTCGTGTCTCAGCGCCCGGATCGGGTCGAGTGTCGCGGCGCGCAGCGCCGGGATCAGGCCGGCTGTCACTCCCACCGCACCAAGGCCAACCAGCGCTGCCAGAAAGACCATCGGGTCCCGCGCACCCAGACCGAAGAGCTGCGACTCCACGAACCGGCCCGCGACGAGGGCCGCTAGCAAGCCGATCGCGAGGCCAGCGGCCAGCATCATCCCCACCTCGCGCATCACAAGTCCCAGGACCTCGCCGGGCCGCGCGCCGAGCGCCATGCGCACGCCGATTTCCGGGGTTCGTCGCAGCACGATGTAGGCGATGACGCCGTAGAGGCCGACGGCGGCGAGCAGCGTGGCGAGCACGCCGAAGGCGGCCGAGAGGATCGCGATCAACCGCTCGGTCGTCGTCGCCGCGTCGATGAACGCGCTCATCCGCTGCACATCGAAGACGGGCAGATTCTGATCGAGTTCCCGCACGATCCGGCGCACCCCCCCCGCGACCTCCGAATCGGACCGTGCCGATCGGATGTAGAACGTCAGGCTCTCCGGGCGTTCGCTCTGCGGATAGGGAAAGAACACGGTCGGCTTGACCTGCTCGCGGAGGTCCCCGTGCTTGAAGTCCCGGACGATGCCGACGATCTCGTGGTCCGCGACCACCCCGTCGCCCGCGCCCCGCGCGAGATGGCGGCTGAGCATCGGACGTCCCTGCGAGTACTTGCGGACGAATGCCTCGTTGACGATCGCAACCTTCCGACCGCCCAGGACGTCCTGGTCGTCGAGTTCGCGTCCCTGGCTGACCGGGATGCGCAGCGCCTTGAAGTAGTCGCTGCTCGCCATGGCCACGGACGCACGCGCATCGTCAGCGTCTTTCGCCTGGTAGCCCTCGATGGTGAAGTTGCCGCTCCGGTCGGAATTGGTGAGCGGTCCCGGGTTGACCGCCCCCACCGCCTCGACGCCTGGCAGGCTGCGGAGCCGCTGCTGCAACTCACGATAGAAGTCGTACACGCGGGCGGCCGGGTAACCCTGGAGCGTCGGGTCGACGGCGAACGTCATCACCTGGCTCGCGCGGAAGCCGGGATCGACCCGCATCAGATTCGCGACGCTGCGGCCGAACAGGCCGGCGGCCACGAGCAGCAGCAGCGACAGCGCCACCTGCGCGACGACCAGCGCTCGCCTGAACCGCGCCTGGCCCGTGCCGGACGCGACAGTGGCGGCCTGGTCCTTGAGGACGTCGGCCACGCGCGGCCGCGTTGACTGCAGCGCGGGTATGAGGCCAAAGAGCAACCCGGTGCCAACCGACAATGCGAGGTTGAAGAGGATCAGGCGGGGATCAAGGCCACTGCTCACCGTTCCTTCCATGTCCGGCCCCATCACCGACAGCAGGCCATCGATCGTCCAGGTCGCGAGCAGCAGGCCAACAAAGCCGCCGGCCAGGGCGAGCAGGACGCTCTCGACGAGCAACTGGCGCACGAGGTCCCGGCGTTTCGCGCCGAGCGCCAGGCGAACCGCCATCTCCTTCTGCCGGCTGGCTGCCCGGGCGGTCACTAATCCGGCCACGTTCGCGCAGGCGATGAGCAGCACGAGGCCGACCATCCCCATCAACGCGACCAGCGCGCTCTCGAAATCACGCTTCAATTCGTTCACGCCCTGGGCGGCGGGCAGAAGATCGAGACGGATCCCGGCGAGCATTTGCCCCTGACGGCTCTCCCGTGGCCGCTTCAGCTCACGCAGCAGTTCGTCGAGAAGGCCGCTGAACAGACCGCTCGTCTTCGCCCGGGCCTGATCGGCCGACACGGCTGGCTTCAGCCGGCCCAACACGGTCAACCACGACGTCCGCCGGTCGTCGAGGGCAAACCAGGTCGGCGTGACCTCGCGTTTCATCGCGATTGGCACAAACAGGTCGGGTACGTTGCCGACGATCATCCCGCGGAATGTGGGCGGCACGACGCCGATGACCACCATCGGATGAGCATTCACCAGGATCTTCCGGCCCACGATGCCTGGACTCGCGCCAAACCGCTTCTTCCAATAGGCGGCGCTGAGCATCACGACGGGGCTTGCGCCCGGAGCCGTATCGTCCGAGGGCGCGATCGCGCGTCCCAGCGTTGGCTGGACGCCGAGCACCAGGAACAGGTTCCCGGATACGAGTTCCGCCCGGGCACGTTCGCTGGTGCCACCGTCCGACACGCTCACCGGGGCGGACGCCCGGGCGATCACGCCATCGAAAACCTGAGTCCGATCCCGCAAGTCTTTGTAGAGCGGGTACGAGAAGACCGATTCGTTGTTGTCGGAGTGCGCCCAGCCGGGGAACCCGTCGGACAGGTGGAAAACGACAAGCCGGTGCGGGTCGGCGACGCGAAGACTGCGGACGAGTACCTGGTCGAGAAGGGAGAAGATGGCGGTATTGGCACCGATGCCGAGCGCGAGCGAGAGCACCGCGATTCCCGCGAACATCGGGGCGCGCTGCAGAGTCCGCACCGTTAACCTGATATCGTTCCACATGTGGAGTACCTCATTCCGGCATATCCCAGCCGAGCCGGAGCCAAACACGATCTCTTTTCCCCGACGTCGAAGACTTCACGCATGAGGGACTATGCAGCCTGAAGCGAGAATCGTGCCGCCTGGACATCTTCCAGGGCTGAGATCGTGACGGTCGAAGCACGTTTCTGCAAGTCCCCTGGAATCTGCGATAGACGTCAGGCGTCGTTCGGGGGCTGAAACCCCTGGCGCCTCCACCTCGAGCGTTGGTGCTGCTGGCTGTCCGGGCGCGGCACACGGCGTCCCGAAAGCGAACAGCGGCAAATAAAAGCGGCCGGACCCGCAGTCAGCCCTTTTTCGCGGACGGGCATCTGCCGATAATACGGGTGTCCCCGGAACGAACAGGTATGTCCGATCTCAGTGTCCCAACGGTTCAGCTCGAGGCGGAAGTCCGCTTCGTGGATGGCACGGTCCTGACAGGCACCGTCTACATCCCCACGGTGTCCGCCGTGCGGGCGGGCCCGATGCTGCCGCAGGAATGGATGAACGGCCCGCCGCTGTTCTTCCCGCTCCGGCTGCACCACGCGCCGTCGGCGATTCTCGTCAACAAGCGAGAGGTGCTCTCCCTGTGCGTGCCTACAGCGCAGGGCGAGGACGATTCGCCATGGGAATCGGCGTCGCTGGTCCTCCGCGTGGTGGCCGAAGCGGGAACCGAGCGGTTCGAGGGCGAGATCGTGATCGACATGCCGGAGGGCCAGCGTCGGCTGGCTGATTACCTGAATCGCCCGGAGATGTTTCTGCTGCTGCAGTCGGGCGCGCAGCAGCACCTGATTCAGAAGGACCGCATCTCGCGGATGTCCGAGGTCCTCGAGACATAGCGTGGAAGGGGACTGCCCGAGGACGAGACTCCGGTCCTATTGGTTGATGTGCACGACCTTCGCGGGCGGGAACCCGTTGAACCAGGTCGCTGAGGCGTTGCTGTAGGCCCCGATGTCCTCCGAGTACACGAGGTCGTCGAGCCGCAGGTCGGGCAGCACCTCTGACTGCGAGATTGTGTCGAGCCCGTCGCACGTTTGCCCAAACACCGCGCACACTTCCGTCTCCCCCTTCCTGAACGACTTGACGTGGTACGGGCAGTGGTCGAAGATGATGCCCGAGAAGGTGTGGTAGACGCTGTCGTCGATGTAGTAGCAGGTCTTCCCGTCGCGCACGGCCTTGCCGATGACCGTCGCGATTGATGTGACCGCCGTGGCCACGAAGAAGCGGCCAGGCTCGGCGATGACCTCCATCTCTTTCGGGAACAGCCGATCGATCTCCGTGTTGATCTTCTTCGCCAGCAGGCTGAACGGCGCCACGTGCCGGTTGTAGCGCACGGGGAAGCCGCCGCCGATATCGAGGATCTTCAGCTCGAACCCACGCGACTTCGCCTCCTGCATCACGGCCGCCGACATGTTCAGCGCCTGCACGAAGTTCTCGAAGTTCGTGCACTGGCTGCCGACGTGGAAGCTCAACCCCTCCACCACGAGACCCGCGTCGCGCGCCTCCTCGATGAGGGCCACCGCCTCGCCAGGCTCGCAACCGAACTTCGATGACAGCTCCACCATCGAGCCGGTGTTCGGCACGCGAATCCGCACGAGAAGACCCGCGGTCGGCGCGTGCTCCTGCACCTTGCCAATTTCCGTGCGGTTGTCGAACGTCACCAGCGGCTTGTACTTGTTGAGCTCCTCGAGTGTCTCCTTGGCCTTCACCGGGTTCGCGTAGACGATCTTGTCCCACACGAATTCCTGGCGTTCCCGCGCCGGGCGCCGGCGAATCAGCTCGTACACGAGCATGAACTCCGGAAACGACGCCACGTCGAAGCTCGCGCCGGCCTTGTAGAGCGTTTGCACGATTTCAGGCGCCGGATTCGCCTTCACCGCGTAGTACGCCTGCACGCGCGGCAGGTACCGCTTGAAGGTGGCGTAGTTCTGCCGGATGGCATCGTGGTCCACGACGACGAGCGGCGTGCCGTGCTCGGCCGCGAGGGCCTGAAGTTGCTTGGGAGAAATCTTGGACATGGTCAGGACCGCTAGAACACCGGCTCGGAACCGTCGAGCATCTTCACCTTGTTGCCCTTGAAATATTCCTTCGTCAGCGCCTTCACCATGGCCGGGCGCGCGTCGTACAGCCGACGCAGCTTCCGCCTCTTGTGCCTGGCCAGCGCGTAATGAGTGAGAATCGGCATCGCGATCGTCGTGTCGGTGTAGCACACGACGGCGTCGGGCAGCCGGTCCGGATCGACCTTGCCCCAGCTCACCGCCTCGCTCGGCGTCGCGCCGCTCAACCCGCCCGTATCGGGCCGCGCGTCGGTGACCTGCAGGAAGTAGTCCTGCCCGAACTCCTTGATGCGCAGCACTTCCTGGATCTGCGGCTCGGTCTGCAGCATGAAGTTCTTGGGGCTGCCGCCGCCCCACAGCACCACCGCGCTCTTCCCGCCCGCCCGCTTCGCCGCCAGCACGATCGCCGTCGTCTCGTTCACGTCGGTCGACGGGTTCATGCGCAGCTTGTTGCCGCGCAGTTCCACGCCCGCCACGTTCATGCCGATCGTCGAGTCGCCCGGTGACGACGTGTAGCAGGGCACGCCGGCGCGATACGCGGCGGCGAGCACCGACACGTCCTTCAACCCCGCCTTGCGCTCCCACTCCGCGGCGTACTTGCCGAGCAGGTAGTGCAATTCCGCGGTGCCCATTTCCTTCTGGAACGCCGGCTGGGTGAGGATGCTGCGCAACGTGTCGTCGGTGGCCATCAGACAATCGCTGTAGCCCATCAGCACGTCGTAGACGCGCACGATGTCGTTGTCGCGAAGCTCGGTGTCGTCCATCGTGAAGCTGCCCATGCGAATCGGGTAGTTCAGGGCGAAGTGCAGGTCGTGATAGAGAATCGCCCCCGTGGACACGATCCAGTCCACGAAGCCGGCCTTGATGAGCGGCACGATCGACGAGCAGCCAAGCCCCGCCGGCGTCAGCGCGCCAGACAGGCTCATGCCGATCGTGACGTCCGCCTCGAGCATCTTTTCGGTGAACAACTGGCACGCCTCGCGGAGCCGCCCGGAGTTGTACGCCAGGAAGGCGTCGTCCACGATGTCCTCGAGCTTTTCCTTGCCGGTCAGGTTCTTCGGCAGGACCCGCTTGCCCGACATGTACTTGTCCCGATTCGGGCACTTCTTCTTCTTGAGCCACTCGGGTGTTTCCGACAGGTCTGCGCGATACCGACGCTGAGGTGTATTGTGCTTCTTGGCCATGTGATCAGTCCGCTCCACGCATCGGAGTGAATCCTGGCATTATAGCGAAGTTGGAGAGCAACCGTGCCCTCGAGAACCCACAGACATCGTGCGTCTTTGGTTGACCGACGATCACAGAATCTGCGAGGGCCGCAGGCGGCCTTTGCCTGCCGACAGCCTGTTGGGTATCTTCTTTCCGTCAATGGAACTCGGTCCAGGACATCGCAGCCGGTGGGTTCTATCACCCGAGCGCCCGGTTCGGGTCCACTCGCTGTGCGTGGCGCGGACACAGACACGCTACCGGGCCTGCCGCGTTTTGCGGAGCCAGCCGGTGAGCGTCTCGGTGCCGAGGAACAGCCACAGGCCAATGGCCAACTGCAGCACGACGCCGAGCAGACGCGCCAACGGGTAGTAACGACGCCGGAAGGTTACGTGCCCGGGCGATAACACCTTCCGCAGGCGGACGCCCAACCCGGCGAACGGTGCCGCCACGGGCGTCAGTAACTTCTTGGCTCGTCTTTCCAAGATCGGTTTCGATGAGCAGGTGGACGGGACGATCAGGGAGTGGGTTCGGGCGCTCGACCATCCGGTCAGCGGACGTATATAATTACGGTATACTATTTATACTTGTATGGACTTTGAATTCGACGAACGAAAGAGCCAACTCAATAAGACGAAACACGGCATCGACTTCATTGAGGCTCAAGCCCTTTGGGATGATCCCGATCTGCTAGAGATTCCGCTCGAGCTCGACGATGAGCCCCGGACGCTCGTCGTGGGGCGAATCGGCGGGAAGCACTGGTCGGCGATCATCACATGCCGGCAGGTGCGCATTCGCATCATCTCTGTCCGGCGATCGCGAGGTCAGGAGAGAGCGTTGTATGAAAGCTAAAGCACTGGACAAACTGTTTGACGCCGGGGGCGACATTTCCGAGTTTCTCGACCTATCCCGCGCGAAGAGGACCAACCAGACGCCCAAGCGCGTGAATGTCGACTTCCCGACCTGGATGATCCACAGCCTGGACAAAGAGGCCGGCCGGCTGGGTGTGACCCGCCAGTCCATCATCAAGGTCTGGATCTCCGAACGCTTGGGCCGCAGACCCGCTTGACATGGACGTTGACGGTCGAACCATGCGCTTCTGTCGACGCGCGTGGTGCAGCACCCGAGCGGGTTGCGGGACTGTCCTGATTCTCGGGAGATCTTCTCTGAGAACTCGCCGAGAAGCGTGGCGTGGGTGTCGCCGATGCTCGTCTACCTGGGCACAGCTGTTTTGCGCTGGCTGGGCCGTTCGTGACGAGCGTAGCGGTCGGCCTGTGACGTGGGGGTCAAGCGGAAAGCGACGGGTGGCGGCCGGGAAGGCGCTAATGCGGCCGATCCCCCCGGGTTCGTGCGATACTATCCGCGCCGCGCCACCGTTACTCGGAGGTGTGTGATGCATCGGACAGGATCTCTGGCCCTCCTGGCGGCCTTCGTCCTCCTCGTTCCCTCTCTTCTCGACGACGCGACCTCGATGGCCGCAGCCACGCGGGCCGCCGCACTGTCCGACCAGGCCGCCGGCGCCGTGCGCTTCGGCCGGGTGACGACGGCGTCCGAGGTGCGGTCGTGGGGCAACTACGTGGTCAAGTCGGAATTCCTGCCCGGCGACCGCGTGTGGGTCTACGCCGAGACGTTCGGCACGGTCCGCACGGGGCGCGTGGACATGACCTTCCGCTTCCAGGCGTCGGCCGGCGACGGCAAGAGCGTCTACGATTCGACCGCCGAGTTCAACGAGCCCACGCAGTCGGCCAACTGGGGCGCGTGGCGGGCGTTCGCGCTGCCGACGCGCGCCGCGCCCGGTCCTTACACGCTCCGCGTAGACGTCCTCAATCGCCTGACCGGCGAGCGGGGCACGAAGGTCGTGGAGTTTGCCGTCGTGTCCGCCGCGCGGACGCTGCCGGTTGCCGCGCCGCCATCCGCCGGCGGGGAGGCCGATGTCGACACGCCTTCGACCGAGCCGTTGAGCCCGGAAATGGAGGAGGCCTTTGCGCTGCTGCGCCTGCGCCAGCACGAGGCGGCCGTGCGCATGTTCAGGAAAGCGCTCGGCCAGGACAAGGCCTCCGCCCGCGGCTACTTCGGGCTGGCCCAGGCCTACGACGGCCTGAACGCCTGGAAGAACGTCTTCGAGTCGTGCGACAGGGCGATCGAGTTTGCCCAGACGCCCCGAATGAAGGCGGCGGCGCACAACCTGAAGGGCGTCTCCTTCTTCGCGCGGGCAGGCCAGAAGGAGCCGCCGAACAAGGACGACTTGCTGGCCGCCGAGAGGGAGTTCCGCGCCGTGCTCGAGATCGACCCGGCCTTCCACATGGTCCGGTACAACCTCGGGGCGGTGATGCTCAAAGCCGGGAATGATGAAGCGGGCATCGAGTGGCTGAAAGGGTACCTGGCGGCGGCGCCTGAGGGCGGCGCGGCGAAGGATGCGGAGCGGATGATCGCGAACCCCCGGCGGGCGCGCGAGAACTTCGCGCCCGACTTCAGCATCGTCACGCTCGACGGCGAACACGTCGATCTGGACAGCCTGCAGGGACAGGTCGTGGTGCTCGATTTCTGGGCGTCCTGGTGCGCCCCGTGCCGGGAGGCCATCCCGTATCTGCGGGGCATCCAGAAGAAGTTCACCGGCCAACCAGTGACGCTCGTCAGCATCAGCGTGGATTCCGATGCGGCCGCCTGGCGGGGGGCGATCGCGAGCGAGAAGATGGCGTGGCGGCACTACCTCGATACGAGCGGGCGCGTCGCGAAGCTATTCGGCGTCAAGCCCATCCCGACCACGGTGGTGATCGACGGCGAGGGCATCATCCGCGACACCATCACGGGCTTCACGCGTTCCTTCGGCATGACGCTCGAGGACGACATCCGCAAGGGGCTGAAGGCCCTGGCCACGCCCGGCCAGAAGTAGGATCGGCAGGCGCGAGCCGTGGCCTGCGCCGCCGCTGGAGTGGAAGAACGCGACGGCCAAGGTGACCCTCACGACCAACAGCCCTACCAGTAGCTTCCTTTCTCCGCAACTGCTGCCGCACTGTGTGTCCCCAAGCCCCACGCCGCTGAACGTTCCGAGAAGGAAGCCTCCGCCTGCGCCAAGGCCGGCAAGGAGCTTCGAGCCCTTCCGCTGCACGGGACCTCGAATCTCACTGATCTCGTCGCGGGTCGCGTGCAGCACGACATGAGTGAGATCGGCGATGTTCCGGGTGCCGTCGAAGATCCCGGCTTGTACCACGCGAACGCCCTCGATCTGGGATTCGATCACGCCGCCACTGAACACGGGCGGCCAGGCGTCACCGATTCCGATGAGCGCCCGGTTGACGCGGCCCGGTAGCTTCGGGTCCGTGGGCTCGAGCATGAACAATTCCGAGTCGTTGGCAGCGGCCGACATGGCCCCGGTGGCCGGCGGTCTGTCACTTGATCGGGGTCAATCGCACGGTCGCCGTTTGTCGTCGATCCGCTCGGTGCCGAGCAACTCGAGCGGTTGGCCGCTGATGTCGCGCCCGCCCCGGGTCACCGATTCCAGCGCCGCGCGTCCACCCTGTGCGCCGATCTGCACCGGGCCGCGCACGCCGGATAGGTCGAATGTCCCGTTCGGCCGAACAGCCGACACTAATGGACGCTCGAACGACGGCACAGACGACCCAGGGGACGCCGAGGCCAGATAGACCCTGGTCTGAGTGGGTCGTGTTCCGGAACCCGGCGCGTCGGGCTGATGGGCACTCCCGGGTAGAACGTTGGGAAGCGAGCCCTCGCGCACGCGGTCCTCCGCCGTGAACGGGGAGGGAGAGGAGAACAGCGCGGTCACGATGTGGCTCACTGCCGAACGGACCCACTAGTCCCTCATGCGCGAAGTCTTCGACGTCTGGGAAAGGAAATCTTGACCGCGGTCGCATCCGCGAGGCGTCTTCCAACGGCGCGTGTTCCCACGTCGGCGCCGCGCGAACGCTCCGCCGTACCGGAAGAAGCCGTGGAGCGCCGACAGCCGCTGATTCCGCGTGCGCGGCCGGTTGCCTCGATCCCGTTCGAGGTGTTCGAGGAACGTCTCGAGGAACGCGGCGTCGAGCTGCTCGAGCCGCAACGCGGACGGTGCGCGCCCGAGACGTTCCGTGGCGAACCGGAACAGGAGGCGGAACGTGTCGCGGTAGCCGGCCACCGTATGCGGACTGGCGCCCTGTTGCGTCAGCAGCCTCTCGGTGAAGAACCGCTGCAGCAACGCCGGAAACGTCGAGGTGTTCATCGCGCACCTCCGGGCTCCGGTCGTCCGCCCAGGCGTTCGGTGGCGAGGGTCAAGAGCTCCGGGACGGCCTCGATGTACCAGTAGGTGAGGCCGACCTCCGCGTGACCCAGATACGTGGCCAGCTTCGGGAGCTCGCGCGTAACGTCGCGCCCGTCGCGATACCACTCCACGATCCGGCGGGTGGCAAACGTGTGCCGAAAGTCCTGAAGGCGTGGTCCCCGACCGACGCGGCGGGCTTCCGTGGCCGGTCGAAGGCCGACCGCGCGGGAGATCCTGGCAAACATGGTCCGGGCCGTCGCGCCGTTGAGGCGGAGCCCCCGTTCAGACAGGAGGAAGGCCGGGGTCCGAGGACGAGGGGACAGCGCGTCGCGCCGTTCGGCATACCGCTGTCAGGCGAGGCGCGTGGACGGCTCGATCGGGACGAAGCGTGACTTGCCGCACTTCGTCTCGCGGATGGAGAGGATCCCGTTCTCGAGATCCACGTCAGGCCTATCGAGCGCGAGCGCCTCACCCGGGCGCAGGCCGGTGGCCGCCAGCAACCCAATGAGGGTCGTATACGTGAGCGGTCGCAGTCCGGTGCGCGATCGTCGTCTGGTGGCTTCGGCCATCAGGCGACGCGTCTCCGCCTCAGTGAAGATGTGGGGGCGAGGACGCCGGTGGCGACTGGGCAGCAGACGCTGGGGCGGCACCTCGGTGTGCGGGTCGAACGCGCTGAGCCAGGCCGCGAATCGTCTCACCATCGAAAGGCGCCGGCCCCAGGTGGCACGCTGGACGCCCGGCGATGCCATCGCCCACCGGACGGCCAACGCGGTGGTGATGCGGGACGATCCTTCTCGCTCGAGGAACGTGACGAACTGACGGAGCGTGAACGCCGGCTCCGCCAGGCGCGTCCCCAGGGCTCGACGGATCGTCACGTACTGCGTGAGGGCCTCGTGAAGCCCCGTCATGAGAGACCTCCCGCGACCGGCCACGGCCGCGCCACGGTCCGCAGTGCTTCGAAGGAGACCTTCGCATAGATCGTGGTCGTGCTCTGAGAACGATGTCGGAGGACCTCCGCGATCTCCGGGATCGAGGCCCCGTGCCGGATCATCCGGGTCGCGAGGCTGTGCCGAAAGAGGTGCGCCACACGCCGGCGGCGAGGGGGCACGCCGGCACGACTGAGGGCCAACCGCACGATGTGGTCGATGACACAGGGACGCGCCAGCCCGATGCGCGGCGGGATGAGGCGCAGGAAGACCCGTCGGGACGTCGTGGGGCCTCGGTCCTGACGGAGGTACTGCGCGACGGCCTCGCCGACGTCCGAGAGCAGAGGGAGACCGTCCACGCGAGGCCCCTTGCCGCGGACGACAATTTCGCCCGTTCGCCATCGCAGATCGCCGAGCTCGAGGGACACGACCTCACTGGCCCGCAGGCCCAGGCGGGCGAGCAGCAGGAGGATGGCGTAGTCCCGCCGGCCCCGGGTGGTCGATCGATCCGGGGCCGAGAGCACGTGCTCGACTTCCTCGGGCGACAACACCGCGGGTACGCCCGTCAGACCGGCGCTGGGCCACCGTCTTCGGCGAGTACCCGGCGGCACGCTGGTCGTCCAGAAACGAGTCGATGTACGCCTCAAGTGATCCGGGGAATCGGCCCCCTTCTACCCCGTCTATCCTCATGTGGCCTCTCCTTGTCCGGCACCATTGCCGAACTCAAGAGACCACACGGATTATGCCGCGTCACGGACAAACGTCGGGCGGCTGATGGCCGAAACGTCCCGCACCAGATGAGCGTGTCGGCATAATCCGGGACGCGGCATTCTTTGGTCGAAAGAGCGCTCAAACGGGCGATTTTGCACAGGAAAAACGCGCTCTTCTACAAAACGTCGAACGGGGCCAAGGTCGGCGACCTCTTCATGAGTCTGGTCCACACGTGCGAGCTGAACGGTGCCGATCCGTTCCACTACCTTACCGCCTTGCAGCGCCACGCCGACGCGGTCGCCAGCAGCGCCGCATCGTGGCTCCCGTGGAATTACCGCGACACGCTGCAACAACTCGACGCCGCACTGGCCGCGTAGCCTTCTTCTGCTGGCCCCATTCGTGCTTTGCATCGCCCCGTCGTTCAGGCAAGATCCGGGGTGGAGGGACCCACGATGCCACGCACGGGCACGTCCCGGACATCCACGATCTGTCTCCAGTGCGGGGGAACGACCTGGGCCAGGCGCATCGGCACGCACCTGGTACGCCTCACAGAGCCGGCCTCGTTGGCCGGCAAGGAAATCCACGTGTATCGGGTCGCGCTTCAGGAGTGCAAGGCGTGCGGCTGCCGTATCCTGACCCGCGCCGGCCGCGCCAAAGTCGAGCGCTGCGTCACGCGAGGCATTCAGTTGTTTCTGGGATTCCTGTCCTGACCACCGGAGAATCGATCATCTGACCCGCGTCACTGCAGGCTCACCGCAAGCACACCCTCGAGCGCAAAAAGGGCAAGGGTGTCGCCAAAGCCAAGGGCAAGAAGACGACGCGCGCTGCATAGGGCGCGCGGCGACGACTTCGGCGGCGTGGTCGTCCGCAGGGCCTCAAGGAGCGGGAAGGCGGTCTATCGCCCTGACTTGGCTCCGCTTGGTGTGACGCGATGCGATGGCGACTACTGGCATCCGGGATGCTTGCAGTCGCAGCGCACCTCAGCCAGGTCCGCAGCCTCTTCGCAGTGTTTGCTGCAGTACTTGCCGTGTGGGCTGTCTTTCGAGACGAGACACTTGCAGGCCGGATGTGCGCATTTCGTGGGATCAGTCATCGATGTTCTCCTACGTCTTCTTGGCGTTTTCGTCTGATTCTTAGAGATGATGGGCGACTCTGTAAGCGCCAGTCTGTCTCCGATTGCACAGGCGCTCCTCTCACCGCCCCATGAGGTCGAACCAAGCAGAACCGGCTCGCCAGGCTTGAGGAACAGCGGGCGCATCTGGACCCGAAGATGACGCTATTGACCGAACAGAAGGTCGCCAAGCTTATCGACCTGCTGGAAGAGTTGAGGCGCGATTTGCCTGATGTCAGAAACCGCCAGGATCCTGAGGCGGCAGCACCGCAGCAGTCGATAAATCCGGATCTGGTACTTGCCGCACTGGATGAACGCAGTGAGCCGCCAACCCCAGTCAGGTTCCGGGCGGCCCGGCGCGGCCGCCCGGAGCGTCTTCGGAAATGGCATGGCCGGAGATGGCAGCGTGCCTGCTATTTCCTGGGCATGTAGCCATCGGAGAGGGTACTCAGGAACGCGACGATGGCCAACTCCTCGCCGTCATTCAGTCCAAGATTCCCCATCTCGGCTGTGTTGATGTTGTCGGCCACTTCTGGCAACGGCCATCCCGCGCCGGGAACGTCCCTCGTGTTGTAGAAGTGAACGATCTCCTCCAGCGACTTGAAGTAGCCGTTGTGACCGTAGGCCTTGATGAAGCCCGGATATGGCCGCTTGTCCACGTTGCGCAGGGTGGGGACCTTGTGCTTGCCCCATTCAGCCATGTAAACCGTCTCAGAAT
>Ga0209745_1000579_pt1 | contig 22359 bp, 15 predicted proteins | sample BarGraNGADG00312_FD_184495 | JGI IMG/M metagenome (GOLD analysis project Ga0209745, IMG submission 184495) | Arctic peat soil microbial communities from Barrow, Alaska - Barrow Graham LP Ref core NGADG0004-312 (SPAdes) (version 2) | ecosystem: Environmental > Terrestrial > Soil > Wetlands > Peat...
AAAGGAAAAATCGAAAAAGGTACAAAAGAGCTATTCATCAAAGAATGATTTCAGTTCATCCCTTAATAGACAAATTTGGTAAAATAGACCATCAATTAATATGCAGTTGATTATTATTCCTGATAATTTAGTGGTGTTAAATAATCGACCTAGTAAGCTTTATCCGGAATGACTGCAAAAAGTAATTTATCATTTTCAATTTTCATAATAGCATTATGTGTAAGCATTAGTTTTTTGTTGCTCAACAATAGTTGAATAACTTAAAGGAGCAGAGCAGCTCTTTCTGATCGTGATTGCTGTACTGTGAAGAAGAATATTGTAAAAGAAAAAAATTAGTTTAAATGATCTGATAATCAGTACTAAGAGCATTCAACAATTTTATAGCTTAGATTTTATTTAAGATTAATATATAAAATTTCAAAAGCTGTACAAACTAAAAATTAATGTACTGCTGAGAACTTTTAAGTATTTCGCTTATTCATTTGTAAGAAATGTTGGTCCGTAATCTGTGACTGACGGGGCGAAAGCATGCCTGAAAGGAAAGAAAACAGATAGAATATTTTTTCGACTCAACCAATAAAAAATACCAATAAATTTCTCTACATTTATCTTTTAACCAGCATCCAGCAACAAGTAACCAGTAACCAGTAACCAATAACCAATAACCTGATTCCCTATGAAGGCCCAGTACATTAGAATTTTAATTTTAGTAACATTTTCTCTTTTTGCAACCTCCTGCGTAACAAATAAAAAGCTCACTTACCTGCAATATCAGGGAGAAAAGAGCGAAATATTTAAATCAGTTACTCCATCTGCGTATACAATACTTCCTTATGATAACCTCATTATCAGGGTGGTGACTCCAGATCCAAAGTTTTCTGATATGTTTAATACACTTTCTGCAACTGTAGGCGGTGTAACGATGACGGAGCAGAGTGCGGATATGTTGAGCTATACCGTTGACAGAGAAGGAGCCATTATGCTTCCATATGCAGGTAGATTTATGGTTGCGGGGAAGACACTGGAGGTTGTCAAAACAGAATTGGAAACTGCACTCAAAGCATATATCGCAGATGCTGTTGTATTGGTAAAACTGGTAAACAACTATGTGAGCCTTATTGGCGAAGTTCAACATCCGGGCAGATACCCGATATATAAGGAACAGTTGAATCTTTTTCAGGCATTGGCTATGGCCGGCGATCTTGGAGAATTCAGCAACAGGCAAAAAATTCAACTTATCCGTCAGACATCTGATGGCAACATAATAAAAGAGTTCTCATTAAATGACCGGAGCATTATGGCATCGGAATTTTTCTACGTAATGCCTAACGATGTTATATACGCCATGCCAATGAAAGGTAAGTTCTTCCAATTAAATGCGTTCCCTTACTCCGTAGTATTAAGTTCGATTACAACGTTTATTTTATTATGGAATGTTCTTAAACTATGAAAGTACTTAGTGCCTTGTCTCTTGATTGGTGTTATATATTGAAGCAGTTCAAAAGGATTTAGACCCAATTTGCAAATCTAGGTTACTTCTACCCAAATATTAATTCTGAATTACTATGTCAAACAACAATTTAAATCAGTCACTTACACAAAAAATCAGAAAACAAAGAGAGGATACAATCGATCTGAACAAGATCTTCAGAATGGTTTTCTCCAACTGGAAGTTCTTTTTGATAAGCCTCGTTGTAGCTTTATTGTGTGCTTTCGTTTATGTTACATTCACCATACCCACTTATAAAGTATCAGCCACACTTCTTATCAATGATGAAAAGAAAGGGGCTTCATTAGGTAACGATCAGCTTCTTGAAGGTTTTGGACTTGGATCGGGTATGAAAAATCTTGATAACCAGATAATGGTACTTAGATCAAGGTCGCTTGTTCGAAAAACCATCGATGAGCTTCCCTTTGAAATCGAATACAATCGGCATAAGCTCTTTAGTAAAATAGTATTATACCCAAACCCGCCTTTAAAAATAATACCAGAGACTGTTGGTCTCCTGCCCCGGGATATTGAATTTACATTTAAGTATCTGAGCAATAATAAGTTTAGTGTGTATGGCAAATCTAAAGATTCCTTTGTCTTAAGGACTAAGGCTTCATTTGGTGAAATTATTAAAACTCCGGAAGGCAAATTTAGCATAGAATTGCCACCCGATAATTTGTCAGCCGGTAATCTTAACCAGAAGATTTATTTCACATTCCATAGTTCGAAGAAGTTGGTGGAGAGCTACATCAAGCGATTGAAAGTTAATAAAGCATCAAAAACCGGAACCATCTTGAACATAAGTCTCGAAGGGACAAACAAAGAGATGGATATTGCATTCCTTAATAAGCTCACCGAAATATTTCTGAATAATTCCCTGGACAAAAAGAACCTTGAGGCTATCAGAACAATACAATTTATTGATGATCAGTTAATAGGGATATCCGATTCTCTTGTTATAACAGAAAACAAGCTGCAGCAGTTCCGTTCAAAAAACAGGATAATGAATCTTTCTGCACAGGGACAAGTTATTATCGACCAGGCAATGAACCTCGAAAACCAGAAGGCTCGCCTCGCATCTGAAGCCAACTATTTTAATTACCTTTCTGAGTATCTGACAAAAGATAATGTTGGTCAGGTGCCAATAGCTCCGGCAACAATGGGTATAACTGATCCGGGTCTGACAAAGCTTGTGGCTGACCTGGCTGACATACAGGGTCAGTTTTATAGCAAGAGCCTTGGTGAAAAGAACCCATTGCAAAGTCAACTGGCACAAAGAGTCCGAAATATTAAAGAATCACTTGGAGAGATACTTAACGGTGTTAAACGTTCTAATAATCTGGCTATGAGTGAGATCTCTGACCAGATTCGCACTGTAAATGCTCAGGCATCTGCACTTCCGGTGACCGAAAGGCAACTTCTGGGTATTGAAAGAAAGTACAAACTTAATGATCAATTGTATACATTTCTTCTCGAAAAGCGAGCAGGGGCGCAGATACAAAAGGCATCAAACATGCCCGATAACGAAATTGTTGATCCTTCAGATGCTGATGTTTTGCCTGCAAGTCCTAAAAAAATCTTAATTTATGTATTTGCCTTGTTGGTAGGCATTGGCATTCCTTTTATAGGGATCTGGATTGCCGGTAATATTGACAATAAAATTAGAGAAGATGAGGATATCCAGAAAATAACCGATATCCCTATTACCGGACATTTACCACACAGTAGGCTGAAAAAAAATACGGTAGTTCTTGATGAACCAGACTCTCCTGTAGCCGAGGCATTCCGGTCACTAAGGTCACGGATGCAGTTAATAACTAAAGAAGTAAAAACGCCTGTGATTCTTATAACCTCATCGATGCCAGACGAAGGCAAGACCTTTACAGCAATAAATCTGGCATCGGTGTACAGCCTGATTGGTAAAAAGACAGTACTTGTTGGTTTTGACCTGCGAAAACCAAAGTTATTCAATGATTTTGACCTTGACAATGATCAGGGTGTTTCAACCTGGCTCATTGGGAAAGATGGATTAAAAGACCTTATAAAAAAATCTCCAAATGAAAATCTGGATATAATCACGGCAGGACCTGTCCCCCCCAATCCTTCCGAGCTTATAGCTTTAGATAAGACTGCCGAATTGATAAAGTTATTGAAGGAGATGTATGAATGTATTATAATTGATTCTTCTCCCATAGGAACTGTCTCCGATACATTCCATCTGTTTAACATGGTCAATGCTTCCGTTTTAATAGTAAGACAGAACATGACCTTGAAAGATCAGCTAGAGAATACCATAAAAGAGATTAAGATCAGCGATATTGAAAGTATAAACATTGTAGTCAACGACTTGGAACCTGATGATAAGCGCTATTACTATGGTAGCAAGTATAAGTACTATTCCAGCAAAGAAAAAAGTACATTAGGAAAAGTAAAAGGCAAAATGAGTATTGGAAATCAAATACATAAACTCATTGATTTTCTTCATATACCCAGGTCCAATAGGGAGTGAAGAACCAAGCTCATCATCACGTTCAAGTTAGACGAATTCAAAATCAATCATTCCTTGAATTCTTAATAAAAATTAAAATAAGAAGATAGTGCGTTTTTTATCTGATAATGCTATCAAATATACAGTTTGGCAATTGTTTCAAATCGTTGGCATAAGAGAAAATTCGGAAATTTTGAGTGCCAACCTTGTTGCAGATCATTGTAGATTAATTATTACAATTTCTGAGAATAAGCAAATTATTTTTAAACTGATGAACCAAATAGAGGCTGAGCTATTACTGAAAGGTGAACTCATGTTAAAATGGATTGCTTCATTCGATGAAAAAGTTAGTGTTCCTGTGTTTTTCTCAATTTTAAGCGATGATTTTGCTTCAATCGATGATAAAAAAGTAATAATAAATGCTGATATCATAACCCTCTCTTTTATTATGCTTTCAAGGTATGAAGAGATATTAATTCAGGAAAGAGACCAACATAATCGCTTTGAGTATAAAAATAGCCTTGCCTGTAAATATAATTTTATTGATATTCCTATTGTCGATGAATATGCAATGTTATTACGAAAGTGGCTATTGAAGTTTATTCCATCTCTTGAAATCCTAAAGAAAAAGCCAGAAATAATTCCCACACACGATATTGATGGAATTCGGAGATTTGGTAATTTATTCAGAAATATTGAAACAATTGTCGGGGGCGATATAATTAGTCGAAAAAGTTTGTCAATTGCTTATAAATCTTTAAAACAATGTTTTGTTGCTATTAAAAACTCAAATAAGGACCCATTAATTATTGCTATTGAGCGTTTTATTGAGGTTTCCATGATGTTTGGATTATGTTCGGAGTTTTATTTTAAAGGTTTGCAAAAAGGAGAAAAAAATGCAACTTACGATATTTTTGTCCCTGAAGTAAAATATTGTATGAATAAAATTAGAGATGCAGAAATGATTATAGGTATGCATGGAGGTTACGACTCATATAATAATGAACTAAACTACCAGCATGAGAAAGAAAATATTGAATTAGTTTATGGAGAGGCTGTAAAAACAGGAAGACAACATTTTTTACGATTTGATATCAATAAAACAATTCCAGTCTGGCAAAAATGTGGCTTAAAAAATGATTCAACCTTAGGTTATGCTGAGCGTGAAGGATTTCGATGCGGCACATGTCATGAATATTATTTGTACGATTTGGAGAATGACTTTACAAGTACAGTTAAGGAGCGTCCACTGATTGTCATGGATGGAACTCTTTTGGAATATCGGGGGCAAAGTATTGAAACGGCATTTGCCATCCTTGAAAAATTGAACAAACGTTGCCAGGCAGTGGAAGGGAATTTTGTTATTCTATGGCATAACCATAGTATGTTTCGTGATTACGAAAATATTTTTAGAGATGTGTATTGTAAATTTCTGGAAAGCATTTCATAAGTGATAACTGAACAAAATAGATTTCCGATAAAAGGTGAGTTCGGGAAAAATGCTTTTACTCTTACAATAGGTACAAGTATTGCACAAGCTTTTCCTCTAATATTCTATCCGATTCTGGGCAGAATATACACCCCTGTGGAATTTGGTGTGTTAGCAACTTTAACTTCAATAACTTCTATTCTTACTGTCATATCTACAGGAAATTATGAAAATAGTATATTAATAACCAGAACTAAGAAAGATGCAGTCAATGTTATTGGATTAGTAATTTTATTAAGTGCATTCATTTTATTAATCTCATTTATATTATTAGAAATAATTTCAAATCACATAAGTGTATGGTTTAATGAACCGAGTTTGAAGAAGTGGTTATTTATCTGTCCGATAAGTGCATTCGCAATTATAATCTATAACTGTTTCAATGAATGGAGTGTACGCAATAAGTATTTTGTAAGTCTTGCCTCAAATAAAATTATTAACTCATCTGCAACTACATTAAGTAAAGTATTTTTCGGCTTTGTAAAGTTTGCTAGTAACGGATTAGTACTTGGTGATTTAACAGGCCGAATAATTTCTGCTAGTGGATGCGTTTTTCGGGCTTTGAGAAAAGATAGAGTAGAATTTTTTCAGATGTCATTCAAGCAAATGAGACTTTTGGCCAATAGATATCTGGAATTTCCAAAATTAACCTTGCCTGCCCAAGTAATAAATACAATTGGAGGTTCACTCCCTGTTTTGTTAATAGGTGCATATTTTAATAGTATTGAAGTAGGTTATTACGCAATGACCATGTTTGTACTTTCTGTACCTATAAGTGTTATAAGTTTGGCAATAAAAGATGTTTTCCGACAACGAGCTAATGAAGAATACATAAAAACAGGAAGTTGTATTGAAATATTTAGAAAACTCTTAAGAATTTTAACATTTGTGGGAGTTTTAGGTTCTATTATTATTTTTTTTTTACTGCCGGGTCTCTTTTCTATAGTCTTGGGTGAAAAATGGCGTATCGCTGGAGAGTACTCACAAATTTTGCTTCCTATGATTGCAATAAATTTTGTTTGTACTTCTTTGAGTGGTGTTCTTATAATCACTAAAAAAATGAAAGAAGTTATATACCTGGAAATTTATTATACCGGAATCACAATAATATCTTTGTTACTGGGCTGTATTGTTTTTCAAGATATAAAAGCTGTTCTGATTTGTTTTGCCATTGGTCGAAGCACTTCTTATTTATTATATGTTTTCTTATCATATAGATATTCAAAAGGGAATAGAGTAAATGTATAAAGACAATAAAGGCGACATTATATTATCATTTGCACCATTCTTCCAAATAGCGGTATTAATGCTTCAGGAGTTTTTGATAGAATCGCGGTTGGTTGAGCATGAATCGTTTAGAAATATCAGCATTGCACTCTCAGCATTGCCAATGATTGCTGCATTGTTTTATATAATTAAAAGGAAACTCAATCTGCTTTTAATTGTCTACTCAGTTATTTTATTTTTAATATTGTTCACTTTCATATTTTTCCCTGATAATGAACGATATATTATTGATGGAGCATTCTACTTATTATGTATTAACATTCCATGTTTTCTTTGTTTAGTATCAATCGGTGATTTAGTTTATCTAAAAAAAATAATTCTCTATTTATCTTACTTAATCTTTGTTTTAGGATTAATTTATTGTTATTTCATATGGATTGGGCAAATAATATTTTCTGTTTACTCTATGAGTTTTTCTTATTACTTATTATTGCCTGCTCTAGTTTTTGTTAGTCAAAAGAAAATATTATTTACCGGCTTATTCATGCTAATCTGTATGCAGATGGTATTTCTAGGATCCAGAGGAGGCTTAGTTGCAGCAATTATTTACGCTATTTTATTAGCATTTATTGATGACAAGAATAGAAAATTTAGATTAATTTCAACAATCTTAATGGTAATTTTGTCGGGTACTCTTCTTTCTTTATTTCTTAAGTTGTCAGACAAAACAGGTGTCACATCCAGAACACTCGAAATGTTACAACAAGGGGATATTTCTAATTCTACAGGAAGATTAGATATCTATGATACTATCTGGAATAGCATTCTTGATAGCCCCTATTTTGGCCACGGTATATATGGAGATAGAGTTATTTTAGATGGTATTTATTGTCATAATATTTTTTTAGAAATGTTCCATAATTTTGGTCTGTTTTTTGGAGGCGGATTAATTCTGTTGATATTATTTTCATTAATTAAAGGTTTTCTTAATTCAGACAATGACTGTAAAAAACTGTTATTAATGTTTTTTTGTTACGGTTTTATACCATTTTTGGTCTCTGGATCATATTTGAATAATGCTGAATTTGGATTATTTATTGGTTCACTTTTCCTCTTAACAAAAAATACTTTTGTTGAGTATGTTTTATAAAATAGATATATGAACTGCAAAGTTTGTCATCTAACCACTGTTCACAATATTGATGATGTGCGAATCTTCGTAAAAGAATGCACAAGTTTGGCTGCGAATGGATTTGATGTAACTCTTATTGCTTGTGGAGATACCGCATTTGAAGATATCAAAAATGGTGTAAAACGCATATCATTATTCGTGCCAGTCAAGAATCGTCTTCATCGCATGATAAAACGAACCAAAACTATTTATCGAAGGGCTTTGCAAGTACATGCGGATATATATCATTTACACGATCCGGAACTTTTGCCAGTTGGGCGAAAATTAAAGAAAATGGGGAAGAAAGTTGTTTATGATTCGCATGAAGATACAGCAGTGCTCATAAAATCCCGGCAATGGATACCCATTATTATAAGATATTTCCTGTCGCCTATTTATGCATATTACGAAACCCGGATTGTACGAGAACTCGATGCAATTATCTCGGTCACTCCATCAATAGTTGAAAAATTTAAGAAAATAAATATAAATACTTATCAAGTGACAAATTTTCCAATGGTAGAAGCCACAACATTTAATAAACAAAAAATTGAGCGTAAGAATATTTGTTTTGCTGGTAATATCACACCCGGATATATGTTAGAAAATGTAATTGATGCTTTGTCAAAAACGGTTGGGATAAAATTTATTTTGGCAGGTGAACCAATGTCAAATCATTATTTAAATACGCTTAAAAGTAGAGATGGGTGGAATAGAGTAGAATATTTGGGCAGAATTTCTCATGATGCAGTTAATGAACTTTATAGCCAATCATTAATAGGAATAGCCTGTCTTGGATATTTAGCAAATGTTGGTTATAAAGAAGGCACCCTTGGAGTTCTCAAATTATTTGAATTTATGAATGCAGGTATGGCTGTCATCTGCACTGATTCAATTTTGTGGAAGAAAATTGTTGATAAAGAGAATTGCGGTTTATGTGTCAATCCATATGAAATTGATGAAATTGCAAACGCAATTCAATATCTTGTTGATAATCCTAAAATAGCAATTGAAATGGGAGTTAACGGGAAAAAAGCTATTTATAGAGAATACAATTGGGAATCACAAGAAAAGATATTAATTGAACTTTATAAAATCATTTCAAATTGATTTAAATGCATTATGCAAGCATAATTTCATAGAATTTTTTATGTTATCAACAATTCTATTTACAGACTGATTTGGTAATTACTCATCAATCAACTTCTGAGATGATATACAACAAAATACTTGAGTTTATAATAATGCCTCTGGGTGATTTATTGACTGGCTCAAGAGTAATGAAAGAGTTAAGGAAATGGCATAAAATATCTAAATATTCTGAAGAAAAAATACATGAATTGGCTTATACAAAATTATTGAAATTACTCAATTTTGCCACTCAATATGTTCCATTTTATGCTCAATTTTCTAATTCAAAAGCTAATAATCCTTATGAATGGATTAAAAACTTTCCAATAATGTATAAAAGGGATGTTAAACAACACCTAAATAAATTAACATCAGTACCAAATGACAGGTTAATCTTAGAATTAACTGGTGGATCTTCAGGAGTACGCGGTATAGCGTTGAAATCGAAGCTTGATATATCAAGGGAAAGGGCATTAATTCTATTAATTTGGAGCTGGGCTGGCTATTACCCGGGTAAGCCTATATTGCAAACAGGGATGTCACTAAAGCGCGGTTTTATAAAATCAATAAAAGACTTTTTGCTAAGAACCAAATATTATAACGCATTTAATCTGAATGAATCTGATATCAAGTTACTATTACAGGAACAAGTTGGGAAAAAAAAATTCCATTTAGCAGGATATGCATCATCATTATATGTTATAGCTGATACATACTTGAGGTTAGGAATGACGGACGTAAAGTTTGATAAGGCAATCAGTCTTGCTAGTAAAATGTTCCCACACTATAGAAAAAGAATAAAAGAAGCCTTTGGTTGCGATGTTATTGACACTTATGGTCTTTCAGAGGGATTTATTATTGGTGCACAGAAAGATATAGAATACTATTATATTTTATCTCCTCATGTATTCATTGAAATAATTGATGAACAAGGAAATGAAGTAAAAGACGGTGAATTGGGTTATGTGGTGGCGACAAGCCTGGATGCGTACGCAATGCCTTTTATAAGATATTATACTGGAGATATGGCTGTTAAACTACCAAAATCAAGGTATCCTGCAAACAGAGAAATGAATTTTCCTTTATTGGAAAAAATTATTGGACGCGATACGGATTTTGTAAGAACACGATCGGGTAAAATTTTAGTTGTGGAATATTTCAGTGCTATTTGTGAGTTTTTTCCGGAAATTTACCAGTTTAGAGTTATACAGCGCAACCTTGACGAGATAGAGATTGAATATATTCCTGATGAAAAATTTTCTGAAGAGACACTAAAAAGTATCGGACATCAAATACATGACTATTTGAAAGAAGACTTTCCAATCATTTGGCGGAAAGTTGATGTTATTCTTTCCACCACATCTGGGAAACCACAAATTATACAATCTTTCTTAAAGAATGAACAATTGAAAAATTGATAAAGGCGTTAAAATAAAAGTAGTTTGGAGCAACTCCTGAGTTCATTAAAAGTACAGTTGCCATCCGTTTATTTATAAAAGTTTCTAAATTATTGAAGTTATCAGTCCTGCTTCCAGAGATCTCTTTAGAATCAATTAATGAATGTGATACTGATGAATCGTAGTTAAATACTAAAGAAATATGAAATGGCCGTTAAATAAAGATTTTGCGTTCACCATTATTGATGATACTGATTATTCAACAGTTGAAAACATAAAACCTGTTTACGATTATCTTATTAGCAAAAACATAAAAACAACAAAAACAGTTTGGGTTTATCCGTCACAAAATAAATTTACGGGACAAACTATTCAAGACAAAGATTATCTTGAATTCATCTTAAAACTGGAATGTGAAGGATTTGAAATTCAATTGCATAATGTTGGAAGCGGTAGTTTTAAAAGGCATGAGATACTGCAAGGATTCAATATTTTCAAGGGAACATTTGGCAGATATCCAACATTACACGTAAATCATTCATCTAATCCTGATAATATTTATTGGGGTTATAAGAGATACGGAACTATTCTGAAGTTTTTGATAAAACTCTTTACGGGAAAAACAAGAAGGTTCTATGGCGATGAAATTGAAAGCGATTATTTCTGGGGAGATTTATCGAAAAGTCAAATCAGGTATATACGAAACCGCGTTTTCAATGGAATTAATACCTTGAAGTATGATCCTAATATGCCTTTTATTGAAAAAAACAAAAAATACAGTAATTATTGGTTCAGTGCATCAGATGGCCATACAATTGATGAATTTAGCACTTTAATCACAATTAAGAACATTGATGAATTAATTAAAGAAAATGGCTTATGCATTGTTTATACACATTTTGCTTGTGGTTTTGTTGGACAAAACGGAGACATAAACAAAACATTCAGGGAGAATATTGACTATCTGTCTTCTCAGAAAGGATGGTTTGCTCCGGCATCAGAGATTTTAGATTACCTTTTGGAAAAACAGAAGAAGAACACAGTCGGTTTCTTTTATATCAATTTACTTGATCTAAATTGGTTATGTGATAGAATCATAAAAAGAATAAAATTTAAAAGATAGCACTTTAAATACTTAAATAATCTTCTCCGAAAAATGGGTTTAGAACATAGAAATATTAATTATTAGAAGGTTTCTTTATTTTCAAAACTTCGATATTTGAATATTCTTATCATAAATCATTATGCCGGCAGTCCAACTTTAGGCAGGGAATTCAGGTCGTATTATTTAGCAAAAGAATGGGTTAAACTTGGCCACAAGGTTGTTATCATTGCTGCTGATTTTTCACATCTAAGGTTGCTACAACCAGTCGTGGATTCTGACTTTCAACTTGATGAAATTGATGGAATTGTTTATGTGTGGATTAAAACCACTAAATACACATCATCAGGGTTTAAACGTGTATTGAATATGTTTAATTTTATTTCTAAATTATTAATTCATTATAAAAGGATATCAACAATTGCTAATCCAGAAATAGTGATTGCTTCCTCAACTTATCCCCTGGATATTTACCCGGCTTATATTTTAGCCAGGAAGAACAGGGCAAAATTGGTTTTTGAATTGCATGATTTATGGCCGCTTTCACCTATGGTAATTGGAAACTACTCAAAATACCATCCGTTTATCTGGTTAATGCAAAGAGCTGAGAATTTTGCCTGCAGGAACTGTGATTGTTTTATTTCACTATTGGGAAATGCAGATAAATACCTTATTCAGCATGGATTGAAAGAAAATAAATTTTTCCATATACCTAATGGATACTCAGTTGATAATCTGGAATCAATTGAAAAGAAAATTCCTGCAGAGCATGAGGAATTATTTAAAAAAATAAAAACTGCATCAAGAATAGTTATAGGATATGTTGGTGGTCATTCACCATCCAATGCATTGAAAAGTCTAGTTGCGGCTTCTGGTAAAGTCAGTGACAACGATAATATTGCTTTTGTTCTTGTAGGGGATGGTTCTTGTAAGAATGAATTAATTGAGATGGCAAAAGTAAAGAATCAAAAGAATATTTATTTTCTGCCCCAGGTTCCCAAATCTTTAATTCCTACAATTCTTCGTCAATTTGATATATTATATGCTGGTGGTGTTAGGAGTATTTTGCATAGTTATGGTACCTCTTTTAATAAAATTATTGATTATATGCTTGCTGAAAAGCCCATAATTTTTGCTGTCGATGAACCAAATAGTTTAATAGAGAAAGTTGGGTGCGGTATTCGAATCCAGGCTGAAAATGAAATAGAACTTGTTAAAACAATAGAATTTTTTTCTGGACTTTCAATCGAAGTAAGAACTGCAATGGGAAAGAAAGGTCGCGAATACGCGTTAAGGGAATTGAATTATACTTATTTGGCGAAGAAATTTATTGATGCCATTATATAGTCTTAGAAATAAATGATCTTTAAATATTCCTTCTGGTTTTATCTAAACTTCTATCACTTTTCATCCAAATATGAGGACAATTGGTCAAAAAACTGAAATATTAACTTCAGTACATTTTCTAGACTCAAAAGTCTCATATCAGTCTAATTATTTGGGTTTTATCATATTTTGAGCAATCGAATTTTTAAGATTTTCTAAAATCATTAGTAAATATTATTATTTTCTGACTAAATAGATGATTTCGTTTATCAATGATCGTTTTTCATAGGTATTGATACATATTTCATCGATAAACAAAAAAATCAAACACCCTGTTTTTCAGTACAATAGAATTCATAGTATTGATTCAAATTCTCTTTATTCATACTTTTGTATTTAAGAGCGACTACTTTATTTTGAAGGAAAATAATTGTTGAGAACAAATACATTTTAGTAGTTAAAACTTACTGATGAAAAGACTTTTTGATGTTATTGTATCTTTCCTGGGATTGATTGTTTTATCCCCGATACTGATCCTTATAGCCATAGCAGTAAAAGTGAACAGCAAAGGACCCGTTTTTTTCAGACAGAAGAGAGTGGGACGATCTGGCAAGCCTTTTAATCTTTATAAATTCAGGTCCATGACATTGTTTCAGCTTGCAACGGAAGGGATATTTGAACCGGGTAATGGTTCCCGGGTGACAGCGGTTGGTAAATTTTTCAGAAAGTCGAAGCTTGATGAGCTTCCCCAGTTAATAAATGTGCTTATCGGCGACATGTCGCTGGTAGGACCGAGGCCGGAAGTTGGTAACTGGGTGGCGGTATATCCCGATGCATGGAAGAAGATACTGACAGTGAGGCCGGGTGTTACCGACAATGCGTCAATTATGTTTCAAAATGAAGAATCGATACTCGCGGAAGTAGATGATCCTGAACAAGTGTACAGGGAGGTCATACTTCCGAAAAAACTTGAACTGTATACTGATTATGTAGACAATCGTTCATTCCTGGGCGATATACTGATTATATTAAGAACGATTAAAGTATTACGAATATATGGAGGAAAAGCAGAAGATCCAGTTCGCGAAAGTTTCAGTGTGCGGGAACGAATTGAAGTATCTTAAGGAGGTGCTCGACAGTGGTTGGCTTACCACCTCATCGAAAGCATTTTGTTTTGAAAAACTCTTCGCCGAATTTGTCGGAGCAAAGTTTGCCCTAACGGTTAATTCATGCACAGCCGCTTTGCATCTGGCAGTAGAAGCCCTCGGAATTAAAACGGGTGACAAAGTGCTGGTTCCATCATTGACATTTACTGCAACTGCTGAAGTTTTAAGATATGTGGGTGCCGATCCTGTTTTTATGGATGTTGAATATGGCACGAGTCTTATCTCACCTTCCATCCTAAGAAAAGCACTGAGAGCAAATCATGATGTAAAGGCTATTATAATTGTTCATTATGGTGGTCAGTCTCCCATTATGACATCTACTGAAGGTGACGGCATAATAGATATTTGCCGGCAAAACAAAATCCGTATAATTGAAGATGCTGCACATGCGTTTCCTACAAAATTCGAAAATAGGTTTATAGGAACTTTTGGTGATGCAACATGTTTTAGTTTCTATGCTAATAAAACTATTACTACAGGAGAAGGAGGCATGCTTGTTACTGATGATGAGAACATTTATAAAAGGGTTAAAACTATGCGCCTGCATGGTATTAGTCGTGATGTATGGGAAAGATTCACCTCAAGCAAATGTTCCTCCTGGGAATACGACATAGTTGCCCCGGGATTTAAATATAATATGCCCGATATAAATGCAGCTGTGGGACTGGCTCAGCTGGAAAAAGCATATTATTTCAAGGATCAGAGACAACGTTGTGCATCTTATTACATTCAGGAATTAGAAAACATAAAGGTAATTGACCTTCCTGTTTGCATTGGCCCTATTGAAAATCATTCCTGGCATCTTTTCCCAATAACAATCCGGCCTGATGCTCCTGTATCGAGAAATGAATTCATAATACTTATGGAGAAGGCAGGGATTGGAACTTCTGTTCATTATAAGCCTCTGCATCGCATGACATATTATAAGGAAACTTACAATTTAAATCCTGAAGATTTTCCAAATACTGAAAGAATTTGGAACGGTACAGTTTCTCTTCCCATTTTTCCTGATTTGACAGAAAGTGAGTTAAAATATATTTGCCAGACAATTAAAAGAATCTTAACAAAATAATGGACCGGAGGCTTATTAGGATGAGCTTTTATAAATTACTCATTTATCATGAGTACCTGAACCTTTTAATCTGATTTCTGAAATTTATATTTTAACAATTCTTTTTTGAGCAATTCAGAAAGCTACTAATCCATGTATAAAATATATCCAAAATGGCTGGAATTTCTGAGAATTAAAGCTGTAGACTTGTTCCAGAAGTATTCAATTCCCAGATGGATAGTGTTTGGTCTAGACAACTTTGCGGTTTTCCTTATTTTTCTTTTCGCCTACATTCTTCGCTTTAACTTTGTCTTTACTGATCTCGAACCAAAGCTCGCTATTAACCAGGCATTTATAGCACTGAGCATTTATGCAGTATTTGCGGTTGTATTTCGTACCTACTCAGGTCTTATACGTCACACCACTATAATAGATATTTTTATTGTATTTATTGCAACCAGTTCTTCCTTAATAGTTCTTCTGGGACTAACTCTCCTTGGCAGAAAAATGGGTTGGAGTGTAACATTTAACATACCAATATCAATAATTCTTATTCATTATGTTACAATCACATTATTATTGTTCTTTGTTCGTATAATAATTAAGATTGGGTTTCAATTATTAAGCAGCTCCGGGAGTAAAAAAAATGTATTGATTTTTGGCGCTGGCGATATGGGAGTTATTGTTAAACGACTTATTAATAGTGATATACAAAGCAGTTACAAAATTTCAGGTTTTCTTGATTTCAGCAAGAGATTACAGGGCAAAAAACTAAACGGAATACCTGTTTTTAATCCTAAGATCCTTACTTCAGTTTTTCTGCTTAAACATAAAATTGATACTCTTATCCTTGCAGTCGAAAATATTTCGCAAAAGAAAAAAAGTGAGATCATTCGAACGGCTATGGATCTGGATCTTAAGATTCTTGAAACGCCATCTGTGGATAAATGGTTGAACGGTCAGCTTCAGATAGGTCAGATACAAAAGGTGAAAATCAGTGATTTGCTGGGAAGAGATCCTATTAAACTCAATCTTGAGTTAATAGGAAAAGAATTAAATGGGAAAACCATTTTAGTAACAGGAGCAGCCGGTTCGATTGGTTCAGAAATTGTTCGTCAGCTTGGCCGGTTTACGACCAGAGAAGTTGTTTTAATAGACCAGGCAGAGACACCGATGTTTCATCTTGAAAATGAGCTTCGCGGCCGGTTTAGTAATATGCATTTTCAATTGCTATTGGCTGATGTTACAAATTATGATAAAATAGAGTGCATATTTCAGGAGTTTCATCCAGAAATCGTTTTCCACGCCGCAGCCTATAAACATGTACCACTTATGGAGGAGAACCCGCATGAGGCTATAAGGGTAAATGTGGGAGGTACAAAAACTATAACTGAGCTCTCTGTAAAATACGGTGTAAAGAAATTTGTTATGATCTCAACTGACAAATCAGTAAATCCTTCCAGTGTAATGGGAGCATCAAAGCGGGTCTGTGAGATGGTAGTACAGTCGAGAGCACAACAACCCGGAGTAAAGACCCAATTTGTCATTACAAGGTTCGGAAATGTTCTGGGTTCAAATGGTTCTGTTGTTCCTTTATTCAGTAAACAGATAGAAGAGGGAGGACCTGTTACTGTTACCCATCCTGATATGACACGGTATTTTATGACTATTCCTGAGGCATGTGAATTGGTATTGGAGGCAGGGTTCATGGGGAAAGGAGGGGAGATCTTCGTTTTTGATATGGGTAAACCAATTAAAATTGCCGACCTTGCTCACCAGATGATACAGCTTTCAGGGCTTGTACCTGGGAAAGATATTCAAATCGTATTTACCGGTTTACGTCCTGGCGAAAAGTTATATGAAGAATTGCTATCGGACAAAGAAAATACTATCCCTACACATCATCCAAAGATAAAGATAGCGAAGGTTCAATCATCTGATTATACAGAGATGTTATCTAAGATTGATGACCTTATGAAAAACTTATACACCAAATCAACACTGGAAGTGGTTGAATTTTTTGGAGAAATGGTTCCGGATTATAATAGCAGTAATATAAAATACATGGTGAAGTCAACCAAAAAGGAACTGGTTTAGTATCCTATATGGCAACTATAAGTTTTTGAGTGAACAGGATCTGGTTACCTGATCCCATCAGCAAAATGTATACACCTTGCATAAGCTTTATCGGAATTCGAAAATCTTTAATGGCTGGTTTCACCTTATCCTGGAAAACAATTTTTCCTGTTAAACAAATGATTCTTATAAAATCAGGAACCAGCGTCGGTTCAACTATTTGAATGTTAATAAAATCGTGAGCCGGATTCGGAAATATCTTTACTGGTTTTGATACATAACTCTTCGGGCTGACTTTGTTAGTTACTGTTAGTGGACCGACAGATGCAGCTTGCCCTCCTGAAGCCGCCTGCAACGGATTAGCAGAAGGTTTACTATAGGTAACAGTTATAATATCCGAATTAGCTACCGGACTTGCAAGAGTTAAAAGAACTTTAGTTCCCGAAATTGTCATTGTATTTATATTCCTGTCAGTCGAATTAACTATTACTGAAAAAGCTGATGTAGCAGGAATAACATCAGCAACAGTACTGCTATAAACCACTTCAAGTACTGCAGGTGTAGAATTTTCGATTACGGCATTTACAAGAACCAGACTGTCAGTGACAATCTGGTTTGTTATAGTAATAAAAAGGGTGCCATTGGCACCCGATCCATAAGAGGCTGTAGCCCTGGCCGTGGCAGTACCATTAGCAATTGCAGTAACAAGGCCGGTAGGACTTATTGAAGCCTGACCAGAACCATTTACAATCGACCAGATAAAATTTTTATTTGTGGCATTTGATGGTGATACAACTGCACTAAGTTGAAGAGTTCCGTTATTCGTGGTGATAGTGATAGCTCCACCCGCTCCTGATAAAACTATCCCTGTTACTGGAATTACCTGATTGGTGATCGCAATAAGAATTGTACCATAAACACCTGAACCATCATTAGCTGTTGCCCGGACAGTGACTGTACCATTGCCAATTGCAGTGACCAGACCTGAAGAACTAATTGATGCTCTGCCAGTACCGTTTACGATTGACCAGGCAACTGTTTTGTTAGGAGCATTAGCTGGTAAGACTGTAGAAATGAGTTGAAGTGTCCCCTTGTCTGTGGTGATAGTATTGGATCCACCTACTCCTGTAACAGAAACCTCAGTGATGGAAACAGGCTGAACTGAAAAAAAGATTTGTGCTTTAAAGTAAGAAGTTGTGGCATCAGTCCAATTACTTCCAGCTGCGGCATACTCGAAATGGCCATCAGAGAACATTGGAACAAAACCATAATCAACGCTCCCATCTTGAATAGGATAGGTTTGATAAGTAGTCCCGCTTCCGGTGCTCAAAACTACATGATATATTGATCCTGATGAAAGAGTATGTGTTGTCAAGAAAGTCACTGATACCCATGTCATAGAAATATTAATAGTAGATGAAGAAACAGTTCCTTCCTCAATTAATGTTCCGTTGGAATTCTCCAAACGTATAATCAAGTTGTCTATTCCGCTGACTTTCTTTAATCGCACCCAAACTTTATTTACAGTCTTACTAGCTCCGCTTATAGTTATATTACTTCGTACCTTTAAGTTAGTCCCGTTAATGTTTCGCGGAGTTCCTGATGGCGCACCAATATAGCCCTGACCCTGCATACGACTATCGGAAGAGTACAGAGTAAATATAGGAGTATGGCCAGTGGAAACAACCCAGGGTTCGGTACCCTCCTGCCTCAAAAGAGCCAAGTCAGTCACATTCCCTGTCGGCATCCTGTCATAAGAGTCTCCAGGTGGATCAACCCACAGTTCATTTATGGATATATAATTATTCATTGGATCAGAATCAGAATTGGTAAAGTGCAGATGATAAAGTTTACCTTGTATCAAATTTCCAGGACTCATAAAGGTGTAAAGTGTCAGATGATCTCTTCCCCCATATCTCATTGGGTCATTATCAGTAAAACTTGTCAGAACTATCCCGGAGGGAAGATGATTCACAGTCCCATCATCTGTTTCCAGTGAAACAGTTAATTTTCCTCCTGTACCACTTCCATAACCTGGAGCGTATACTATATAAAGGCGTATCTGTATAACGCTTCCTGTGTATTCAGCACGAAAACGATAGTCAGCTTGTCTACCAGCATATTTTCCAATAATTGTATTAGCTAAACCATCTGCTCCCCAGTTAGTTCCATAATATTCTGAAGTCTGAGCCATACAAGGAGTAGAAAGTACTATTGAACAAAAAATAATTAGAATTTTCAATCTTATTAATCTAAGAAAAGTACTACTGATAAAGAAGTGGAATTTTGCTAAACTGGATATTCTCATATAGTAAATCTATGATCTTTGTTTTTTGACGAACGGAGAAAAATAATTGACTAACATGTGTTTTTAAACGATAAAATATAGAAAATGTTACTTGATCACATCTAGAAATATTAAATATATTTCCTTCAATTTTCAGGTTTCGATACTTAAGAGCTTCATAGTCTGTAATTTGTTAATCATATTAAACCACGAATTAGAAACCAAATAATAATTGTCAGGTGACAATACAAACCACTGCTCAGATTATCAGAAACTGCCTTTTTTTATTAAACTGAGCCTGAATCCTGCGTTGTTTCCATACAATTCCCCACGATCGATTCCAAGGGCCAGGGTTGCACTGATTCCCCAGGGCAATTTATCAACAATTTGAGTTTGCAACAGGAAAGAATATTGCTGAAGAGCCGGATCAAAAGGAAAGGAATTTGTTCCATAATTCAGAGACCATGTAGCGAACAACTTATATTGCAGATATCTGTACCTTCCTTCTATACCGAAATGATGACATATAACTTTATTATTCCAGATATACTCACTTGCGTTATCATTTACCTTTAATGCTTCTGGCGAGGTAATCAGAGGTGTTCCTATCCCCATATCATGATATGTCCATCCAAACCGATATAATCCATTGTTGAAATAATCATCATCACCACCTACCCAGTGTTGTGCACCTCCCGAAACAGGATAAGGATATTTTATTCCATTAAGTGACCAATACGTGTTATACCTGCCACTCTGATCAGTAGTATGTATAAATTCATAAACAAATCCATTGATTATGCGATCCTTGTCTTTTGTATGAATATAAAATCCCCAAAGCCCATCCCTTATATTCCTGAATTCTCTCCCGCTGCTATCCTCAATAATAGTCTGCCAGTAAATTCCTGTTTTAACCCTCTTCAGAACGCCATCGACTCCAAAATTTCTTGAACCCAGATGATTTCCTAAAGCATTCAGTTGTTCAAAGCCTGATGAATTTTTCCCCCCCGGATCTGCAAAGAACACCTTTATGAAATCACTGAAACCCTGAGGCATCTTCCCAACTGCCAGGTCGGTTGATTCTCCTCCCCATTGAACAAAATGGTGAAAACCATAGTGAATATGCACAGGTAGCTTGCCACCAAGCTGCAGGTAAATATATTTATGGTGCAACCAGCTGTTTTTAACAAACTGGTTATCACCAAACCAGCCATGGGAAATTCCACCCTTGAATTCAAGATATCCCCGGGTTAAGGGGACCGGGGTATAATCAGGAACCAATAAAGAAACCCTGGGCATAGGACGGGCATTACCCGACCACAATAATCCTCCTGAAGAAAGGGAACTGTCCTGATTACCGAATTTCTCCTCAATAATACCTGCCTGAAAATGTAAAAAATGAAATTTCACCCTGGCATATGCCTGGTGCAGATAAAGCTTATTAGTGTAATTACTCTGCCTGTCAATTATATCTAACCCATAATCATAATCTATTCTCTTATCATGGGATATATCTGACTTCAATCCTAACTTTATCCATGCATTATACTTGTCGGGTGTTAAAAATCCAAATTGATTGGATATTAACCAAAATGGAGTTTGCTTACCTGCTGAAAGCACAGCACCGGATTCGACAGAATAATCCGGTAGTTTAATGAACTGCGAATGCGCCTGTGTACCTGAATACATAAATAACAGAAAGTATATAAGCCTTTTATTACAATTCATTTTTTCAGGAAATAAAAAATGCTGCTACACCTCAAAATCGCCAGGGTTTTATTTAGAAAATTAAATAAATATTTGATCTCCTGCAATAAAATCAAGGAACAATTGATTTTGATTCTCAGATAAAATTCGGATTCTGAGAAAGCATCATCAAAAGTAATATATGAATTAAAATCCAGAGATCAGATAATTCCAACATTCAAGGAAAAAACCAAACCCGTCAGGACCTTTACTATAGATCGTAAAAAAATTATACCTCAGGATTACACTCAATTATATGTTGTGTTCAACGTAGAAATAATCTTTCGTACACAAATTAAACGGGTTAATCAAAAATCAGGTCAATGCTAATCTTCTAAAAAATTTATCTTTTATATTCGTCCCCTGAAACCCGATCGCAGAATAGAAGAATGGACCTTTTCGTATATTATTACATAACATTTATTTAAGGTCACGATATCAAATACAAAAAGCTGTATATCTGACAGTTTTAACTACATTTGAGATATTGAAATATTCTGCTGTTTCGATATGATTATTGTTGGTCAGACGACTGTGACTGACGGGGCGGAAGCATGCCTGGTAGGAAGACAAAAGACAAAAGTAAAAAGATAAAAGGTGGAGACTAACAAGACAAAGGATAAAAGTAAAAAGACAAAAGTGGAAGAAAAGAAAAATGATTTATGTGAGAGGCTTTTCGAGTTTGCAGTAAAGGTTATTGAGTTTTTGAAAACCTTACCTTATTCTCCTGAAAACAAAACAATCCGTACTCAACTATCAAAAAGTGCCTGTTCTTCAGGAGCAAATTATGAGGAGTCCCAGGGAGGGTCCTCAAAGCCTGATTTTTCAAATAAAGTAAGGATCTCTCTTCGGGAAATGCGTGAATCAAATTACTGGCTCAGAATAATAAAAAGAACTGTTACAGAAATAAATATATCGGAACTTGACTACCTGATTAAAGAGTCAGGTGAATTAAAAAAAATACTCGGCTCAATAGTCCAGAAATCCAGATAGGGTTTCCTTTTGTCTTTTTACTTTTGTTTTTTATCTTTAGCCATACTTTTGTCTTTTATCTTTAGCTCTACTTTTGTCTTTTATCTTTAGCTCTACTTTTGTCTTTTATCTTTAGCCCTACTTTTGTCTTGTGACTTTTATCTTTTATCTTAGTAATACTTTTGTCTTTTTACTTTTGTCTTTTATCTTAAATTTATATTTATGAAAGTAAACCCTC